>ENA-ORXR01003649-ORXR01003649.1-marine-metagenome-genome-assembly--contig:-NODE-3649-length-13600-cov-14.035643_pt1 | contig 13600 bp, 18 predicted proteins | sample MGYA00237866_ERZ511479 | MGnify/ENA metagenome assembly ERZ511479 | reverse complement strand
GCCACCTGTCCAATCCGGGACACGCCATGTCATCCCCGACGATCGGTGCCCCGCTGGCAACCGTACCGGCCAGTGCCACGGCCTGGCATCGCGTTATGCGACACTGGGCAACGCGGTCAGCGCAAGTCTTAGGTTTTGTTGGAGCAAGGCGAATCATCTTGGTAAGCCGGTCGACGACCACTAGTAGGCCATTGTGGCCGCGTGGGGTCCTTGGTAGCGGCGTGATAACATCCACGGAAACACTTTGCCACGGCGGCGTCGGTGACTCTAGAGAATGAAGATATCTCAATGGGGCTTGTGTGGTGCTCTTAGTCATTGGGCATGTATCGCAGCTCTGTACGTAGCCATTAATAGCTTTTCGCATCGCCTTCCACTAGAACTTTGCCGCGAGGCTCTTGGTTGTCTTGGGCACGCCCATGTGTCCCTTACGTGGGACACCATGATGATCGTGTAGAATGATGCTGCGAAAATGACCCTGGGGGTTTCACACTGACGATAACTTGACAACAGCCTGTCTTTCAGCTCATGCAGGTTCTTAGGGTCCTTGATTACGGCGGTAAAGTCAGGTTCTGACTCGTAGGTGGATATCAGGCTCGTTCTGTCATCTTTGGTCCGCATGAGGTACGAAACGTTCTGAATAGGGAGCGCCCGTTCTTAGGTGGCTCGTTCAAATGGTTATTTGTTGTTCTTGGAGGTCTGGAGTATCTTGTAATTTACTGGTTCAACGGGATCGTGTTGTGAACCACAGATGTCTACGGGATCGGTGGATCTTGGAGTTCGAGCAGGCCCGCCGGCTGCTGTCGTTTTGAGGGAGACTGCGCTCCTTGTAGTCGCAAAAGCGCTTGCTTGGTCTTGTGAACTTGAGGGAATCTCTGGTTAAGTGGTAGCCGAGGTCAAGTTTCGTAGTTGTCTGGAAAGCAGGTCTGAGCTGGCTTCAGTTCGGGACTCAGAATTCTCGGTGTGGCTTGAAAGTGCATCGGCGACGGCGCTGTTGGCTCGCGGGACCGGCGAGAATTGAAAGTCGTACTGTTCCAGCATCTCAAGCCACCGCACTAGTCGTTCGTTGAGCTTGTCTGGGGTCCGAAGGTAGCGCAACGACTCATGATCCGTGTGGATGACAACCTTGCGCCCGTGTAGGCGATGTCAAGCGGGAAGTAGTTAGGTGGATGCGTTGCTTCACTCGAGACCGGTCCCAGGCACAACGCCAGTGGCCTCTTAACCCCCGTGTGACCCTCTCTTAGCGTCGTGCAGGCACACCCCCGTCCACACAGTGACGGAGCCCACGACGCACCTCCCGAGTCGGCTTGGTCTTCACGCCCCCAAACCCGGGGCGTGTGGGCGTGTCACGCTCGATCACGCCCGATCACGCCCTAATCACGCGCTTTTTGGGGGCGTGATCACACAAAGGTAGCACCCATTCTTTTTATCGAATCTACTGTTTCCGTGATCATGTAGTACCTCTTCCGCATGGGCGGCGATCATGGTGACCTGCTGGGGCTGTAAAAACCACCGCCGACCGGCCTGCCCACCACCGCCGACCCGCCGCTCGCCTGCCACCGCCGATCCGCCGCTCGCCCGCCCACCTCCGCCGACCCGCCTGCCCACCACCGCCGACCCGCCGCCCGCCTGCCCACCACCCCCGCCTGCACCGCGACCGTCTCCGTTGGAACTCATTTCGCGGCGGCGGTACGCATTTGCCAGGGGCCCGAGGCTGTGGGCAGCGGCAGCGGCGGCGGCGCGGAAGAGCCCGCCTTCTCCGCCTTTCATGGCGCCGGTGAGCGCCGCATCGAAGGCACTGAGGGTGCCCTAATGGCTGTGCCTCACCCCTCACCTCCTGGTGACGGTCAAGGGGGGGAAGAAGTGGGCTTGCTGCGGACGAACTCGCCGGCGGCAGTGGTATCTTCACTGGACCATGACCGCAATGATCGAGAAATACAGCCTACGTAGCTCTCCTCCCCCGCCTGCCCTCCTATCCGTCCGCTCCCCCCCCACCCCTCCCCTACTGCCACCCATGTCGGCGCAGTACACGTGGTTTTGCAGTGTTATGCCCTGCGCCACCTCCTGTGGCGATCCCAGTCCATGCCGTGAGCGCCTCGCCGGGAGGCTGTCAGCGCGAGCAGCGCGCCCAGCAGCACCGTCTTGCTGCACCAGTCATAGCCCGCCAGCGCCACCGTACGGATGCCCGTGGAAGCGGCGGCAGCTTCAAAGGCTCCTCCCGCCATGGGCGTGGCGCGCGCGGAACCCACCTGGGTTCAACGTCGTGCGCGCTGCGGTGGGAGGGGGGGAGAATAAGAAGCCGGACGGCGGCCAGGTAATCTCGGCGCCACCGCCGGTGTTCAATCGCGACAGCCGCAGACGCAGAGGCTGTCGACGTAGCCGCAGCCACCGACGCGGACAGTATGAAAGGGGTGCCGGTGTGGAAGTGAGCCTACACTATGACGTTTGGGACGGCGCGCGAGGGCCAGCGGGCTTACCGTCTTTGGGCGTAGCACAGCGCCCCTGCCCTCGTCCCAAGTGCATTAGATTGCATAGTGTTTAAGTCCGTCGGCGGCCTAATTATTTTACGTGATGTCGCCCCAGTTCACGCCCTTTTGTGCTGTGGCGTGATGAGTGATCACGTAAAAAACGTGCATGCGATCACGTAAAACATGACTTCCCAATCATGTAAAGGGCGTGAAGTACAAGCGTACTCCCGGGGTAGAGCTCCCCCCCCTGGAGGGCACATGCTCTCACTACCACACAAAGCACGACGAAGCACCTCGCCGATCTCCCAGAGACATACCCCTACTGGGCCTTCGCAGACAACTGCACAACAAGTGCAAAGCAAGCACAATCAACAAAGTTCCCCGTTGGGCACCACGCATGAAACAAGGCGCAACATGTCCGAAGTACAACTGGAGCTACCAGAGAGTAAGTCAGGACTTGTCCCGCCAGAAATACCTCTCCATGCGGAGTTTCTGAGCCAAGCTCAACAGGTGACACCGCCAGAGTCGAATGGCTTGCACAATCGCGAGTAGCTTTCGCTCCCGGATCGTGTATCGCTGTTCACGGATGTTCAGAGTCTGTGAGCAGAATGCAGCTGGCCCGCGGCCCATTCCGACGTCCTGCTCCAACACAGCCCCCACTGCACAACCGCTTGTGTGGCAGCATGGCCACACGGAGGCCATCTGGACTTGACAGCTGATGGGGCCATTAAGTGGAAGGCCCACAGGCGGACACGCCGTTGGGGCGGGTCTTGCCCGGAGCTCGCCTAAGTAAGGCTGAGATTCCTGGTTACCAGGATTAGCTAGACTAAGAAAATTCCTACCGATCACGAGACCCACTCGGTGCGATCGGATCGTGGCTGGGATGATCCACTTGTGATTCCCGGAAATACCACTGTACGGTACTCTGAGTTATGATCGTATCCTTGATTTGTTCTTTTCGTTGTGAAGAGTCATATCTGATGTTCTCAGTGCATTTCACACTCGCCTCGGGGATTTTGTTGGCGTGTTTTGATTGGGTCTTGGGCACACCCCCGGCGGCGGGTGTAGCCCGCGTTTGATCCCTGTTTTTGTTCCACTTGCGGGGGTCCCCCTGAGGGTTGTGGGAAGGGGACCGGTGGGTATATCTGAGCGGGACAGCAGAGCAGTCCCGGACCCCCGAGGGAGGAAAATACACGTTGAGCCTCACAACGCTGTGTCGTGTTTGCGGCTGGTCCTTGCCGCTCACACCGGTTGTGTGCGCGCGTCTTGGCGCTTGCTTCCGGGGTCTTCGACGAGACGACCGGGTGCCCGGTCGGTAAGGCCGCCCGAGTGGGGTCGGCCTGACTGTGGTACCACAACCAGGCCCAGCCACGTCAGCCGGCGTCGGCGGGGGGCGGAACCAGGCCCGAGGAACCAGGTATCTCAGCCCCAGCCAGAGCCACAGGTGTGGCCGTCGACGTAAGCCGGGCCGACGCCTTCCCCGGAGAGGACGTCCGGGACGGAATAGTGGTCTCGGGCGCTCAACAACCAGACGAACCGGGGGACACGTACGAACAAGAAAGAAGGGGTGGCAACGAGGTACAAGGTGGGAACTCCGACACGAGTCGGGAGATTTTAATCACGTCCGGGAAAGGCCAGGCACACGAGAGCTCACCCGTTACACGGGAGAGATCGCCCTTTACGCGCGTACCGGCACCGGATCTCATCCAGAAAATGCCCTGCTGCTCCGCCAATTTGTCTCACAAAACGCCGTGTCACCCCAGCCCACAGAAACAGATAGGGACACCTGCCGTGCTGAGGGAACCCACCCGGACACCCTTGCTCTACTCTCGCCCGGTGACACAGTTACCTAGGAAAACACCGAAAGGCGCAAAGAGGGCGGAAGGAGGTGAAAATGCAGTTATTTTGTTGTTGGGAAGCCGGGCCACGGGCGCCCCGCTGTCCGCTTAAGCTAACCGAGCAAGCGGGCCCAAATCGCCCCCGAGTCCCACACAGTACCCTCCCCATTGGGAGATCTGGGGATCCATACCAGTGGACCGCCCTACTGTAAAGCAGATAATTCAAGCAGTTGACATAGAAATGCAAACGACCCACAATCAATCAAGATCCCAGACAGCAATGACAACGCCACCTGTGCGAACAGGGGCGTGACACGTCATCCTTGTCGCCCGGCGCTCCGTCGAGTTCCTGGCCGGCCACGGGGCGTGGACGGGGCCGCGTAATGCGACAAGAAGCTCCCATTCTCGAATGTTGTACCGCTGCTCCTTAATGTTCAGATTTTGAGAAAAGAAGGCCGGCCACAGGGAGACGTCTGAAACGGTCGTCCTGCGCTATAACGGCCCCAACTGCACAGCCACTAGCGTCCGAAGACACAATCACGGGCAGGGTAGGGTCGAGCGACCGCAGGATGGGCGCATTCGCCATGCGCGCTTGTAGGACGCGGAAGGAGTCTTCTCACGGATCGGTCCATGCAAAATAGAGGTTCCCAGTGAAATCTGTCAGAGGCTTAGCTACCGCCGGCATGTCGCGGACGAAACTCCGGTAGCAGGTGACCAGTCCAAAGAGGGATGCAGCTTCCTTATTACTCTTCGGATCATGGCACACCCGGATAGCCTCGGTTTCTCGACATTCCATCTCGAAGCCGTTTGGCGAGACAATATGACCGAGAAAAGCTAAGAACGTGCGTCCAATCTCACACTTGGACAATTTGGTATACGACTTGTGCTCTCGCAGCGTCCTGAGCCCTTGTCGTAGATGAGCGAGGTGCTTGGCCTTGGTCTTGCGGTATATCAGTACGTCATCCAGGTGGGCGCAGACCAAGCGGTCGATGAATGTCCGGAGGACATCGTTGCAGACTTCATGAACGCCGCCGGGGCATTCCACAGCCTAAAGAGCTAAAAGCGGAACTCAAACTGGCCGTACCGCGCTCGAAGAGTCGTCAGTGGGCTAGACGCAGGTCCATCTGAATATGGTGATTGCAAGAGCGGAGGTCCAGCGTCGTGAAAATCTTGGTGCTGCGAAGGTTGTTGACGATATCTTAAAGGCGCGGAAACGGATAGCAATTCTTGTTCGCCTGCTTATTGAGTGTCCGCTAGTCGATTAAGAAACGCATTATCCCGTCCTTTTTAGCTGCAAGAAGCACCGGCGCGACCCATGGGGATGTGCTTAGTTAGAGGAATCCCTCGTCTAACAGGTCGCGAATCTGCTGGAGGAGCTCTCGACACTTAATTTCGGACAGGCGATACAGAACCTTCTTGCGGGGCTTTGAAATTTTATTGAGGTCGATCTTGATCCATTGGTTGCACGCAGGAGGTAGTCCCTTCGGCACATCTTCAGATGAGACATCTCTAAACTCATGAAGAAGCCGTCTTATGTCATGATCGTCTGTTGCATCTTCCACTGCTCCGTGGTTGATCTCAACAGCAGTGTCATCTTCAGTGGGTCTCAGGAAGATGGCGAAGGCCGGCTGCCGTCGCTTCATTTGCCTCGCGAGCTTATGCTTGCCTATTAGAAACTTAGATCTGCTCAGAGTCGCGTGGATGAAGACCAGTTTGCCGTCATTCCACAACGTGACAGTGTTCTTTCGGTTTCTTTTCGGCACGTCGTAGTCCTCGTGCCACTTCTTGCCAAGGATGATGTCGTAGGTAGTCAGCGAGCAGACAGCTAATTTCAGGTAATCTTGGTACTGGCCCACTTGCAGGTGCAAAGGACTCTTGGTAGATTCCTGATGGTGTAGCTGTCCGTCTGGCATTTGTGCAGCCTCGCTGGACGCGACGGTGTCTATCTTGGGCCGCTCAATCAGGCTATTGGGGGCAAAACTGATCATGGCCCTATCGTCAAACAGGATCTTCACTCGCTCGCTACTCACGATCCCGATTTCACTCAGCAGACCGAGGTGGGGTCGCTGGAAATCGGACGTTGGAACTGGGGCGGGATGCGTGTCAGCAACCGGACCCTGTCTCAGTTCCGATTTGTTTTTGGGCAGTCCTTAGCGAGATGTCCCTTTGGCCTGTAGGGAAGGCACAGCCCGTCCCGCATGCAACGCTTTCGCTTCTCAGCCCTGCGCCGAGTCATCCGCAGTGTCGATATGCCTCTAAGTCGCCGAAAGGGTGCGATGGCAGAACTGTCGACAATCTGAGCCCATTGCTCAGGAGTCACAGGTGCAGTGCCCTCAAGGCCGGTCCCGCCGCCTTCCATGGCTTCGTCCGTCCTGTCAACCGTCTGCAAATGATACTTTCCACGCAGATAGAGATTGCAATGAGCTTGAATTTCGAACTCATGATGGCACGCAACGCAGCGTGGAGGTCTTGGTGGGTTGACCTTGCTCAGATGACGGCGGTAAGCACGATGGTCTCGCCAGTTGTTCTCTCCGTCGCAAGTCGCACGGCAGAGACCGCACTTTTAACGGTTCTTGGAGAGCCGCCCACGGGTGCCTCGGCTCTCGATCCGCAGGGCTCGGCGTTCGAAAGTCCTCGCAGTGCGCGCTCGTATGTCAACGACCTCGATCGGTGGAGCACGCGGCTCATGATGCCACAGTCCTTGAGCCGGAGGCAGTAGCGGCCTATGGAGTGCGGCACTGTCCGCTACATGGAAGGCGCCCGTCTTGGCTCCGTTTCGGTATTGGATGGTCTTGGGTGTAGAACGGTCCACTAATGATTGGGAAGCAACAATGAATGTGACAATCACAACAGCTCCGGGCTTTAACAGATCAGTACTCCTGCCTCTTTCACACCAGACGAGAACTGCAGTGGGGATCCAGCCATGGGTACGCGGCCGCAGGGCCACTGAAATGTACTCTACTGTGAGACTACCAAGCTCACTGTGTGCTCCCTTGTTGACAAGGGCACTCGGAGTATAGCACTATCGAGGGTCGGCCTCGCCAATGTCAAAGTCCGGTAACCTGCGGCGCTATGGAGAACTGGCCAGATCCTATCTGGGAGAATAGCTTCCCGGCCCAGACGAGCATACACAACGACGCGACGCACAGGAGCTCGACTGTCTTCCCTTGGCAGTCCCAGGTCACTTGTCCGCAGTGCGCTGCAACCCGTTGGTACCGTGGCCCTCCCGAACCAGTCGCAATGTTCCAAATTCGCAGGCCGTCCGGATCGTCAATCCAAGACCCCCAACCCGGCATGATACCGTCGTCCTGTGGAACAAGGGGATCTCCGTGACCTGACTGGGGCCTGGAACCTAGGGAGAAGCACACTGGTAAAGGGTGATGCGACGGTGTCAGGGATGCATACAAGCACAGTCAGAGCAAGCCGGCAATCAGCCACCAGAAGCTACCATATGTAGGGTGAAGCGCAATGAAGAGCCGTAAATGACCGCACACTCGTGCTCGCTCTGTTCCTCTCACGCTACCCTACTTCCACCCTAGTCACACGACCTCAAGCGCCGGTTAACGGACGCCGTATCAGTCGGTCGCAGGCAACGCGCTGTCGCGGTGAAGACGTCCACGAAGAGGACAGGTGTGAAAAAGATGCGGTGTACAACGGTTGTTCTCAGGTTCTCGTGTTCAGTGGTGTCGATGGACAATGGTTGTCGATGGTGATTGATAGTAGTCGATGAGTCGATGAATCCATGGTTCTCCCCTTCCTCCCCCGTTGTGTGATCGCAAGCATTGCGTATGTACCTATCTGTGCCCACCTCGGGCCGCTCACAGAGCCCATGGCGTATGTACTCTAAGTCGCGACACCAAATGTCCCAGAAAGAGAGGTGCCACCCTCCCTCCTCCCACAGAGGTCACATGGCGGGTGTGGCATACCTTGCCTTTCCCTCCAGCACTCCAGCTGATATTGGAGGCACGGTAGTCCTACTGCCGGTTCCCGGCATGCTGCGGTTCTTACATACTTTCCATCAGAATGCCATATCGGCATTTCTGGAGGGGTCCTCCAAACAGTGTAGGCTTACCCTGCCATGCATCCTGTCATGTATCGTCGGGCAGGTCAAAGCCTCTCAAGGATTCACGGCGGAAGGTCATTGGAAGATTCTCGAGGATCCATTGACTTAAGCCCGCCGCCTGGACACGTACATGGAGTAAATACTAACCAGTACAGGCGGTCCCTTTCAGACGCTCTAGAGGGTGCGCCGGCCGAAGCCCCATGCGGGCGCTATCGGCCCTAGAGATCATCCTCGGCCAAGCCGGGGATGCGTTCTGTCAAGGACGGCTGAAAGAGCACAATTTTTTTTAGCCACCCGACCCAAGTCCAGTCGGAAAGTCTTCTGCTTTCGAGAAAAGAATACGCTTCTATGCCAACACTTGGTGTATTAGCGGGATACCCAAGTATTTATCCCCGAGGCGCTGAATCAGCGCCTCCTACAGTACCAACACCAGTCGGTGTTGGCCGGGCTCCCCGGCTCTCGGAGGACGTGTGACCCCCTCCGCCGGTACGTTTACTGGCCTGCACTGGTCGTATAAAATTACATGCACGTGGAGCAATGCCCCTCGTGCGCTAAGAAACGCCTCTCCGAGAGGAGGCATACATCCACAATGAAGTTGCTTCCAGCTCTCGAGCCTTTCTCGGAGCTAGCAATGCACCTTCTGGCCCATTGACCATCTATAGGGTTCGTCACAAGCTTGTGCTGGTCATCTGTGACCGGTTTACAAAGTTGCCACGAGCCATCCCGTTACAGGAAGCGACAGCGCTGATGGTATCGTCAGCGTTCGTATCGTCAGCGTTCGTTGATACTTGTGTGGCTGCCTATGGAATGTCCGACTCTGTCCTTACGGACAACGCACCTCTCTTTTCCTCGGTATATTACCGGGGCATCCTGGGTTTGCTGGATATGGCCTCGAACTATACCTTCCCCAGCCACCCCCAGACAAATGGGCAAGTGGAACGGTACAATTTCACCTTGGTACGGCAGCTCCGATGCTGTGTGGCGCAGCGTCAGACAGAATGGGACAGTCATCTGTCTCTTCTTACTACTGCGTATAAGACGCAGGTACAGGCGAGCACTTGGGAATTCCCCTTTGCCGTTTTGAGTCCCAGACGGCTCCAGCTTATTGGCATGGAGCGTCTGCTTCGGCTTGGACAAGCCGAGGAGAGAACGGAGAGCGCCTCAACGGCGGTGAAAAAGTATGACGGGGCCCTTAAGGCCTTCATCCCGGCCGCTTGTCTGCAGCTGGGCAAATTGCAGGCCACCTATAAGCGGACGCTCGACGCCCGCACTAAGGAAACGGACAACGCGGTCAAGGCCGGGAAATGGGCATACAGTCATTGCGCACTTATGTGTCTGCACATGGATGCGCACTCCCGTTTTATAAATAAGCTTGCGTTCAATACTCAAGCACCCGATAAGGTATTACAAACACTTGGGCCTCGGTTTGTGGGTGACAGTGTGCCAGATTAAGCATACGCTACTGTCAGCCGCCAGGAAGTTCTCGAAAAGGTAAACATCAGAGGGTGGCGTCTCGAACCCGCGACTTCCGAAACGGTAGTCTGGTACCTTGACCACTAAGCCACGGGTCACAACCAAGCAAGACAAACCCAAACATACGAATTCCAGATTATTAGATGATCGTACCCCGAGTATGCCATACGTGACAGTACGAATACTGTAGTACTACGGCAGCCCGCCGGCGGCGATGGCGCGGCCGGCGGAGCACCAGAAGTGCGGCGGACGCGGAGGGGGGTCGGCGGCGCCGACGAGGTCGGGCTCGGGCGGAACGGGGACGGCGGGTCGGCCTATGAGCGCAGGTGCGAGCCCGCGAAGGGGCGCGCCTGGCCCAGACGCCCGACGCGGGGTCCGAGTGGCCGCGGCCGCAGGGCGCTGCAGGCGACAACCGCCCGGGCGCCACGCGGCGGTTGCAGCGCGTTGCGCGTGGAACGGTCACTCCCCCTCGTCTGTAATGATCGCTTCGGGGGACTTTGTTTGCATGGAGGGAATTATCTGCATTGGTTGGTGACGGCCCGGGTCAAGTCCCTATCGGAGCATTGGGCCCGGGCGACGGTTTTCGCCCTTTTTGGACGAAGGGCGACGACGGTGCGAGGCACCGTCGTCGCCGGCAAGTAAACCGTGTCTTCATGTCTTGGCGTTTCGATCAGCCCGACTTCCTGGACCTCGAGTCCCATAGCGGGTGTCGCGCGAGCGGCCTAGACGGCGGTTACTTCCCTCCTACTGAGGTAACCCCCCTGATCGTTGTACTACAAATACTGTCACAGAGAGCCCTAGGGGTCTCCGCACAGTGAGCAGTGAGCATGTCACTGGTGCCCCCGCATAAATGGTGCGGGATGCCGAGTAGTCCCGTGCCCATGGGGCAGAAGCCCTTTTGAAAGTGCGCGACCAAATGAACGATGGTCCTGATATCGTATGGGAACGATTCCTCAGCCATGTTTCGGATAATGAAGGACAATTGAGGGTCCTGGTCAAATGTTTCGGGTTTTCGGAGAAGGAAACCACGTGGAAATTCCCTGCTCCGTCCTTAGGGAGGAACTTCGTCAGTATTGCTTGCGCATGAGTGTCCAACTCCCCGCCTTGACGCGGCAAGGTGTGTTCCTTTCTGACCACGTCGAGAGACGAGTCTTCGGGATCCTTGTGACACCCAGACACAAGCAAAGGAAAGAGCACAAGCAGAGAGGATAGGCCTTTCATTCCCTGCGGGGCCCGAGACCAGTCTATCATCTGGTAGACGGCGCCTCCCTGAGTGGGGGCGATAGCGGGCTGAACACAAAGAAAGAGGGGAACACGGAAGACACGCGGTCACCCCAGCATGACCAAGTCACCAACGCCCGGAACGGGCACAATTGCCAGAGCCATAGCTCTGGCTGGGGTCCTCCTCGGGTGCATAGCACCCAGGCCTCGAGATGGACGGCGCATTCGCGAAGGGGCCCGAGACCACCCCACGAGTAGGCTGATCCGTAGAACTCGATTCCGCCACATACTGGGGCCGGGAAGGACACGGAATTTGCTGATGTGTCTCCGGCCTAGGGGCTCCTAGGGGCGGGGGTGCCGGGCCGGCCAAGTGCCAGAGGGGCAAAGCTGCAAAGACCGTATTGGTGTCCGCCACGGCGACACCATACTCCACCGTCAGATGACGGCGGAGCATCTCGGCTGTACTCGGGTGGTACGGCCGATTGGCGTCCCGGTCACCCATAGGGCGTGACAAGATAGAGGCCATCATGCTGCGCAGCCGCACCAAGACGCGGCTCAACGCCGTAGTGAGCGCGTGGTCCACCCCATTCGTGAGGATGGACGGGAGCTCTTCTAACGAGCGCCCCAAGCGAGACCATATTGCAGCTCTCACGGGACAAGGGGCCCCCGACTGGGCCGACCGTTTCCAACTGAACAGAGCAAGGGGCGTCAAGGGCGGACCCGCACGTCCCTTAATAAGGGTGACGGTACCACTGCCACCCCCAGAGGGGTAAGCAAGACGTGCACGAGAGTATGGACCGGCCCCTCGGGGCGTTTAAATTGCGCGCGAAACGCCGCCGAAGAGGGGCGGCGTCGAAGAGGAAGAAACGGCAGCCGCCGCGGCCGGGGCTGACGGCGGCTCGGGAGCTACTACGACGCAAGCTCGGGCCAACCCAGCGCCGGCCGAGTCCCGATACAAAAATCGTAGAGTTTTGTAGATGCGTCCCGTCTCTCCCACAGGGAAGACGGGAGTCCCCTTGACCCTCCAAGAGAACCAAGGTCCCATCGTCGTCCAAAGAATTGGCACAACGGAGGATGCCTCGGGGTCCCCCAGTTCACTATAGCGAAGAGGCTGAAGCCCGTTCCTCGAATAGTCGGAGGAGCCCCAGGAAGTCCTCAAGAAGATTCCGGACAGAGGGGTCCGCCGAGCACATGCTCTCGGTCGTTAGGTCGGAAAAAACCTACTGTAGCGCGAGAGGCAGATGCCGGAGGTGGCCGTGGTGCCGCATGCTCCCCAAGAAGACGTCCGCCACCTCGACGGCCCATAGGGGGGCCAACATCAGATGCCAGGGACTCATTAGGGGCTCCCCCATAAGCTGGCCACCCTGGAGTTCCATCCACTGAGGGACCCGCGCGGCCACGCCGCAAGTCACCTCGAGTAGCTCCCACCACCCTGAAGTGGCGGCGTATAACCCCCGAAGACTTAGCACAGGTACGTCGCGAATCTCGCGCTGTTCGTTCAGGGTGAGTTGGCCAAGGGATTTGCGGATGGTCCATTCGCCCATGGCCCGCTGCACATAAAAGCCGCCGTCTTCCTCCTCGAACTGAGAGGAAGTTCCCGGGAAATACTCTCAGGAGACGTCGGGCTTGTCCGCCACCTCGGGACGGAGTTCGCGCACCGCCCAGTGCATAAACACTCGGAAAATCCGCTAGTCCTCCCGACTGCAGAGGAAGGGAAAGTCCGTCACCTTCCCCTCGGGGACGGCATAAACAAGACGAAACATCCGTCGCATTGTGGTCCAGATGGAGACCATCCTGCGGCTGTCAACGGCGGCAAGCGCTATTCGACAGAGAACCCCCCCAGTGTGGTCCACGGGTAACGCCCATACCTCTCGTTGACGAAGAGTGGTGTCGGACAAGAGGCAGACAAGAGGTTGGACAAGACGTTGTCGTTGATGCCCTCCTCGAGGCCCTGAAGGGAGCCCGCCCCCGCAGCTTGGAGATCACCCGCCATGGCGGCCGCCGCTTCGGAAGCTTCAGCCGAATCCATCCACCCTCAAGAGGCGGGGGGGCGGGGGAGATGAAGAAACCCCACCCTAGGGTGGGGTACACGACCACCTCGGGAAGCTGGGAGATCCGGGCCCCGTCTAGCAGGTGTCGTCTTCCCCGAGGGACGACAAGGGCGAGGTGGAGAAACCCGGAACCCCCGGACACCGCCAGCGGTGACCGCCTTATGAGGCCGCCCCGAGGCTCACTCGGCTTGGCGGACCAGTGAGGTCAACGCCCTGTCCGGGCGTTCGGCGCGGGCCCTTCAGGGCGCGCCGAGAATGAGTACCGGGGAGGGGTTTCCCCCGTCGCCGGAGGGGGTGGCGAGACACCGCCCGAGAGATGCCTGTGGCTTTAAAGTGCGGCACCTGTGCTTTGCCCGACGCCAGTCAGCTTCACACAAACGCTCTTTTCCCCCTTTCCCCGACCTTCGTCCGCCCCTCCCTCGCCCACCGCCGCCATCACTTTCCCCCCCCGCCCCTCCTCCGACTATTCACTCCCGTCCGCTGACTCTG
>ENA-ORXR01003648-ORXR01003648.1-marine-metagenome-genome-assembly--contig:-NODE-3648-length-13610-cov-20.065100_pt1 | contig 13610 bp, 21 predicted proteins | sample MGYA00237866_ERZ511479 | MGnify/ENA metagenome assembly ERZ511479 | reverse complement strand
GGGAACGAAGCGTGCTTCAACGCGTCGACGTTCTTATTATGAACATGGAGTTGACCCGGTCGGACAATATGTCCAAGGTACTCGACTTCGTCCGAGGACCAGGTGCATTTCTCAAGATTGCGAGTGACACCGGCTTCGCGCAATCGCGTTAAGACCACCTCAACGTCCTTGAAGTGTTGCTCTGCAGATGCAGAGAAGATGATGACATCATTTAGGTAGACAAGGCAGAGTTGCCACTTGAGTCCAGACAATACAATGTCGAGGGCACGTTGAAAGGTAGCGGGGGCGTTCGTCAGTCCGAATGGCACTGACAGCCAGTGGTAAATACCAGCATGCGTTGTAAACGCAGTCTTCTCTCTGTCGGAAGGGCCTAGGGGCACTTTCCAGTAGCCGGCCGTACAGTCTAGTGAGGTGAAGACCTTCGCATCTCCTAAGAAGTCCAGACAATCCTCCATTCGGGGAAGGGGGTAAGCATCCTTCTTTGTGATGTTGTTGAGTCGTCGGTAATCGACACAAAAGCGGGCCTTGACATTCTTCTTTGGTACGATAACAACGTGGCTTGCCCATGCACAATGGTTAGGTTCTATGACCTTGAGCTTCAACATCTTGTTGATTTGATCAGCAATGATCTTTCGCTTGAATGGGCCCGTGTGAAACGGTTGTGCCCGGATGGGTACGGCATCCGTTGGGGTGACAATGGCATGCTCAGTGGCGTGTATAGTACCAAGGGTACCGTCCCACATCGCGGAATGCGTGCGTAGCATCTCCCGGATTTGTTTGTGCAAATGCTCCAGTGATTAGCTGAGGTTCACATTCTCGACAGGGTCGTCGGACAACAATATGTCCTCACCGGTTGGTGTGTCTTGGGTTGCCTTCTTCTCTGTTATGGCGGCCAACATGGGCCCTTGGAATGGTGCGGCAGACCCGAGGATGCTGTTCTTACGAACGATGGCCTGGTCCGGCCCAAAGTTGCAGATCTTAACCAAAAATAGTTCATCGGGCTTAACCAGCGCAACGCCGCGCCACGGGCGACTGCCACTGACTTGAGCCGGCATAGGCGGATGTTGGGAGAGATGGTGACGAGGCCGGGGGTGGCGCAGGTGTCCATAACCCATTTTTTCATCCGTCCTTTGACGCGGACTCGGAGACATGCCCTCACCTTAGAAGGTTGGTCTTCCCACGACCGTTCCCACTTATTGGAAAAAAGGGTGGCGAGGATAGGCGTTCGCTTTAGGTTCCTGGTGACATCACCGACGTTGTCTTGCCACACAAACTTCGTTAGGCGGGTGAAAATGGCGTTGACATGGTTATCCATGAACTACGTACCGAGCATACATGGAATTGATAGGTGTTCGGCGACAAAGAATCGGTCGAAGACCTTGGCGCATCCAACATCTATATACAGATGTATGGCATAGTTTTCTATGAGGCAGTTGTTGTTTGCATCTTCAATGCAGGGTGTGCGCTCGAGCTTTTCAGCAGAACTCTGCCAGTTGGCAGGTAAGACATTAGGTCGAACCAAGTTAATGCCGGCCCCAATGCCCAAGACAGGGCAACAGCTGTGCATTGCCGGTCGGCAAGGGCCAATGGTGGCAGCGATCTCATAGTGCCGATGTGCCGGGCTTACAATCCTTGTGACATTACGTCTTTCACCAGTTGGTGATGTTGAGCCGGGCAACCCGCCATGGGGCACCCGGCTCATTCGTTTTTCGAGTCGGTAGATTCGTTACTATCGCTTTCAGCGGTTGGTTTGGTATCCTCCGTTACGAAGTTCACGGAAACAACGGGACGACGGCGTTCACGTGGCCCATACGGCTCAGCGCATTGAGCAGCGAAGTGACCGTGGTTGTTACAGTTGGAAAAAAGATCGGTCCTCGCCTGAGGCGACTCCTTCGGGGGAGGAAAACGGGACCGGGCCCGCAGTTGGGTAGCCGGGAAGGGGCGATCGACATTGGGGTGCCGAGTTGGCATGGGCGAGGCATATGCCACCTTAGGCGTCTGAAGACGAGGCAGCTTAAGCGGTACGCGAAGCTTGTTTGTCCCGTCCCAATACATCTGCGCAACGGAGGTGGTCTCCGCCAGTGTGCGCTTGGAGAACTGCCCGTCCAATACCCGGACATGAGATTGGATAATCTCGGACAAGCCATTGATGAATACATCCTTGACCTCCTGGGCGTGGAAGAGGCCGTCGAGGTGGTCGCACTGCGTCCCAACTCGGACCCAAAAAGCTGTGGGCGACTCACTATCGGGTTGACGCATAGTAAAAATATTGTGGTAGGCGGACGCCCTTATGGCGTGGGTGGCATACTTGGCTAGAAGCCAGTTACTAGCGGCTCCGCAGGTGCGCATCGCATAAGTGCGGTGTCCGGATTTCGAGTTCAGGGTGCTCGAAAAGACTCGTTTGGCAGCGCCTGACAGGCGAAAAACCAAGAGGGGAAGGGCTTTCCCATGTGTCAAGCCGGCTGCGTCACATGCACGACGAAAGGTCGTCAAAAATGTGCATACACCGAGGGGGCTGGTGCCCGTAAACGGCTCTTGCCCTTGAAATGCGCCATCCAGGCGGCGGTTCATCTTGTGCATTTTCTCCGAGAGGGAGGGTGGCAGTGACAGATCACGTCGGACCAGGAAGTAGGTGCGATATTCCAGTAGGGACTTGAAGCGACTGTTGGAGGGTAGAATGACCTTTTGCCGATCGGCTTTCTCCAACCGTTTCTTAGATTCGGGGCCATTCTTGTACGGACCCGGGCGGGATCTTCGAGACGCGGCTTCCGATGACGTGTCCGAGGACTCGGAGCTCGAGCTCGACGACGGAGAAGACGGGGAACCCGGAACTTCTCCGGAGTCCGAAGACGAGGAGGAAGTCGTCCAACTGGACGAGCCTTACTCATTCGCGGCCGACAGGTTGGCGTTCTCAACTGAGGATGTTGAGCGGGCCAACTTGGTCTTCTTAAGGATCTTGCGCAACTTCTTGCGAAGCTTGTCCTCTCGACCCCGTCGTTCGGTATCTTGGCCAACTGGCTCTGGACGAGAGGAAGACGACTCGCCCCCCCTGGGGTCGGCCTTGAAATTGGTCTTTCTCTTCGTCTTGCGACGCGACTTTGCTGCCCGGGCATCGGACTCGATGTCCTCCTGGCGCGCAGCCTCCACGTTTGCGAGCAGGTTGTCGTTTGATTCCGCTAACGAGCTGTTGGTCCCTTGTTGGGCTTTCAGACTGAGATGAAGTGTCTCCACCTCGGCGTTAAGGCTCCCCGCATCGAGCGGTTGGCCAGAGGCCGCTGCGTTCCACGCAGGTGATTTTGAGAGCGAACCACCGAGGGTTTTGGCGTCGCGCATGCTCGTACGAACGCCTCCCGGCGGGACGTAGTTGGAAGGCAGGGCGTTCCCCTTACCCTTCCCATTGCCACGTTGCCCATCGGCACCACCAGGGGTCATTGCTCAACCGGCACAGTGCCAACAGAAGCGCCCCGCGCTCCAATGGGAGATCACCACCAACGACGCCCAGCGTCTTGGCACACACAAGTGGGAGACGCGCCCCGCGCGTCAAGCCAATGGGTGTAATACCCGTCACCGTGCCACTTGGAAACAAGAGACAGATCTCGGGCACCGCGTGGAGATGCACGCGGCAAGCAAGCGTATCCCCTGCTGCTCCACCAAATGTGGTATTAATGACGTTGGTCAACGACCCAGTAAGTAGCGACCGACCGTAGACGCACGATAAAGCGAACGCTATCGCCGAAGAGGCGAAGAAGAAGAACCTTTGTTCGTGCAACATCCGATGGGGAACCGGGGGTGCCGACGACGGCGAACCCAGGTCCCATGGTGCTTTTATTATCAGACGGTAAAGGGGCGGCGTCGATCGACCGAGCGGTCATAAAGATCGAATAACCACCAAAATAGAGACGATAAAAGAAAGGACAGATATACAAGACGGAAGTAACCTCCCAAAGGGCGAGCCACAAGTCAGTTCAATCCTCCACGTCAATACTGACCAGTCAGGGGGGCTACTGGGCCCAATATCCCAAGTTTTCAGGAGATATGCTACACCACGGCCTGATGACTGCGGATCAAGGGGCCTGGAAGCCTGGAACTCCGCGGGGGCACGCCAGGATGCAGGTTTAAGGGGGGGGGTGGTCCGATTATCCGGGTTTTATCCTGCATCTGTTCCCATAGGGCGCTGCCACACGTACTGCCGTTGGCTGCCGTCGGGCGTGCGGCCTTGGCGGCAACGCGCGGCGCCAAGCAGCAGGGACCCCCGTTGTCCGCAAGCCGATGAGACGAAGAAACGAAAAAAGAGAAAGGACAAGACAGGTGGCAAAGGCGTGGTGCCGCGCACTGCCACGTGAGCGACGCTCGCCGATGCGACCGGTGTCGCTGCGCAGTGGTGCTTATCGTGTGTTCGCACGCCAGCGCGTTTTTCTTGTAAAAAGCTCCGAAACGCCCTCCGTATGGTCCCCCGCAAGGACGTCGATTTGCGGAAAAACTGCGGAGGATATGCGGGCCAGGCCGCGAGAGTCTTGTGGGTCACACTCTACGGAGTAACCCACAAGCTGGTACAAAGAAATCCTCCTGCTGTCAGGAGCCGCACGGAGCCAATCGCCATGACGGCCTTCGATCTTCTGACCCAATGGTCAATCAATGTCGACCGTGTCACCGTCTGTGTGGCTGTTGTTCGCCAGCTTCATGGCCTGCTGACTGTGGGGAGATTGTACATGCCGACGGCGTAAGCGACATGACCGCTCTGTAGCTAGACTCCCTCCGCAAGAAGAGCGTGCCGCAAATTTTTATGAAGCGCAAGAAAGCGGCGACCGCTCTGAGGGAAGGCAATGGGCGTGCTCAGCGCTGCGAGACGCTTCGGATGGTGTAAAGTTGACAAAACGGACGTTTCGCTCTTACGCTGCACAAATAGTTGTGGGCGAAATCTCCCTTTCAGGCGCCACCAAGAGGGGTCCGCAAGATTTTCACGGAGCTTTTTGCAAGAAAAACGCGTTTGCGCGTGAACACACGACAAGCACCACTGAGGCCTATTCACGGTTTCCGGATGCTGTGTTAGGTCAATCGGCCTTCCGGACCTATACCAGCCGCATCTCACACAAAGATGCGTGAGAATCTGGAACGCCAGCGGGAGGTCTTCCAGGATCTACGTCCATCCCTCACATGAGTTGGCATAGGTCGTGTTGTGGAGCAGTTAGTGCATACTCAATACATGAAGTTTATTAGAATTTCATAGCATTGCAGCCCGGTCCGACGCGAGGTAGATGTGCGCCAACGGCCGCAGCATGGACGGCACAACTGGCGGCGATAGGCTTGATGTCTCCAGGAAGTGGGGCACCAATACCCCGCCTAATTCTCTCCCCTACTACGACAGCTGCGACCCCCTCCGCCTCCTCATTCTGTGTCCTCTGTGGTTGCTGCAGCCTACACCGTTGCCGTATGTGGACGAACGTACAGGGGCAGCGGGCTCCCCTCCCGGACCGGGCCCAACAGCCTGGACCCGCAGAGACGCGCTCCATGTACAGCCGTTCTCTAAAAACTCCCGCACTCCAACTATTGCCGAAGAGTTCCAAATCGGCCTCTACGACCCCGCGGAGGCAGATTTGGAACTCTTCCGCAACACTTGGGAGTGCGGAATTTTTCAGAGAGCGGCTGCAAGAATATGTGTCTTTCCTGTCGCAGATGATAGCCTGGGGGGAGGGCCCGACACCTCGTACGCGTCCTCCACCTGCTGACAGAGACCACGGTCAGGGCAGACGATGTTGCGGTCCCCCGAAACACTTCCAGCTTCCCCCCACTGCCTTTTGTCACTCAACAGAATCGAAGCTCCCTCTCGGCCATCATGAATGTGGCTTGAGCTGGGATGGAAGGAGTAGCGGGCGCATCAGTCCCGCCCCTGCTGGGCGGAGAGTGGCGAGGCATGTGGGGCGGTGAGAGTTGGGGCCGCAAGCAAGGTGACAGGCTGCTTTTCCTGAGGACGCGTGTCAAGAATAACTACGAAAGCGCGAGGGCGAGGTACCTATCCGGTGGGGCAGCCGGTTTCAGGGCCAGTTCTGGGGGGCTGATCGAGAAGCAGTCTTGATCACGGTGATGAATTGTGCGGAGGCCATGGGCCCTGCGCGGCGCACAAGACCCGCAACCGCAGGTGCACATCCGGCCCGAGCATTTCTGACACGCTCGACTACGTCGAGTCGGGCACCCACTGGATGACCCCCCCCGGTGCCAACAGCCAATGGCACGTGGTTCTTGGCCGCCACCCGGAAATCATACTCGGCGCCCACGGTCCCCAGCATGCCGGGTTCCCCCCCCCGCCGCCACTCAAACTGCGTCCTCATCCCACAGCTTCTTGCAGCGCAGGATGCCCGGGCCCCCCCCTGCGCAGCCCCCCCCAGCGCAGCAGCCCCTATTGCCGGGCGGTGCTTTCCCAAGAGCCCCACTTCTTCGCTACCTAGTACAGCAGCCTCAGCTAAATCGCTGGTCAGAACCGGCACCATCCGGGCTGCTCCATTGCCACTGGCCCTGTCGGACCTGGCATATAGTACGTAATAGACCGACGGCCGCAGGAGCACAAAACAAGTGGACTCCTCCACACGTCTCGTGTGCTAGTAGAAGCTCACATGCCATGATGTTTTCTTAGAATGAGCAGCCATGATCGGTCCTGAGTAGATTCACAAGGCCGTGGCAGATATTCAAGTGGGAAAAGTGGGGTGGACGGGGCACAGCGAGCCCAGCTATTCTCGTTGCGAGAGACTGGGCGGCACGTGTAAACCACACAGAGGTAGCCTCGTCGGGAGTCGGCCGTACTGAAGTGAGTGAGAAGAACAAGCGCGGCACGGCGAGCCGACCAGGCGTAGTCCCCCATCATGTTTATGCGGCAGGCGAGTTGAAGTCCAGCAGGATACTTTGCTCTTGGGAACGGAGTTGTACGGATTTAGATTCCCACATAAGCAACCTCCGTCCAGTGCCTGGAAACGCGGTTCACATAAACACAAACCCAGATACAAATCTACGGAAGCTGTGAATAGGCCTCTGGGGCCTCTCCAGCTTTTGGCGCAACGACCACAACAACCGCTTCGCGACTCAGCACTCCCGGAGACGGACAGAATGGCAGGTGTCGTTTAGGGATGTCCAATCAGATGGTGAATACAAACCGGTTAAATAAGTTTTTGCTACAACCTATTATCGACTCTAGAATATTCGTGGTTTACGGTACAACTATCTTGCTAAGTGCAGTGACAACTTTAGAGTTACAGGGATTACTTCGAAGAGTGCACAGCATTCCGTGCGCAACGCATCTCACCGATGCTTTTCGTGCTCTTCCAGTGGCTGCTGCGATATTGCTGAGGGGTGGGAACGCGCCGGGCGCAGCACGCCGCCGGCAACCACCTCAGCGACCGGGTTTTGAGGGGTGGGCGGGCGCCCCGTGCAGCGACCGCGCGTCGCTGGGCGCGCAGGCCGAATGTGGCCCCAGCGCACAATGCTGAGGGGTGGGGACGCGCCGGGCGCAGCTCGCCGCCGGCAACCACCCCAGAGACCGCGTTTTGAGGGATGGGCGGCCCATACCTGCCGTGTAGGACGGACGGCGTCGGCGTTGGACGGCACGCGCTCGTGTTCTGGGCAGGTAGTCCCACATTTTGAGGAGCACCACACCGCTGCCGCCGTTGCAAACCGCACCTGCGTTGTCTCTCGCTCGTGCTCGCCTGCGCTCTCACCTGCGCCTGATAAACCTGCACCGTCGTCCCCCACGTAGCTGCGGTGCCCCCAGACTACTATCCCGGGCTGCTACCCTCTTTCCCCCCAATTTTCCTCCCTCGCACTCGCTCTCTTGACCTCGGCCAAGCCCCGTCCCCACTGTGACGAGACGAGGCTGCTTCAATCCTCTCCCGTATATTCTCTCCCCTCGCACACTCCTGGTTGAGATTGTTCGACGACACGCCTTCCCCATTCCTGCCATTTCCGTTTTCCCGCCGACCCGGCGCCCCCATTCCAATCGGCGTTCTACCACCTTCCTCCCCGATTTTTGGGGACCATCCTGGATCACATGGAGACCCCTTTGACGGGCTTGCACCTGATTGGCACGTCGCCGGGTGTCGGCGCGGGAGGGGAGGACGAGGCTCTCGGAGCTCCAGCCAGTGGCGCGCCCCCGGCCACTCCGCCGCAGGCTGCACTATCGACTACTCTTCGAGGTGGTGGTCAATCAGCGGCGTCACTTCGTCGCGGGAAGCGCCGTGCGGAGGCGGAACTGGAACCTGGGCGGCCACCAGTCAAGCGGTGGCGTCGTGAGGAGGCCACCGAGTTGCTGTAGTGGTTTCTTCAGACGGCCGACCGGCGCGCCGACCACCAACAACGCAGGGACATCCGCGGAATGAAGCGCTTGCATGGGGAGGCGGTTTACCACCTCTCCAACGCCTTCCCCTCCTTGACGAGGTACACGGCCGCCAGGGTGAAGGCGAAGGCCACGTACATGAACGAGAGGTGGTTCAAGACGCGGGACGAGCTCAACACATTGAGGGGGCAAGGGGAAACGACCGCTCGATTCCACAACATAAAAGGTATGTAACGTTTCTTCTTTTATACTCTCCTTCTCCAAGCTTCTGTGTCTCGTCTCTGTATGCATCTACACAATTTTGTGTCTCGATGTGCGTGCATACGCACATCGAGGCACAAAAGTGTGTAGAGTAGACTTTTGTGTCTCGATATGTGTGCTTGTACACGCTTTTGTGTGTCGTGGTGTACCTCTGTACGATGTACACGCGGCGTGTCTGAGTGCATGTGCAAATACTGACTTCTTCGAGATGGACTGTTCTCGTGCTGACCTCGTGAACTCCTTGTACTTCTCTCTTCGCTCTGTCGTTTTTCATGCTTTTTTTCGACAGCCACTTTTTGTGATTACAAGACGGGCGAGCAGCTTTGGGGTCCGGTCGCGCGCGGGCGGGATGCTCTTGTGAACAAGTCCCTGCCAAGAGGACCGGCAGCTGTCGGCGCGGGAAGCCATTCGCCGGGGCTTCCGGACGCCCCCACCCCCGCAGCCGCCAGTCAGTCGACTTTGCGTGCCAGTGCAAACGGCATAGACAGGCCGGCCGCCGGAAGATCCAGACGCACCTCACTCTCTGATTTCTTCTCCGATGACGACGAATCGGGCGTGGAGGACTCGTCACGTGACAGTGACGTTGACAGCAGCCTGCCGGCGCGCCGTCGAGGGTCCCTACAGGATGGCTCCGCGGCGGCCACAGAGGCCGCCGCCAGAGCAGCGGACCGCGCCGTTTCCTTCGTGTCGGCTGCAGGCCACCGAATGACTGCTCCTGCCGCCAACGGGCGCGGCGGCCGGCTACCAGTTCGCGCTCGTCCGCCTGCTGCGCAAGCGGCGGAGCGTTTGTTCGCGCTTGACAATCGGACGGAGCGTGCCGAGGCGGAGAAGGACGACGCGCGTACGTTCGCGGCCAGGACGCAGCGGGACAGTGAGTTGGCCAAGCTGACGTTGCTGGAGGCCAAAATGGCGATGTAGGTGAAGGAAAGCGAACTGCAGCAGCGGGCGCTGGAGTTGGACAACAACGGAAAGGAGGGGGACAGGATGCTGGACAGGATGATACGCATGCGGCAGGCGGGACAGACCCCCGAGGACTTTGCTGTGTGGCGCGCGGTCTGGAGAGAGGGGGCAGCAGCGCGAGTGCTGGCTTGAGTGCGGCTGCGGGCGTCTCCCCCATGGGTGGAAATTCGGCCGATATGGTACGCGCTGACGGTGGGGGTGCCGCCAACGGGGGGGTAGAGGACGTCGCTGCGGCAGCCGCATATCGTAGTGATGGCTGATCAGGGCTGTAAGGCAGGCAGAGCATATTGTTTTTGTCTTTTTCTACAGTACGTTGGACTGCATACCCCCGACATGACGTGTGTACAGGCCTCGACTTTCCGTCGGCATTGCGATGTGCGTATCCAAGGCCTTTCGTCAAGGACGGTGCCGCGATCTAGGTGATCCGTGGCGCCCGTCCTTTTGTAGCGCCTTTCTCCCAAATCCGCTTTTTGCCATCAGCACAGGCTCGCCTCGTCAACGCCGAAGGCCGCGCTGGCCATGCATAAACTGGACCACGCCCACTCGTTTTTTCCACATTTACTAGAGCTACACTGCCGTCGAGAGGATGGTGCGGAGGGGATGGGGGCGGGGTCGAGAAGACGGGGTGCAGGGAGAGGGGCGGTGGGGACGTCGAGAAGAATGGGCGTGGGGGGAGGGGGTGGGGGGGCGTCGAGCCCACTGCGGAGGCGAGCAGGCCTCCACCACGCCCGTAGGCTGTTGGTCGACCGGCGCGCCACGCATCGGCCTCCCCGTACTTTTTCGCCGGCGCATCGTTGTCAGCGGTGAACAACAGCGAGCAAGCGACATGCGACACAGCGTGAGCGTCGGCGCTGTCGAAATCCCAATTTGGCGACACGGTGAAGTGCCGAAGACATATTCTGCGACAGATGCAGTGGCTGTGGCTCCTGGGGTGCCACTGTTTGGGATATTCCTCTGGGGACCATGACCGCTGCCGCGGATGTCACCTTTCCGCCGCCCACACCACCGCACATGTCCTCCTCCGCCCCACCCGCCCACCACCTCCAATCCCCCCCCGCCTCTACGCCCCCCCCCCGGTGTCGCTACATTCAGGAAGTGGCCGCCGGCTGGGGGGGGGGGAAGCGGCGCCGGCGGTGGCGCCGCGGACCGGCGGCGGAAGTCACACCGCCGCAACGACCGCATCGGGGGCCGTCGAGACCGGTGCGGCCACAAAGAGCCCCACGTCTTCCACTGCCACAATCTCCACCGCTACCTTCCGCGCCTGCCCGAGATCGGTCCAGTTGGGGGGGGGCGCGGCGTGCGCCTGGCCCCCGACCACCGCCCGCCGCCGCGTGCGAGGGGCTTCCCACCGCCCACCCCCGCGCACGCCACTCGCTTTAGGAGGCCCCAGGCGTTGGGCAGGCCAAGAATCTTGTCAGCGCCGCCGCCGCCGCCGCCGTCGTCGCCGGGCCGACAATGCCCTCGCCCCCCAGCCGTGTCCTGTACTTCTGTCCCAACCCCTTCACCCCTCAGCCCACCACACCGACCACGGTGCCTCCCCCAATCCCCCCTCATGAAGGAGCAATGCAAAAAAACAAGAAACACACAGCATACACAAACACACAACAGCGGGTCCCACGTCCACGAAAACAAGAAAAGCATCGATTGCGCGTGGTACGCTGCCCACAGAGCTTCACACAGGTCGTCGCGCATCCGCGTTGCCTTTTCAAATGTGACTTCAGTCGGCACGTCTTCAGCCACCACACCAGGATCAATGTCCCTCGGGTCAACAAAGTCTTTCCAATCATCTCCACGGTCCAAAAAAACGTTGTCGAGATACACGCACGCATCGACCACAAAAGACACAGTTCACAGGCAACAGCTCGTGGAGGACTCTCTAACGCCCCTTGAGAAGCCCAAAGGCATTCTCAGTGATGACACGAGTGGAAGATAGGACGAAGTTAAAGTAGCGACGCTTCCGGTCCAGCTGGTCGGCCGCGTATGGCTTCAAAAGCCACCACTCCACAGTAAAGCCCCTGTCAGCCATAAAGACGCAGCCGGGAGGCATCATGGGGCTGGTGACACTGCTCTGCCGCTTGTACCACCGGCTTTCTTTTAAAGCTCGGCTGTCGCCAATGGATCCTCGCAAACAAGACACGGTCCACAAGAACCGCCGCCGTTAATCACAAATAGCAAGAAGCATCACAGCATAAAAGCACTTCCGGGAGTTGTAGCCTACTCTCTGCGAGGCAGGGGGTATTTGGATGGGGACAAGAGAGCCGTCAATCACGCCACCCACATTGCAAAACAGGAAACCAAGCAAGTAAACAAAGCCATATGCTACCCGTGTCTGTTCGACGAATGACTCGGAGTATGTCTGTCGTGGGAGAGCAGTGAGAATATCATGGAAGAATTCACGCAGTGCCCGGTTAAAGGTGGACTCGGCCACTTCAGCCACGACACAAGCAACGAGTTGGCTTCTGCCATGGGCCAACCAAAATGCCACCAGCATGAGCCGAATGCGAGGCTCAACAGCGGGGGGTCGGCCAACGTGCTCATCCCCGCGCTGGCGGACGTGGACCTCCACAAGTCCCACAAGCTCTTCAAAGGAAGCAATAGACATGCGCATGCGTCGTTCAACAGGCCTTCCCCCACCCCGCCCAAGAAGGTGACGCTCCCATTCCTTACCTCGGTCGTGCCGGTAGTTCGGCCGCGCGCCGCTGGCTTTCTCTGACTCAACAACGCCCCCGCGGATGTCAGCAGCCAGTCCATGTCGAGATTGTCCTCCTTTGTAGGATCACCATCAGCAGGAAAAGTGCAGAAATTCGGCATCGAGAAGCTCTCGTCCAACTTCACACAATGCTCCATATCGTCCATGGCCCTCTGCACCGGGCCATGTCACTAAGAATCTATAGCGACGGCGGATGGCCCGATGCGCACGCGTGTGGGCGCGGCGGTGACGGAGGGGATGTCTAGAAGATGGAGGGCGCGACAACAACAGGCGCATGCACGCGTGCTGGCAGTCGAGACGACGGGGGGCTGCTCTGTCGCGGGCGTGCGCGGACAGATACTGGCGTCAGAGTGCTCTCAGAGCGGGTAGCCATCCAGCGCTGCACAGATGCGCGTGTGTGGCGCGCGTCAGCACATCCATGGGAGGCTTGCTTGGTGTCACTGTCTGCCAGTCTCGGGAGCTGGGCAGGGATGTGAAAAAGCGTCCTCCAAACGTACTCGGAAGACGACATCACACCTGTCATTGCTTGCATTTGTGGAAGCAGAAAAATATTTTCTACGTACTCAACCTCATAACGTAATTGCTGGTATTTTGTACAGTCATATGGATCAATCCGTGGATTGACGACGCGGGGAACAACGCGGGATGTGCTCCAGCACCAGGTACCGACGCGGGGTAGAACGCGGGTCAAGGAAACCTGTGCTGAGGGCTCCTTGCGGCCGGGTGCCGCATCTATCCCTGGACCTCACCGACAATACCGAATTGGCCACAGATGGGCCGAGCTTGTGCCTCAGAGTAAGAGGGCGCACCATTAATTTTGTGCCACAGTCTCATGAGATATCCAGATCTCTCCAGCATAAATTCCCCATGCCCTGAAGGCAGGTACTCGTCGATTAAATGAATGTTCGCAGATGCAGCCCTACGGGAACCAGACCGCGTTCAAACCACGTTCTTTGATCCTGTCACAGGCGTACTGAGCCCAAGTTGGAACCGCATTTGAACCGCATTCTGCCGGACTCTGGTTGGCTCAGAATCACCCTCAGAGGAGAGCCGTCAGTCGCGCTGCAGGGATCTCAGAATATGGCTGACAGACCTTGGAAAGAGGCTGTGATTAATCGTATCGCCCTGACTCTACTACCCTTCCATGGTGGTTCATTTCTGTGCTTGTTTGTCTGGAATCGTGTGCTCTTATTCCTTTCCGTCACTCGCGCGCACTAAAAATCTCGCGCTGCCGCTGCGCCCGCACCTGCTTTGTCGTCGCCTGCTGCGAAGCGTCCTCATCGCTGCTCGAAGCGGCGCCCCCCCCACTGTGCTCCCCGCCACCGCCCACACCGCCACCGCCCACCCCCCCTCCGTCGAGGC
>ENA-ORXR01003647-ORXR01003647.1-marine-metagenome-genome-assembly--contig:-NODE-3647-length-13613-cov-3.264037_pt1 | contig 13613 bp, 6 predicted proteins | sample MGYA00237866_ERZ511479 | MGnify/ENA metagenome assembly ERZ511479 | reverse complement strand
CTCAAAAAAATTGACTCGTACTCACAAAAAATAACCTATTCAAAATGTAAAGCAACTTAATACACAGTGTACTAAGTGCCTGGAGTAAAATCTTTTGTCTTAAAAACCCTATTCCACCACTCAATTTTCACAACAAAGTTAACAAAAAGCAAATTTGAGTTCACAAAAAGAAGCAAAACAAAACTTTCTATCCGAAGAGGAGCTCAATGAGCTAATCATAGATAGTATCCAAGACATAAAAGGAAAAAATCTTATTAAGATTGATTTACGGCATCTCGAAGAAGCGCCTACCAATTTTTTCATCATTTGTGAAGGAGATTCCAATACTCAGGTAAAATCCATTTCTGATAACATTTACAAACGGTTAAAAGACGAAGTACAGCAGCTTCCCAGTCACTACGAAGGTCAACAAAACTCGCTTTGGATTCTTCTGGATTACTTTTCTACCGTAGTTCATGTTTTTTATAAAGACACTCGCAAATTCTATCAATTAGAGGACTTGTGGAGCGACGGTATCTTTACAGAATACCAAGATTTGTAGTTTTATAACTAAAAAGTAGCACAGTCTGTCGAATTTAGTCAACGATTTTGGCTTTTTTCCGTTCTATTATAGATTCAAATTAATTCAATAAATTTTCTAAATGGAAGATAAAAATAAAAAGCCTCTCAATCCCCGATTCAATTCTTATTGGATTTATGGGATATTGGCCTTGTTCCTTCTAGGGCTAAACTTTTACAGCCTTAGCAGCTCCACCAAAGAACCAGTCAACTGGAATACGTTCGAGGAGATGGTTCGTGCCGGAGATGTAAAAAAACTTGATGTCATCAACGAAAAATCTGCAGAAGTTTATATCAAAACCGATAAGCTTAGCAACTATCCCAATGCATCAAAAAGTAAGTTTGGTACGCCTGTACCACATTTTACCTTTGACATAGGACCTTCTGATCGTTTCGATGAAAAATTAGCTAACATCCAAAAGGACATACCTCGCAACGAGCGTATAAACCCTAGTTATGTCGAGCGAACCAATTGGTTAGCTCCAATCTTAGGTTGGGTACTTCCAATCATCATCATTGTTGCTATCTGGGTATTTATAATGCGCCGGGTAAGTGGCGGAGCTGGTGGCCCTGGCGGTCAGATATTCAATATCGGTAAATCCAAAGCTACTTTGTTTGATGCCAATGCTAAAGTAAATGTCACTTTTCAAGATGTTGCTGGTTTGGATGAAGCCAAAGAAGAGGTAATGGAAGTCGTTGACTTTTTGAAAAACCCTAAGAAGTATACTTCACTGGGTGGTAAGATACCTAAAGGGGTGCTACTCGTTGGCCCTCCCGGTACTGGTAAGACACTTTTAGCGAAAGCGGTTGCTGGTGAAGCAGGTGTTCCTTTCTTCTCTATCTCCGGATCTGACTTTGTTGAAATGTTTGTAGGAGTAGGTGCATCCAGAGTACGAGATCTTTTTAAACAGGCCCGCGAAAAAGCGCCATGCATTGTGTTTATTGATGAGATCGACGCCATTGGTCGTGCCCGTGGTAAGGGTGCCTTTCAGGGAGGTAATGACGAACGAGAGAATACGCTTAACCAACTCCTTGTAGAGATGGATGGATTTAGCACAGATAAAGGAGTTATCCTTATGGCTGCGACTAACCGTCCTGATGTGCTTGATACCGCCTTATTACGCCCAGGTCGTTTTGATCGACAAATTGGTATTGATCGTCCTGACTTAAAAGGTCGTGAAGCGATTTTCAAAGTACATCTGAAGAATATCAAGACTGGAGGAGATATGAGGGCGGATGTATTAGCTGAGATGACACCAGGTTTTGCTGGAGCAGAAATTGCGAATGTTTGTAATGAAGCAGCATTGATTGCAGCTCGACGTAATAAGCGTGAAGTCGACATGGATGATTTCAATTATGCATTGGACCGGGTCATTGGTGGACTAGAAAAGAAGAACAAAATCATTGCTCCCAAGGAAAAGAAAATCATTGCTTACCACGAAGCAGGGCATGCACTATGCGGATGGTTTTTGGAACATGCTTCTCCATTAGTAAAGGTAACAATCGTTCCTCGTGGAATAGGTACATTGGGTTATGCACAATACCTTCCGAAGGAAGAATACATTACCCGAACGGAGGCTATGCTAGATCGAATGTGTATGACCTTTGGTGGTCGTGCCGCTGAAAGAGTTGTCTTTGACAAGATTTCTACTGGTGCGCAAAGCGATCTTGATCAGGTGACCAAAATGGCTTATAGTATGGTAGCGATCTTTGGTATGAATGAGAAAGTAGGTAACGTATCATTCCACGGCATGCAACAGGATCAATTCAGCAAGCCTTACTCTGACGAGACGGCTTCTATGATTGACGAAGAAGTTAGAAAGTTGGTGGAAGAACAATATGTCCGAGCTCAGAAGTTGCTCAAAGAGAAACGCAACGAGCTTGAGATCTTAGCGAATGCTTTATTGGAAAACGAAGTCCTTCTAAAATCTGATGTCGAACGATTGATTGGTCCCCGACCAGCTGATCTCAAACAAAAGCTTGAAGAAGAAGAGGAACAAGAACAGAAACAAAAGCCTTTAAAAGGAGCTTCTTCTTCTGACGAACCTGCTGAGGAGGATGTTTAGAAGACGGTTGACGGCCGCGATGCTGACGGTTAACGGGCGCTTCGCTTGACGGTTTCCCACTAATGCGGAGGTTGCGAAAAGATTTGTGTTTTGTTCATCAAGTCTTATATCCTCCAACAAAAAAAGAGCGACGATTATCAAATGATAATCGTCGCTCTTTTTTATTTACTTATTTTAATTTATTGGGAAGACTATACCTCTTCTTCGCTCTTCACTAGTAATTGAAATCCATTTCCGTGAATATTGACGATTTCAATGTTCGTATCTGCTTTAAGATATTTTCTAAGCTTGGTTACAAATACATCCATACTTCTGGCTGTAAAGTAATTGTCTTCGCCCCAGATTTTGGTTAAGGCTTCAGAACGAGGTAGTATATCATTTAAGTGTACACAAAACATCCGAAGGAGCTGTGCTTCTTTAGGAGATAGTTTTGCTTTTGATTCTTCATCGCCCTGGCCTTGCTGAAATGTAAGGATGCGTAGAGGAAAGTTGAAATGATACTTCCCGATATCGAACTCTTTGATATCGTCACGTGGGTCGGCTCTTTGTTGGCTACGCTTTAATATAGCTTGTATCCGATAAAGTAATTCTTCTGAATTGAATGGCTTGGAGATATAATCATCCGCTCCGATTTTAAAACCTTTAAGCACATCGTCCTTCATGGTTTTGGCTGTAAGAAAAATAATAGGCATGGTGCTATCTTTTTCTCTTATTTCGGTTGCGAGTGTAAAACCATCTTTCTTTGGCATCATGACGTCAAAGATACCTAAGTCAAATTCTCCTTTGTTATAAGTATTCAAGCCCTCTTCACCGTCAGTTGCGAGGGTCACATCATATTCATGCATCTCCAAATAGGAGCGTAAAACGTCACCAAAATTTTGGTCGTCTTCAACTAATAGAATTTTGTTGCCAGTTGTTGCCATTGTTAATCGTTTTTCTTTAAAAGTTTAACGGGTCATAAGCCCAACAAAAATATAAAAATGTTTGTTCATTTGTTGCAAAATATTGCAGACTTGGAAATTCATCAGGTTATTGGGTCAATATGAAAGGGGAAAACCAAAATAAAACTACTCCCTTTGCCCAACTCACTTTTCACATCAATTTGTCCTTTATGAGCCGTCATCATCGCTTTTACATAGCTCAATCCAAGGCCAAAGCCTTTGACATCGTGTAAATTTCCTGTGTGAACCCTATAAAACTTATCAAATATATGCTTTCGAGCTTCTTTTGACATACCTATGCCTTTATCCTTTACTATAACTTCTACACCGTTGGGTACATTGCGTGTGAGTACAGAAATTTCAGGCTTTTCCGGTGAATATTTATTCGCATTTTCCAGCAAATTATTGATAATATTGGAAACATGCGTCATATCTCCCTCAATAAAGTGTGTTTTTGCCTTTAAGTCTGCCAGTACTTTTCCTTCTTTCTTCGCTACCTGAAGAGTTGAATTTCTTACTGCCTGCCGAATAATTTCATGAATATCCAGCTTGGTATATTTCAGCTGGAAGTCTTGTTTATCAATAACCGCCATTTGTAATACTTTTTCCACCTGGCTATTCATTCGCTTATTTTCCTGTTTGATAATAGACGCAAAACGATTCACCTTGTCAGGGTTACCACTTATCATGGGGCTGGTAATAGAGTCAGCAGCAAGAGAAATAGTGGCTATTGGAGTTTTAAACTCATGGGTCATATTATTGATAAAGTCCGTTTTCATTTCCGAAAGTTTCTTCTGTCGAAATATTACTTGTATCGTATACGCAAAACTAATTAGAATGATACTTGTAAAAAAAACAGAAGCCAACAACGGCACCCATGCATTTCCCCAAATCACGCTAGCCTTGGCAGGAAAGTGGATCATAAGCAAGCCCGGACTTTGAACATCCATTGGAAAAAGATCTACCCGATATTCAGAATTGTACAAATCACGCCAGCCTGGAGCAACAGAGTGAGGGCTACTATCTTTGACCACATAAAACCCGTTGGTAATTACAAAGGATTTTTCATTATCAGAATACACACCATATTGATAAGGAATATTGACTCCTCGATTTTTCAACTCTTTTCGAATGAATTCATCTAAACGGCTTATATTCATCCGCTCCACAATAGGCTCTGGATTAAGCATCTTATTGACCTCTTTGAACTGCCAATAATTAGCAATTCGTTCATTTCGATCATTTCGTTCTGACCGACACTCAACACAATCGCAATCGTCATTAAAATTGCTTAGCCTAGAATAAAGGTTATTGATACTATTACCCAAAACAATAGAATCAATCAAAAGTGTTCCATCAATAGTCGTTTCGAAAGAGAGATCTGGAAAGCCACCTCTTTCCAATTGCTTCATCAACTCCCTTTTCAACGTTTCGTCCATGTTGATCATCTCTACCTCTTCTTTTCGATCTTCTTCATTTTGCAACTTTTCAGTGACTCGATTCAACACTGAATATACATCTTTGTCAAAGCGGTCCTGATTCAATTGAATGGACCATCTAATCCAATACACCTGCAACAAGACCACTCCAATCAAAGCTGCAGTCATAAGTCCGATGATAAACCAAATTGCTTTCTTGTTCATTAAATAAGGTTGCTATTCTACTCTTTTAAAATAAAGATGATTCTAATAATATGCATTTCATGGTAGATAAGGATATGGGCTCCTCAAGTCAGCCCTTGAAGAGGAAATACCTTCACGTAGAACTTGAATTACAAATTTATACATTAGGACCTTGGGTTTCAGCACTTTAACAGTCCTTTAACCTTAAACGATAGCGATGATCCTTATCTCACAAAAATATAATAATTTTATAACGTATTTTTTTATTGTTATAAAGTGACTATTCAGTCGAGATGTTATTTAGACGGAAGACCGAAGACCGGAGACGGAAGTTCCACTCTACTGTAAACCCGCTAACGTTTATTTGGTACCTGCCCAGAAGGCAACTAAGTACACCGTGTACTAAGGAATGTGGAAAATAAATTTGGATAAATAATTCAGATGAGTAGATTGATCTCAACGGGAAAGAACACAAAGTCATTAAGAAGAAAATTAGATACTGTGATCGGACGGTCAAAACGCCGTTTGCTACGATAGAAGGCATTTGAACTTGAACTTTATATTTGCGCTTTTATTTTAAAAGTTCAAGTATCAAGTTTAAATCCCCCCAGTTCGCAATCTAATATCTGGGTCTAAGCCTGTCTAGCGGCGCAGCCAGATAGAACCCAAACAAGACATCGTCTTTTTTCTGGGATTAAGCGGGGGTACGACGGCCACTATGGGCGACCGTCAGCAACGCGGCCGTCAACCGTCTCTTTCTACTTCAATGAGAATCGAATCGTCAAACCAGCGGCAGTATTCGTAATCGGAAAAGATGCCGAAGTTGCAGGAATCGTTCGACTTCGATCAAAAAACAATCGCAGGTTCAACTGTTCATTCACATCATAGTCGATAGAAGGTGAAATTCGAATTGTTTTCAAACCTCGCGTTGGTTCAGCTATACCTTGATCCAATTTATGGATAATGGTGATGTCATCACGATATGAAAAATCAAACGTAAAATTAAGATCATTTCCCTTAGGTGTTTTCTTTTTGCTGCCCGGCTTAGGAGTCGTTTTCTTCTTGCCTTTTCGACGCTTCTTAGGTCGCTTGCTTTTAGGTGTGAGGAAACCAATGATTACATCACTCATTTTATATCCAAATCCAAAAACAAATTCCTCCGTCTTCGTTTCATTCAATGAATAATCAATATTAAAACTCATTGCCAGGTTTCTCGATTTCTTATAATCAACTCGGAAAGTCATATCGTTTTTCAAACGCATGTCTATTCCTAGTAGCGGAGAAAACTGCTCGCTAATCACCATCGCAGGTATCTCAAAGCGCGAGTAGAAGTTACCCAAATCATTGGTCAAGGTGGTACGTTGGCTGTTGAATTCCTGATCCGTTGAAAAGGTATTGATCGTCAGCGTTGACCTATAGCCATGTGTTATATTGACACTGGAGAATAACTCCTTAAACATATTCATTTTGCTCAGTCCACCGTAATTAAGATTCCAGTTGATTTTTGGCAACAGTTTGAATAATACATTGCCTGCGTAGTCTTCCTGCGAAACTTTTACACCATTAGGATCTCTATCGGTATAGGCTGCCAGGAAGGCAGGTAACAATACATCTTGTTGGCGACGTCCATATCCCTCTGTATAACCTTCGTCGTCTGGATGCAATCCCGTACCGATGCGCTCAGAGATGACCTCTCTATTTTGCTCAAACCGTGAAAAGAGTCCGGTAATGTCTTTATCAAACAAAGTATTCATTGCGAAATAAGAAATTGTAAACGACCCTACATCTCGTGGTGCAGCGTGTACGATGTTGGAGATACCGTCAGTATAGGTCGTATCTTTAAAGTATAGCGAACTGTTTTCAGTATAAGAACGTTTGGCATCCAGATCAACTTTAAAGTCAGGGAAGGGCTCCAGTGTCAAACGTGCATCAATATTCTGTGTATAGTTTTGAATGACTTTTTGATTCTGGAAAGTATTGTCTGTAATCCATCCTTTTTCTGCGGATTGTGTCAACCAATCGTTGGCGTTGTCGTTGTCCTCGATTCGTGGTTGAAAACCTGATACAAAACCAAAGCCTGGTGCATTACCACTGTCGTCGGCCATTCCAAGGTATTTTGATTTTGGTGTAAAACCAGGAATAATCGTTCCTCTATTTTCGGTATAGGTAAATCGTCCTTTACGCAAGAGCAGTAATGGGCGAATCAAAGCGCGCGCTATACCAGAAGGTTCGCCTTTTTCTCGCTTCTTTTTCTTAGCCTTTGCTTTTGACCCATTGGCATTACCGGTACCTGAGCCAGTTTGGTCTTTTCCTCCTCCTGTTGCGCCACCAGTGTCAACACCTCCAGCTATATCTTTATTATTTTTTTGATCTTGTTTATCTCTTCGCTTATCATTCCTTCGATCATCTTCTCCTCCTCTCGCAGTAGAGTTACCTTTTCGATCTCGTCCTTTGTCAGAACCTCCTGAATCGTCATTCTTTCCTCCACGACTATTCTTGCCTTTACCTCCACGCTTAGAATTCTTACGTGCTTTTTTATTAATCTTACTGAGGAACTTTGACTTCTTATAAAGGCTTTCAAAATTGACATCACCATTGATTCGGCGTGTTTGGCCATTCATTACTACGTAACCTAAGGAATCCCAATTAGCTACCTCTGGATCATATGCATAAGGATTATCCCAACTGTAATCCGCCTGATAAGATGCTTTGACGGTAATCCAATCGAGGAATGGAATCTTCTTTAATGGCAGTGTGTAATCAATAGAAAAGTTATGATTATAACCTTTTGTTCGACCACCGTTTTGGATATTTGCCCAAAGCTCCTGATTGATTTGACTCTTTGTTCTTCTAGTTCCAAACAAATCTGCATTTGGCCCTTCTTCATCGGTATAAAACTCTTCTGGTTCGTCGATAATAGATCGATTGAGCGCACCAAAGTTGAATTTCAAAGCACGAGTAATATCCCATGACAAATTGTAATTTCGATCCCATGTAAACTTCTTGTTGTAAAAAGTATTAAAAAACGGATCGTCACCAACAAATCGATAAGTTGTTTCGTGGAAACTACGATTCATAGTCGTACTAAAACCGTAGGTATTTGGAAGCGGATTGAAGTTCAACTCCGAAATTAGTTTAAGGTATTTATCTTTTTTAATTAGTTTTTTAAATGGCGTGATAAACGTTGCTGGTCGTGAGTAGTCATAATTCAGAATACCATTATGAGTTCTCAGCTGATCATTTTCTACAATTGGATCATGACTAGTCGTTTCGGTATAAGCATAAGTAGCACTAAAGTTTTCAATGTTCCAGGGCATTGGAGTCCTATCTTTATTGGTTACCTCTTTTCGAACATTGGTAAAGTTCATACTTTTAATTTCCGTTTGGTCGATGGCCTGCTCACGAATAGCATCACGCTCCGTCTTATCGGTTTCAGCAGCTATTTTTTCTTTGAGTGGAATATCCAGATCATAAGGATCAAACTCTGGAATACTTACAGCATTGGAATACTGAAAATAAGCGGGGATCTTGATTCCTGATTTTTCCGGAAGGAATTTACCCAACTCAAAACTACCTGCTACATCGTACTGATAGTTTTGTTCTCGTGCCCGATCATTTACCTTTTCCTCAAGGCCTCCCCATCCAATAGAACTGTAATTTCCGGAGAGTGTCACGCTACCAAAGTCTGCCAATTGAAAATCTAATCGAGCTAAAGCAGCTGCGCCTCCTCGTTCGTTGATACCAGTAACCCGAAGTTCGTTGACCCAAACCTCCGCGCATTGTTTACGATTGCTTCGATTGATCACTCCAATCATTGCTCCCTTCACATAACCCATATTAGGATTACCTTTTACTCTAACTCTAACTTGTTTTCCAAATTCAGATATAAGAACCTTTTCATAAGGCTCACTCAATGGATGGCCACTATTATTACGATCTACTTTTATATTTTTCAACTCCTCAAAGTCTATATCAAAGTCATTCTCTTCCCGCCAAACCTCTTTTCGATACTCATCTGAAGTGTAAGCCAAAGTGGTGTCTTCCGACATGGTCAGCGGGATTTCATATTCATAATAATTTTTTTCAAAATCACTTCCTAATCGAACAAACACCGACAGTGCGCTATCTCCATCCATCAGATCGCCGGTACTAGATTCACCATGAACATACATTTTCATCCTATCATAAACTCGCATATCCAGATTGATGATCTTATAGATGGCATTACCATTACCTGGTGCCAAGTCACAGACCTCAAGAGCCAGTGATTGTTCGTTCTCTAATCGATCAAAGGTCTGATTGGCTGACTGCTCTCGTTTTAGTCCCAATGGAAGCACATATGGAAATGGAATTTTACTAGCATTCTCTTCAATATTCACAGCATTCACATCAAAAGCTGATGATGTTGGACCCGGCTCTTGAGCTACCAAATCGTCTAGCTCTGGATTGATATGCACCTGCACTTTACGCTGGTATCGTCGCCATTGGTTTCGAACTAACTCAAGAGATGCAAATCGTAGGGTAATTGGGTCTTCAAAACCATGTAAATACATTCGCATGAAACGAATGGATCGAAAATCCTGAATACCCCCTACTCGTTTAGCTCCCTGATCTAAAGGAATTTTGAATCGATACCATTTACGGCCACCGCTTTCACTTTCACGTATGTCTGTGATATAATTAGTTAGTGCCAAATCATTACCACCATCAACGGATTCCTCAGGATCTAGCGCGATTTTATATTGAAAATAACTTTCTGACTCGTTTAATGTTCCATTCTGATCAAGGTCTTCCGTATCTGGAGTTGTCTTTCCTGATACATTGGAGGCACCTTGAGCTAAGGGCGAATTTCCTTCAAAGTTGGAACCTCTGTAATAACGTTCCAATCGGGAAGCATCTGATGGGAATAAGTTATCATTTCTTGGGTCGACGAAATCATCATTGGAAATATCATTAAGGATAGTCATTCGAGCATTTTCAGAAAGCTCAGCTGTTGATGCAGCATTAATAGCTGTTACATAATCCGTAAATATAGTTTCCTCTGCTGAAGAAGGTACACCATCTAAACCCACATCTTGTAACACTCTCGCATCTGCATCATTCACAAAGGCGGGAACAATTGCAGGTGTTACCGGAATACGTCCCCAATTGGTAGTTACCGTAGGTGTATCATCATCCGTAGGAATACCATTTTCAAAAAACTTTCTGGAATCTCTAAGCACATCTTCTGATACGTTACCCAACTCTATATAAAGGTTTCCTCCGTCGGTAGCTGCTCCACCTTCACCATCTTCCATAAAAGGATTGAGCAACCAAAATTCGATATACTTGATATTTGCTGCTTCAAAATCATTGGTGTTCAAGGCACGTTGAATACCTGCCCATCTGGTTTCTGGAGCAACTAGACCTCCATTATTATTCAATCCCTCAGAGTATGTCGTACCTCCCGGCACATCAAAGTTATACGATCCTCGATCAGAAGGATAATAAGACAGGTTGAGTGAAGGAATACTATTCAGTGTACCTGGCTGTCTATCTCTTTGTGGAAAAATTTCAGTCTGCGGTATGATGATCGTATAGGGGTTATTTAATCCATCATCTGGAACACTATTGTCTATTCTATACCAACTCATGTGAGCTCTGTTGACTCCAGAGAGTGTGCTATTCACCTCGTTGGATTCAGGAAACAGGTTATTATTATTACTTCCATCGTTTTGAGGTACACTCGCCAGCCCCCATGCAGTCACCGGAGTCGTCAATGTAAAACCACTAGTACTACCTTCAAAGTCATCTATATATACCACACCTCCTTTATCATTTCCACCTGAGTTAATTGCCTTGGCGTGACCTGGACGTAAGAAGGCAGCTTCCGCCATAAAATTGACACTGGATGCTTCCTTAGTTTGAATCAATGGAATGGCATCTACCATTTTTGTCAACCATGGTGCTTCCTTGCTATAATTGATATCAACGCCATACATTTTGTTACTAATTGGGTCGTCACCAATATTTACCTTTTCAGTAAATGGTCGTTCGAAGAGGTGCATATAAGTACCTCCTATATTTAAGTTCTTACTGACTTCATAGTCTGCCCTAAGACCGATCAACGTTTTAGTTTGTAATCCAAACAAAGTATTATCTTCAAAAGAGACGTTGATTGGAAGTCCCGAATTAAGAATCGCATCGTTCAAAATCTTGACTCGACCAATATTGTAATCAACCTCATAATCTTGTCCTTCTTTCAATACTTGCCCACCCGCACGAATGACAACAGACCCCTGTGGAAGGTTAAACGCACCTAAGGAAATCTCAGAAGATACACTCGACTTGTAGGACCCTCTCACTGTGTATCGATTAAACTCTGGATATTCTCGTGCCCTTGTCAAGGTAGAATCATACAACATCTGATAAGTATATTGCGTAGTTAGCGCAGGGTCACCACCAAGTGCATTGGCAAGAGAGGAACCAAAGGGTTCTAGCACCGGAAACATAATCCGACCGTTTTGTGGATTTATGGTCACCCCTGATACAAAGTCAAACTGACCATCGGGATAGGGATCACCTAAGGTATTGAGCCGATCCAGATTAAACAAACGAAGTAATGGCTGATTAGGAAAGTCTGGTAAAAACCGCTTCTCTCCTCCTCCTGGATCTTCATAATAAATATCTAATCTAAAATCTTCCTGACTCACCTGGAAAGCACCAATGGAGTATACGTTTTTCATCATCAGGTCCCAGGCTGGCAGGTCAACTCGTTGAGTACTACTCTTCAACATTTTCACGAAGAAAACCTCTTGAACAACAGTATCAGGATTAATCAAATCATCAGAAGCATCATTGGAAAATTCACCCACTTTGTAGGTCTTACCATTGTACTCATAGGTATAAGCAACACCTAGCACCTGGTCTGGTCGTAGGTTTACATTAATAGAAAGAAAACCCAATTCAGGGTGCATGGTATATTCGTTGGAACTCAACATTCGGGCACTTACTTTTTCAAAGTCTTTGGCCTGGTCAAATTGGAATTCATTTTGAAGTACGGATACGACATTATCTACCTGGCGGGCACGTGGATTGTTACGCAGATCACGAAGGATATCGTTGGCATCTATTCCTGTCAGTATCTCACGTCCAGGTAGCGGGTTGACTCCAAAAATATCTATATGTCGTGGTGAATTTGGTAACTGATAGATTGGATTGTCGTTGGTGATTCTTGTACCTTCACTTAAATCGGCTAATGCTACAATGTCTTCAACGTTTTGAGTTTCATTTCGATCGTTGGTGATCCAAACCTGAATTTCAGTTACTCGGAAAAGGCTATTAACCTGTGGCAAACCTTTCAATGCATCTTCAAAAACTGCGCGGTTGTAGTGGGATAAAAAGAAGTGTCGGTTCTCATCGTATTGATCTGCCTGCACATCAAATTCCTGTAACTGACTACCGCCTTGAATTTGAATATTTTCTCTTTGCGATTTTTGTTGTGAGGCAATTCCCGTTACTCTTAATCGCCCGAATTGTAATTCTGTTTTTAAACCAAATAGACTTTGCACACCTTGTATCAACGATCCCTTTAATGGTAAGCTGACATGTCCAGCTTCTATTTTTTTGACGATCTCATCTTCACTAAAATTATCACTACTGTATTCGAGCTTCATTTGATTTTCAAAATCAAAAGTAGCTTGAGTGTTATAATTAAATCCGAGTTTAAGTTTTTCCCCAATTTGTCCGATAGCACTCATTTGGATGGCCATGTCAAAATCAAAACCACCTTGTTTTTGTTGGCGCAATGTGAGGTTTGGATTTTGAACTCGTTGGAAGTCCACTCCAAAGGTTAGGTCAATGTTACCTTGTGGTCGAATATCTACTTTGGTTCCACCAAAAAGTCGTTCAACAATATCTCGGTCTACATCTATTTTCTCGAGTGGATCGGCCAGACCACTGGCTCCATTTTTATTGGACGTGATACCAGCCAACTGCTGGAAGTATTCGTTTTGTTGTTTTTGAGCGCTCCATTCCATGTACTCTTCATAAGTCATGTAAGTAGGCATTCTAAAATAATCATCTCCCATTTTTTCAGTAATGATGTATTGCCCTGACTCAGGGTCATACTCAATATTTTGATCGATAATGCTAGGGTCTTGCAGATCAAAAGGGTTGTCCTGTTGATCATTTACAAAATCACCCTGCCGATCTTTGAGTGGGATAGTATCCTGAGTGATGAGGTAATCAGAAGTATAGGGGTCTTCCAAATTAGCTCCACCTGTAAATGTGGCATATGAATAAGTACCAATTCCAAGGATCAGGACGAGACTGAGGAGTAAACTGTTTATCTTCATAATTCAAAAAGATGCGTAGTCTTCGGGCTTTTACTAGATGTTGATGTTAGTGGGCCCAATTAAAGATATCATGGAGAGGACAGAATACTT
>ENA-ORXR01003646-ORXR01003646.1-marine-metagenome-genome-assembly--contig:-NODE-3646-length-13615-cov-22.985892_pt1 | contig 13615 bp, 8 predicted proteins | sample MGYA00237866_ERZ511479 | MGnify/ENA metagenome assembly ERZ511479 | reverse complement strand
ACCTGAGCCAATTCATGATAGTCCCCTTGCGCTGTTTCTACAAACCTCCAAGTTTTATCCTTTATCGTAATATCCTCTTTGGATTGCCCATTGAATTCAATTGCATAGAAATTCTCATGAATATAACTAACTACATCAGGATGTTTGAGATGCGTATTCATCATTTTTTGAGACTGTTCACACCAATCAGTATAGACCCATACAAAGCCATTTTTATCCTTTTTAGTTGTACGATTTTCAGCTTCCTGCCAACTCACCCACTCAATGGAAGAAGAAGAGCAAGAACAAGCAAAGAATAATGTAAAAATAACAATAGAAAGATTTTTCATAAATAAATTTAGTTACTTTTTTTATGCTCATTGATAATTTATGAACAAAAATTAGTTAAATAAAGATTAATTTATTTTCTTTGTTATGGCAATAATATTACTTTTTGGATAAAAAAAGTGAAAATTAATAACTTAAAGAATAATTTAAGTATAACTAACCTATATTTAGTTGTTTGATTGTCAGTATTTTATGTGTTTTTGCATATCTGTAAAATAATAAGTGTATGGTCACCTTTTTTACAGAAAAAATCAAAAAAAAAATCACTTTGAACCAAAATTCATTCAAAAAATATAAAAAATTCATAAATAAATCAAAAAATATGAAAAAACTAAAACTAAAACTATTGGCAACCCTCTCCCTATTCTTTTTTCTGGGAAGTGTTTGCTTGGTTGCACAAACAGCAGAAAAGGCTGTTTTGCAAAAACAAAAAGTAGTAACTCCTACAAAAATGGATAGGACTGTCATGACTGAAAAATTACAAAAAATTCAAGAGTTAAATACTCAAGAAGAACAGTTGCTTCAGCAGCCCATGACGGATGAAGTTGCTGATAGGTTAGAGGCAATACAAACAGAGCGAGCTAGTTTGCAAGTTAGAAAGACTGTAAAGGCTGAAAAACAAATAGCTGCTAAGTCAAATCTTCTGGAAAAAGCACAAAACCTCAGTTTAGAGTACATAGAGAAGGGGATTCCATTTCGAGCACAGGTAAAAACTATAGGAGGAAAAGAATACATTCAACTAGTTAAAAGTCCAGAACAATATGGCATGAATCCTGTGAAGGAATAGACAACTTTTATTACAAAAAAAATTGAAAATTAATATCATGAAAAAAATATTACATGTATTTGTAATTTGTTGTCTTATTTCTTCTATGACAACACTAATTAATTCATTAAATGCCCAGAGTTGTGTTACAGCCTTGCAGCCAACCATTACTTCTGTGATTGATGATACAGGAGCTTTTGGGGCTCCTGTAGTTACAGTTACCTGGGATCCTGCTTGTGGTGCGAGAGCTGGAGATGGTTGTGAAGCTGGAGACGGAAATTCGCTATTCTGGTATGTTGGTTTATATGGACATAACGCTCCAGCACCCAACGGATTGGCAATGGAATGTGGTTCTGGTTTTGTAGAGGGGGGGAATTGTGGCTTTGAAGGTCTTATCGTCACCAATGGTGGTGATTATGGTGGTTTATGTCTTGACCCGAAAGGATCAACTTGTATCTCTGGGGAATTTAGTCAAATGAGACCTCCTGGAAATGGTGACTTACATTCTTGGCATACATTCGGTGATGATGGAACTGGATTTTTGGGGATTTGTGATGCAGGTGGAGGATCAATCTCTTTTCCTGTTTGTCCTGGACAATGTTATAATGCAGTTGTTTGGGAGTTGATTATTGATCAACCAACTGGTACGGGCCCAGGTGCTCCTGGTGCTGCACCTGGTAATACATTGCCATTTGCAGGTTTCGATGATAACTTGGCTTGTGGCAATATCGTCTTAATTGACGAATCACCTGCTTCTGCAATAATGCAGGTTTGTGTGGCTGGAGTAAATGAGTTGATAGAAAATCCAATTTTGACTATTATGTCAGATCTTGGAATTTGTGCTCCAACTGCAGCGACTACATTTGAAGGAACTTTTCAATCTCAACCAATGGATGAAGGTGACCCTACCTTAGCTGATCCTTGCCAAGCTTCAGATGTGGATGTTTTAATAGATGTTGATTTTGCAACTGGAGCCGTTGACCAAGTAATTGGTGGAACTGGAAACGGTGGAGATGCTGGTGATTTGACAGTTACCTTTACACCTGGTGCTGGTAATTCAGGTAATAGTGAGTTGACTTTGGGTGCTCATGTAGTTGAGGTCAATTGTAGAGAAAACATAGGATTGTTGTTATCAGTTCCTACTGGTTGTGGTGGAATTACAGACCAAAATCAATTTGGTTTGCCTCCTTGTTCATTTGCTGATGGTAGTTTAGCATCAACAGATGCTAAAGTATATCTAACCGTAAATGGAACACCTATTCCAGGTCAACCAGACCCCAATGCTTATCCTGCCTGTTTTGCTGAAACAATGGGTGTTGGAACTTGTACTACAAATGCAGGAGTGCCTGGAACATATCCAGCTAACTGGACTGCCCAATTTGGTAATTTTATTTCTTCAGATGATGGTGGAGCAACTAGCTGTATAACTAACGTTGTAGGAAATCCATTTGAAGGTATTGGAGCCAATCCTTTTGGCTTTGATGGGGTTACATCAATGGATTTTGGAGATGGGGTATTGAGAGATGTTTCAACGCTGTGTTCCATTTTTGAAGATCCTTGTGATGGTTCTAAATCAGCTACTTGTATTAAATTTATCTCTGATGCTGCTCCAATGTCAGCCTCAGTTGCGGCTTGTGATGAAACTTGTCCTGGTTCTGCAGATGGTAAAATTTATGTGTATGACATCGTGGGTGGTTCTGATGATCCAAATGGAGATGGTCTGTACACTGATGGAAATATGGGTGCTTATGTTTTAGATATAGTTGCTGGTCCTGCAACAGGACAAATCTTTACTTATTTAGGGGGAACAACTTGGGAAGCAACTGGTTTGGCTCCAGGTGTTTATGCCATTGATATTTATGATTCTTTGGCTCCAACTGATACTTTTGATGATGAGACTGATAATGGAACTGCTGCTTGTGGAGCAGCTTGTCCTATTCAAGTTATTGTTGAAATTTTGCCTGGTCCATTAGTTACTTGTGTAGCAGAAAATCTAGTGACAGGCGATTGTGATGTTGCAGGTTCTGCCACATTGGCAATAGATAAAGAAAGTCAAGCATCAAATGGAGATGTCACAATTATGTCAGCAGTTTTTCCAGGGCAATCATTAGATGCAGATGGTGCAGTAGGTACTTCTTGTGTCAATCCTTTTTCTGAGCCAGTTAGTGGTCTTTATACGAATTGCTCTAGTGATATTATTTCAGGAGCTACTGTTAAAAATATTTGTATTACAATTGACAATGCTGTAGCAGATGGTGCCGTGTCTGCTGGTGCAGAAGCTTGGCAAATAGCTTTAGTTAGTCCATCTGGAACGCAACAAAATCTAATGTCAGGTGGTTGTTTTGGTGGTCCTGGACCTTGTCCTTTTGGTGGACCTAATTTTGATGGAACAGTTTGTTTTCAAGATGGTGCACCACCATATTCAGATGTTAGCCCAGGTACTTATGCACCAGATAATCCTTTTTCTGTTCATGGTGGAGCAAATGCTAATGGAAACTGGACAGTCGTGATTTTTAATGCTGACTGTTCATTTGGAGACCCTGTTACAACAATTGATGGTTTGTCTTTTGAAATAACTTATGCAGACCAAATTTGTACTTTGGAAGAAGACATCGCAGCATTTTGTGCTACGGCAGGTCCAGACGAAGGAGACATGGCGGGTGCTATTACTTCTGCCGATCAAACAATTACCTGGACAAGTGATGCTGCTGGTGGTGAAGCTGCTGCTGAACCATTTACGTATGCAACCTTTACAGGTGGTGGTGAAGAAGGTATTTCTTTTGATATGGCCGCAGCTTCTGATGCCAATGGACCAGGCGTAACTATTTGTTACTCTATGGAAGCCTATGTTCCTGGTAACAATTTCTCAACAGCCAATGATTTTATGGATATGACAGGAATGGCAACAACTTGTTATCAGGGAGCTTGTTGTCCTGTAACTTGTGCGCCAATTTGTTTTACGACTATAGCTTGTTTCAATTGTGTTGATTCTGATCCCCCTGTTCTCACAGGAGAAGCTCTTTGTGAAGGAGATAACCCTAATGGTTTGACAGCAGCCTGTGATCCTTGTGCAGATATAGTTGGGTTTTCAGGAAGTAGTATGACAACTTGGTATTCAGATGCTGCAGCAACAACTATGGTTGCAACAGGAGCATCTTATGTTCCAACAGATACGGCTCCGGGTACTTATACGTACTATGCAGTTTGTTCTTGTACATATAATGATCCAGATGCAAGTGTTTGTGAGTCAACAATAGAAATGGTTGATTTTGTAATCAATGAAGTACCAGTCGTTTCTTTAGCAACACCAGTACTTGGCTGTAATGATGTTGTAGAAGACCTCAATCTCAGTCCAATGCCACCACCAACTGATCCAAGTGGAACAGGGGTTTATAGTGGTTCAGGAGCAGCTTTTGTAGATGCTTCAGGTACAATGATTGTTTCAAATTACCAAATGGTGATGTCGCAAGGAGTGCCTTACAGCTTAACTTACACTTTTACAACACCTGATGGTTGTGAAGATGAAACAACTATTCAGTTATTGTTTGATAAAAACTGTGCTGCCGATGCAGGCCGTTTTGATGAAGATGAATAGAACTTGAAAATTTGATTTTAGTAAATATATTATGTGAATCCCCCTTGCCTTAATTGGTAAGGGGGATTTTTTTGTTATACACTTTTATCAAATACTATGTATATCACTTTACAAGAGTTGCTAAAATGGTTCATTAATGTTAAATCTACCTTAGATAATATGTAAAGTAGACTTTTTTTTTTATCTTGAAACACCAAAACTAAACATATGCACTAATTTGTAAACTTTAAATACTACACACTATGCAAAAAATATTTACAATTTTAATTTTTCTATGTTTGTTTCAAATAACTAGTTTCGGGCATCTTTTTGTAGAGAATTTTGATGGAATGAATATTAATTATACTTGGTCTTTCTCTGGTTGTGATGGGGGTAACTCCAGTGCATATCTTGGTATTTTAGATGAAAATATGATTAATCAGACTTTTACAAATGATACTGATAATTTTTTGGCAGTACAAAACACAAAAGGAAATGCTTGTAACAATAGTTCGAGTATTGCAAAAGCAAGTTTAGGACCTATCAATACATTTGGCGTAATAGGCATGACCGTCTGTTTTGATATTGCTGGAGGTGATTCTGGTCTATCAGATTGGGATGCCAATTCAAAAATGCTGTTTATTGCCACTTTAGATAACAATATCCCCTATTATATACAGTTTTCATCAGGTGGAGATAATACTGAACTTGGTTTAGATGCTTTCTGTGATGGAGTGGCTGATGGCTATGAGAATGGAGGTACAGCACCAACTTATCCTATCACCAATACTTTTGCAACTTACTGTTTTGATTTACCCAATACTACCCCAACATCAGAGGTGTTTTTTGACCTTGTTTTTGTTGGTTTAGACGAGCCTGAAAAGGACTTAGCCATTGACAATATCATCATATATTATGAATTTAATGCCAATGGTATTCCTGATCCAGATGCGCCACTTGTACCATCTACACCTGCCTGTTTATTGAATTGTCCTTTGATGACCAATGTTTGTACTCCTGTAGATTGTGATGCTACAACTGCGGGAACGGATACTTATACTGCTCAAGTCGATTATGTTTGTGGAGGTCAAGGAGCAGGAACCTATACTATATCTCACCCATTTACAGGAGACGATCCAAATACAACTCTACATGGTTCCATGTTCATTACAGAAAATGAAGGAACAGACATTAATCTTAGCATTACAGATGGCAGTTGTACTATCAACGAAACCATCACAACGCCTACTTGTGTGCCTTCTTGTAATCCTTCCATAAGCAATTTTACCGCACCGCCCATTATCGTTCAAAGCGAAAGTATGTGCCAATCAGATAGTGCAACTTTGAGTGGAGGCGTCTTACAAGTTCCGCTTGCCAATTGTCCTTCAAGCTCAATCTTAGAATATTCGACCAATGGCGGGGCAAGTTGGTCTACTACCTTGCCTGTTTATGACCAATACAATCCTATGACGATTCAATCACGTTGTATTTGCAATGTCGATGCCAATGATATTAGCTCTATTAGCACCATAATGACGAATCCAGATACTTGTCCTACAAGTATTGTTAGCAACATCTACCTTTCCGCTTTATTAGAAGGGGCTTATGTGACAGGACCAGGAGGAGTAATGACTACAACCTTAAACAGTCAAGGACTTTTACCTACCCAACATCCTTACGATGTAGCACCCTATAACGCTCCTTCGGCTGCTTATAGCTCATTGCCCAGTAATGCCGTTGATTATGTTTTAATTGAGGCAAGAACCGTCTTAAATAATTCTTTAGGTGTTATTCAAGAAATTGGGGTGATTTTAGACAATGGAGATGTGGTTGCGCCCGATGGAACTCCTATACAATTGAATCTAAATACAGGGGAGAGCTATTACATTTGGTTGCGTCATCGAAACCATCTTGATATTGTATCCGCACAAGCAATGCCTGCTGTTTCCAATATTACCCTTGATTTTATAACGACTCCTGCCAATGCTTTAGGCGCACAACAACTTAAAGTGATGCCCGATGGCAACTATGCGATGTATGCTGGAGATTTTACCCAAGATGGGGTTATTCAACAAACAGACGATGATCTTTGGAAACAACAACCTGCTATTTTAAATACCTACTCTTTTACGGATGGTAATATGGATGGTGTAGTACAGCTTACAGATTTTGACATCTGGTTTCCAAATAAAGCCAAAATAGGCACAGCACAATTAGGATTATAAGGTAGACGATTTTTAGGGGCAAGTGACGGGTGACGAGTGTGGCAAAAAGAAGAACTATATTCCAAATAAGAACCGCAACGACTTAAACCACAAAAATTACTTAAACTATTCCTAATACATTTTTTAGGAGAGAAAGGTTTGTCTTTCATCGTTATGGAAAGTCCTGCTGTCCATTCTTATGGCAAAAGGAACAACTATATTCCAAATAAGAACCGCAACAACTTAAACGACTTAAACCACAAAAACTACTTAAACTACTTTGCCATACCACTACCATCAGGTCTATTTTGGATGGTCTGAACCGCTTATAACTGTTTGATAGAGGTTGCTACCAGAAAACATAGACTCGATAGTAGCGGAATGGGCATTTGTAGGGCGCAGACCCTGTGTCTGCCCTTGCTTGGCAGCCCATATTAGCGTATAGCGAGACCCTGCGCCACGACGAAGCTCTCCACCGTTCTCTCCATTAACAATTACTTATGAAATACACTATTCTTTGTTATCTATTTTTGATAATAAGCCTGCAAATTCCCCTCACTGCCCAATTTCCAGCAAATAGAATTGATGATGTAGCCATTATTAAGGAGGGAAATGCTTTAGAACGGGCTTGGGAAGGTGGATACAATCGCCCCGTCTTTTTTGAAGCAGATTTGAATATGGATGGTTTGGAGGACTTGATTTTGGTGGAAAATACAAATTTAACGACTTTTATCTTTCCTTATCTTGCAAGTGATGCAGGCTATCAATATGCACCTGAAATGACTTCGGTATTGTCGCCCTTAGATACTTGGGCTGTGGCTAAAGATTACGATGGAGATGGCTTAAAAGATATTTTTAGTTTTAAGGAATTTACGGCATTGCCCAACAATTATGGGCTTGCGGTGTACAAGGCTTCTATGGAAACGGGGAGTTTGACCTATGATATTGTGGTAGAATATTTGGAATATGAAGACGATGCTGGTGTGATGCAGCCTTTTAAAGTAAAAGCACTGACACCTCCGACGATAGAGGATGTTGATAAAAATGGAGATATAGACATATTGCTTTTTGATGAATCTACGAGATACCTCAATCATTTTAAAAATATAGGAGATGCCAATAGTTTTGAGTACGTTTTATGGGATTATTGTTGGGGAGATTTTACGATTGCAGACACTTCTGCCCAAATAGGATTGGGCATTGATTGTGATTCTTTGGGTTTCAAACCTACCGAAACGGAGGATGGAACGGCTAAAGTGCTACATGGAGCTGCAACAATTTCTTTGATGGATGTCGATGGAGATGAGGATTGTGATATTATTATGGGCGTTATAGAGGATACAGAGCTACGCTTGCTTGAAAATGGGGGAAATGTTGAGGAGGCATTGATGACAAGTGTAGAAACGGCTTATCCCTTCAATACGATGCTTTCTAATGCGGCTTTTTTGCCTAAGGCTTATACCGTCGATGTCGATCACAATAATTTAACAGACCTTATCATTGCCCCAACTTCTGTAAATGGGTCTTATAATGCCGATAATTTATGGTATTATAAAAATGTTGGGACGGAAAATGAAGCCATATTTGAGTTTCAAACCAATGCTTTTTTACAAGAAGAGATGATTGATGTAGGCAACAATAGTTATCCTGTGTTTTTGGATTATAATGGCGATGGACTAACAGATTTGTTCATTGGCAATGACCGTTATTACCCTGATATTAGTGTTGGTATAGGAGGTGTTTCTAAGGTTTGGTTGTTCAAAAATGTAGGAACAGAAGATTATCCCACTTTTGAACTCATAACAGACGATTTTGCGAATTTAAGCCAACAAAATTTTAATGGAATTATTCCTGCTTTTGGCGATATAGACAATGATGGTGATGTGGATATGATTGTTGGTACTTCTTCCAAAAAGCTGCATTACTTTGAGAATGTCGCCGAAGTAAGCGATACCTTCATTTTTGAAAACGAACCTCAAGTCATTTACGAAAATCCAAGCAACCAGTCAATTAACGAATTAGCAGTTGATTTATACGATTATGATGAAGATGGTTATCTGGACATCATAACAGGCTTGAATACAGGCTATTTACACTTTTTGCAAAGGGATTTGGATACAAGCATTGTTCATTTTGAGCAAGTCTCTAACTTTTGGGGTGGTGTCGCTGTTTTGAAAGATGGAACGACCACAGGATACAGTATTCCCCGCATTTTTGAAGACGAAGAAACAACATACCTTGCCGTCAAAAGCTCTCGAAATTATGTGTACCTCTATACCGACTTAGATCAAGAGAATTTTACCTTGATAGACAGTATGTCCTTACAAAATGATGGGATTTTGGGCGGAATGAGCCTTACAGACCTCAATAATGATGGTAAGCCCGAATGGATTTTAGGTAATTTTAGGGGAGGAATAAGCCTTTTTTCTGATACAGAATTGACGACTAATTTAACCACAATTGAGACAAAGGCACAAGATGTTACAGTCTTCCCGAACCCATGTTTTTCGGATAAAATGGATATTGATTTGTCTGGTTTTAGTGCCAATATAGTGAGTCTAACCTTGACCGACATACAGGGAAAGATGATTTACAAAACAATAACTTATGTCAGTGAAACAGGACGAATTGAATTGCCGATAGAAGACCATTGGAGTGGCATCTATTTGTTGACGATTCAAGATGTTGAATCGGATATTCATTATGTTGTGAAGTGTGTGATTGATTGATGATGAAATGACAGTAATTGTTAAAACACTACCTTTGCCAAATATAAAAATCAGATGGAAAACAATCAAAAGGTTAGTAGTTGGCAGTTATTTCTGACTTTTCTTAAAATCGGCTCTGTTGCTTTTGGAGGATTTATGTCTTTGATTGCGGTTGTTGAAAATGTGATTGTAAAAGATAAAAAATGGTTGGATCAAGAGTCAATTGTGGATGGAATAACCTTGGCAAGTCTTCTACCTGGACCAATGGCCGTTAATGTCGTGACGTATGTAGGTTACAAAATCAAGGGCGTTTCAGGAGCGATTGCAAGCTTTTTTGGAATTATTTTGCCTTCCTTTTTGATGATTTTAGTGTTGGGAGACTTGTATTTTCGATATAGTGATTCGCCCATCATAGAAGCCGTTTTTAAAGGAATTATGATTGCAGTGGCAGCCATTATTTTTCAGGTGACACATCGAATGGCTAAAAAGAACTTAAAGAGTCAAAAAGCTTATTTGTTGGCATTTTTGTCTTGTATCGCCTTATTACTTGCGCCCAAAAGTGTACAATTGTATACAACTTTCAGTGTGATTCTTGTTTTAGGGATATTGGGCTATTTTGGCTTTTTGGAATCAACCACAAGCGATAACATAAGCCAGAAAGCAGTACAAAAACCTTCCTTCAAAGAGACAGGCATTCCACTGTTGATTTTAGGTAGTTGGTTGATTATATCGCTCTTGCCATTGCCTTTAAATATTGGAAGTTTAGAACATCTCTTTATTACCTTTGGCGGATTGGGCTTGATGTTGTTTGGTGGAGGCTATGTGTTTATTCCGATGATTCAAGAACTGGTTGTCGGGCAATATGATTGGATGAGCCAGCAAACTTTTATTGATGCCATTGCTTTAGGACAAGTAACACCAGGACCTATTGTTATCAGCATTACCTTTATAGCCTATCAAGTAAAAGGGCTTTTGGGGGCAATTGTCGCTACATTGGCTATTTTTGGGACACCAGCGACGCTTATGGTGGTGATGTCACAGTTAATGGATTACTTTAAACAATCACCTCATATTCAACAAATTATCAAAACAATTCGATGTGGCGTTATTGGTATGATTTTTTATGCAGGCGTTACCATTCTGCTATCTGCTTTTCCAAATGACATATTATTAGATTACATACTTCTCCTAAAAATTATAGGAATATTTTTGTTTTGTATCTTTGTACTCTTTAGATTTAAGATAAGTGTGCTGTGGTTGATTCCATTGGCAGGGTTATTGGGCTATTTATTTTTTTAAAGCATTATGAAGAACATTTTTATCATTGGAGAACAACGAAGCGGTTCTAATTTATTGAGGTTGATTTTGAGCAAACACCCAACAATCGCTGCTCCACATCCCCCCCACATGTTGACTCGATTTATGCCGTTATTGCCCTTGTATGGGGACTTAAACAAAAACGAAAACTTTGCCTTATTGGTAGAGGATGTTTGCACACTGGTTGAGCGTAACCCCATTAGTTGGAATCTGAAATTTGATCGAAAGGAAATACAAAAAAACTGCAAAGAAAATAGTTTGATGGCTATTTTTGATGTGATGATGAATAAGTATGTAAAAGACCAGAAAAAGGAACATTGGATTTGCAAAAGCCTGAAGAATGTTGAATTTGCAAAAGAGTTAGAAAATTTTTACAAAAATCCTATCTATATTTACTTACATCGAGATCCAAGAGATGTTGTTTTGTCCTTTAAAAAAGCGGTTGTAGGCGAAAAACATCCTTACTTTTCTGCAACACGCTGGGCAAATTTACAGTGTAAATGCTTAGAATTAAAACAGATAATTCCAGATAGTCGTTTTTTTGAAATATCTTACCAACAACTTACACAAGAACCCGAAAAATATGTGAAGCAAATATGTGATTTTTTACGAGTAAATTATAGTGAAGATATGCTGCTTTTTTACCAACAACAAGAAGCCCAAAAAGCGGCTGCGGCTAGTTCCTTGTGGGAGAATTTGAAAAAACCAATCTTAAAAGAAAATACACAAAAATACAAAAACGAATTGTCCAATAAAGAGATTTTGATTGTAGAAAAAATTGCTCAGAAAGAATTAAAGGAGTTAGGCTATCAATCAATGTTCTCTAACCAAGAAATTAAAGCATTTACTTTTAGTGAAAAAGATATAGAAAGCTTTGCCTTACTAAATACCAAAGAAAAAAAACAAGTTAGAGAACAAGCCCAAAAAGAAGATTTAGAAAGACGCACCCATCAATTACAAGTTCTTAAAAACGTTAGAAAAAGAATTTTGCCAAGGCATAAATGCTTGTAACGAATGGCTATTTTAATGTGAAGTCCTGACTAACAAAAAACAAATCCTTATTTGCATAATCAATACTCATCTTAGAAGCCTCTTCTTTTATAAGAACAACTTCAAAAACTTCATTGGGAGGCAATGTAATGGGTAAGTTTGCATTAGGTTTTGCCTCCGTTATTTTGTCTACTGTAATTGTATGTTTTGAATTATTTTTGAATTGAAGTTTATTTCTTTTTTTAGAAACCAATTGTAGTAGTTTGGGCGACCAAGTTCCTTTATTTACCCTATAATTATGTGGATTGTAATGCCACACATTTTGGAGCGTTTCACCATTGGGAGATAATTCTGTGAAATTGTAATCTCTATGAATATTAGAACCCCAAGACACCAAGTAATTCCCACTTTTTAAGAGCGTAACGCCACCCCTGCGTTTAGTAAAGTTTACATCATTCCCATAAAAACGACGAAGCAACTTTATGGTTTTATTTTTTTCATCTATTTTATAAACGACAACACTGGATTGAGGATTTTCATGAAAAGTCCCATTATCAAAAAACACCAAAGTATCTCCATGTAAGCGGACTTGATGTTGCGCCGAAAACCCAAGCGTATCATCAAGGAATTTAAAGTCATTACATTGACCTCCAAGCCGCCAAATAATATCTCCTTCAGGCCATTTTATTTTAGTAATTTCACTCATTGAGCGACTTGATAGCACGACACTTTGATCTTGCTCTATATATTGAATAGAATTGAAATGACAATAATCAATAACCTTGCTTTCTAATTTTACATAATCGCCCGCTTCAAACATAGAAAAGTAATTTTTACTATTCCACTGATGCACTATTTCATTTGTTAGCGTATCCGACTCGACAATCGTAAAATGTTCTATTTTAGCATCCTCGACACCATTCTCCACCAAGTCCACTGTATTGATTGTTTCAGGAGTTATGGCAAAACCCAAAAGGTGATTGTTTGGTAAGAATTGAAAGTCGTGTGGAGCAAAGGTCAAGCCCTCCAGTTCGTCCACTGCTGAGATATTAAAAAGCGTATCCAACTTAAAAAAGGTAGTATTACTTTTCATACCACCAGCAATATACAAGTCCTCCTTAAAAGGGCGAATTTCTAAAGGAAGTAGATCTGTTTTATAATAAAATTTCTCCTTTGCCAAATGGTCAACACCATGTATATAAAAACCACTTGCGTTTTTAAAGGAATAGCCAAGATATAAAAGCCCTTTTGTGAAATTATTAGTGATGTTTTTTACTGCAAGCTGAGATGTTTTTTGAGCAATAAAACCAAAAAAAGTGATAACTAATACGAGAAAAGCAATATTCTTTTTCATAAAATAGTGATTATATTTTATTATTTTTGATTCAAAAATAAAACTTAAAGTATTAAACAATGAAGAATCTATTTGTTTACTCTACCCGATGGTTTTTGAAATTGCTAATTTTTGTAAATAAATATACCTTAAATGAAGCTTTTTTATTGATAAAACACATTGTTGACCGGCACGAAATTTGATTGCCTAAGCGGAGGATAATAATTCTACAACACGTGAGTCAAAAGTTATAGTTAAAAGGTTTTTGAGAGTATTAGTCCACTGCTTAGAAAGCTTCCAAAAATATCTTAGTTTTTCGTTAATATTGTTTATCCAAATATTAGGTTGTATAGTGCTTGTTACAATACAATTATTGTTGTTAGGTATGTCTTCAAT
>ENA-ORXR01003645-ORXR01003645.1-marine-metagenome-genome-assembly--contig:-NODE-3645-length-13616-cov-13.198094_pt1 | contig 13616 bp, 7 predicted proteins | sample MGYA00237866_ERZ511479 | MGnify/ENA metagenome assembly ERZ511479 | reverse complement strand
GGCGGTGGCGACGGCGGCGGCGGGGGGGGGGGTGTTTTGGTGCGGTCGGGGGGGGGGGGGGGGGGGGGTGGGGCGGGCGGGGCCCCCCCCCCCCCCCCCCTGGGTGACGAGAGTTTGAGGGTGACGCTCCGTACGGGACGGGGCGGCGTCGTCGGCGCCGCGCGCCGCGTGGGCGGCCGACCGCGCGTGCTCGCGCCGCCGGTGGTCCCGCGTGGCGGCGCGGCAACCCTTGAACATATGTATTTTTTTATTGTTGTTGCGTATTGACAGCCCTGCGGGCGCCTCCTGTGCTGCGGCCGCCCCCCGTCTGGGACCGTGGGCCCGCGTGTCGTCGCGACCGCGAGCCTCGACCTCTACCTGTACCCGTATTCGATATGTACACTCCACGCCGACGCCCGCGCCCCGCCCGCCCGCCCGCTCGCCCGCGGGCCGCCCCTACGACCGCGGGCCGACGCGCGCGGGCGCGGCGCGGAAGAACCGCAAGTCGTTGGCGATCGAGTCGACCGCCCGCACAAACGACGGCCGGTCTCGGGCGTCGTGGAAGCGCTCGCCGAGCTGCCCCCGCTGCGCGTCCGACAGCCGCCCGCCGCCGCCGACGCCGCGGAGGACGGCGGGCATCCACACAAGGACAAAGCGCTCCCAGTTGGCCGCCGCCACCGACGACGCCACCGCCAGCGCGTCGTCGCGGAGGGGCGCGAGCGACGCAGCGCAGGGGAGGGCCACGCCGCCGCCGCCGCCGCCGCCGCCCCCACCGCCGCCGCCGCCGCCGCCGACGGTGCCACGGGGATGGGCGGCCACGGGCGTGTCGTCATCCGTAATGCCCGCCACGCGGAGGGACATGGCGAGGAGCCGCGGCGCCACGTCGCCGCACGTGGCAAACGCGGCGGAGCGGGTGAAGAGGCGGCGGCGGGCGTGCAACGCCGACAGAGCCGACAGGCAGCGGGCGCCGACTTGGGCGCCCCCGTACGTGCCGCCAACGCCGTCGGCGAGCGCCTTGAGCGCCGCATCGTACGCGGCCGCCGCTTCGGCGCTCGCCGGCGACTCGAGGAGGACGGCGGCTTTGGAGGCGGCGGTGGCGGCCGCCGCCGCTGCCGGCGACGCGGCCGCCGCGGGGCTGAGGGTGGCGCTGGCGCTGATCCGCACGGGCCAAAACAAGTGCCAGTGGCCGTTGAGGGCCTCCTCCAAGAGGGACACGGCCGCCACGGCAACCGCCGTCGACTGGCTGCCGTCGTCATCCCGGTCGCCAATGCGCGACGGGCCCGTCGTGGCAGCCGCCGCCGACCGACCGCCGGGCGTCCACGTTTGGGATTGGAGGGCGAGCAGCGCGAGCGACACGGAGGGGAGGACGAGGGCGTCGGCGGCTCCCTGGGCCGATACCAATTCCCCACGCGCGAGCGACAGGAGGGAGAGGGCTGCAAAGCACGACGGGCGGGAGCGGAGGGGCGTATCCCGGCGCACCGCGGCGGCGCCGCCCGACCCACCGCCCACGTCGCCTGCGGCCGCCGACTCGGGCGGCAGCAGCGCCGTGCCGAGCTGCAACACCTCCCGGGAGAGGGCCGGCTCACGGCGGCGGGCGAGCACGAGCGCCGACGAGAGGACGGCCACGTACGCGCCGCCAATCGTCATGGCCGCGTCCGTCTCCGCGTCGGGCGCGCCGCCGTCGGGCAGCCCGCCGCCGCCGCCGCCGCCGCTGGCACCAGCGCCCACGCCTGGGCTGCCGCCCGCACCGCTGGCGCCCCCCCCCCCACCGCCCGCGGTGCCCCCCCCCGTCCCGAGACGCCGCGTCGTCGCCGCAATGCGCTTGGCGTGGAGCACCTGCGCGCAGATGGTGAGCACCCGCCGGGCAGCCATGACCAACTCATGCCCCCCCGCCGACCACAGGGCTTCCGCCGGGCGGGCGCCGGCGCCCACGCTCGCAGCCGAAAACGTTGCGCGGATGATGACGGCCAGCCGCAGCAGCGGGGCGGCGTGGCGCGCAAGCGCCTGCACAACCGACTCACCAAACGCCTCGTTGAGGGGCGTGATGAGCGCGTCGCGCGCAAACGCGCGCCACGCCGATGACCGGTGCTGCCACTCTTCCGCAGAGAGGCGGGCGACCGCCGCAGCCGAGCCCCCGTGCGGCAGCAGCGCCCACCGAAAGGCAGCGGCCGACGCGAGGGCGGCGGCGCGGCGGTCCCCGCCGCCCGCCGCCCGGGGGAGCGCGACAAACGCCGACGGCAACGGCGGCGCCGTCCCGAACGCCGTCGAGGCAACGGGCGTGGCGGCGAGGCGGCAGAGAAAGGCCGCCGCGTAGCGGGAGAGTGGCGCGTGGCTCGACGTGGAACACTGGGCGGCGACCATGGCCAGCTGCGCGGGGAGATCCCCATGGTCGGTCGCACGGCGGCCGCCGACGCCCCCGCCGTCGCTCCCGCCGTCGCCCGTCCACGCGTTGATCGCGTCGCTGAGGCAGGAGAGCACCCGAAAGGCCGCCGCCAACACCCCATTGTCGGTGACGCCGAGCACCCGGCAGACGGTTGCGAGGAGGCCCTGCGCGGCCGGCGAGGCCGGCTCGAGCGTCGGCGACACGTTGGCGGCCAGCTGCAGGAGCGTCCGCGTGTCGCGCATGCGCCCCCCCTCGGTTGCGACTGTCGTGCCGAGGAGCGACACGACCACACCGGCAAGCCCCCGCGCGGCAGAGGTTGGGTAGAGGCGCGCGACGGCCGCAACGACCGCCAGGTTTTTGGCCACGTACGCGGCGCGGTCCGACAGGGCGGCGGCGGCCTCATCCGCGCCGCCCGCCGCCACGGCCGTGCCGCTGCGCACGAGCGCGACTTCGTCAAAGGGCGCTGTCGCGGCCCCCGACGACGCCGGGTCCCCCAAGCCGAGGAGCGCCTCCAACTCAGCCACCCCGTCGCGGGTCAGCCGCAGGGAGCCACCCTCCCCACGCACGTCCTCCCCGTCGTCAGCGTCGGCCCCGCCCTCCCCGTCCCCATCATCCCAATCCTCGAGCGCCCCGAGCACCTCCCCGTTGGACCGCCCGAGCGCCTTCTCCACACACATCTGCGCGAGCGCCGACAGCCCCGAGTGGAGCTGGTGCACGATCGGCGCGTCGCTGGTCGCGTCGGCGAGCGGCTCAAGCACCGCCAGCCACGCGTCGAGGGCGGCCACAAACACCACCGAGCGGCGGGCGCCCCCCGCCGCCACCGCCGACGTGAAGGACAGGAGGCTGTCGAGCGCACGCAGCAGCGGCGGCGACGTTGGCGTCGCCGCCACCGACGAGGGCGACGCGGCGCCGTAGCTGGGCGTCCCCCGCGACACAAAGCGGCCGACGACCGACTCGGTGTAGAGGACGGCGGCGCGGAGCAACGCGACCGCCTCCTCCTCTGCGTCCTCCCCCGCGCCGGGGGGCACCCCGAGCGGCGGCCAGCACGTGGCCACGTGGCTGAGCGAGTCGGCCCAGAGGCCTTCAGACGCGAGCAGCCGGTTCTTCCCCGTCCCGTGCACGTCGGCGAGCACCTCAAACGCCACCGCCCGCACGTCGGCGGGGGCGTCTGCTGCCCCCGACACGTGGCGGACGGCCTGCAGGGCGGCGGCGGCCACGTCCGACGAGGTGGCCGCCGACGCGAGGCGCAGGGTGCCGCCCAACGAGCGCACCGCCGCAGCCGCCTCGGCGGCTGTGCAGATGGCGCCGCCGCCCAAGCCGCCGCCGGGGGACGAGTGCACCGACGCGCCCGCGGCAGCCGAGAAGAGCAGCTCCACAATCGACCCGCCGCGGCCGAGCAGCAGCTGCCGCAGGCGGGAGTAGTGGCCCGACAGCAGGTCCCCGGCCGCCGCGTCACCAACCGCGTCAATGAGCGCAACGGCAACCGCCGCGCGCGCGCGGACGCTGCCGGCGGCCGCAAACATGATCGCCTCAAAGCGGCTCGCCGCGCCGTCGCCGCCGCTGCCGCCCGCGTTCCGCTGGCCCGACGTGAGCCACTCGCGTTTACCGAGCTCCGCCACAACCGCCGCCGCCTTGGTGACAACGTACGACGGGATGGAGGAGGCGTCCGCGCCGTCGGGCAGGGACAAGGATAGGAAGCGGAGCGACACAGCGAGCAGCATGTCGCGCTCCCCGGGGAGGGAGGAAAAGTACTGCGTGCGCGCGTACCCGTCGAGGGCGCCGAGGTAGTAGTGCGCGATGAGCGCGTCCGTGGGGAGAACGGGGGGGGGGATGTCGCGCAGGAAGGCGTGCGCACTGCGGATGCAATCGCTGCTGCTTTGGTATCTCACCAAGCGCTCCTGTGGAAGGAGGGAGGACGGAAGGGGCGACAGGAAGGGGAAGCAGAGAGAGAGCAAGCAAACCAAGAGGCGCGGCAGCACCGTCCCCAGTAGGAGCTTGCGTCAGCAGGCTGCAGGGCCGACGCCTCCAGGCCAGCCGACACCCACCGCCAGCACAGCGAGGTACACCGCAGGCGACACTCCCAGCCCCGCGCTCCGCAACATCTCCCGCTAGACACAAATCACAGAGACCAACAGGCACCACCCCGCCCACCGTCTCAGGCACAGCAACGAAACCTACCTGAATGGACGCCCGTGTGGCCGCGTCGATCGACGACGAGTAAAAGGTCGCCAACAGCGAACCGAGCGACGGGGAGCCTTCCGCCCCCCCTCCGCCGCCACCCCCATGAGACGCCATCGCCGTCGCCGCCGCGGCCGCCGCCACCAACGCCGCACTCTGCTGACACGGCCCGTAACCAAACACAAACACGCCGCGCGATGGCGATGGGCACCAACCAACCGAGGCGCCAGCGTCCGCAGCGCCGGCAGCGCCCCCAATGAAGTCAGAATATGTCGACAGTAGAGCCGAGCCAACACGGGCTGCCCGCCTGGTGAGGGCGGGCACGCCGCGGGGCGGCGTCGCGGCTCGTCGTCGTGGTCAGGACGTGGCCGTCAGCAGACACAAGCTAATCCTGGGGAGGAAGGCCGCGCTCACCCCGGCGCGGGGTGCCAGCGGCTAATAGGCAGCCCGCCACCAGGACCGCTGACCGCTGACCCATTGGTTCTTGCCCATTCCGCGTCAGTTCTGTTGTATTTATATTTCAGTCTTACCAGTTCTGTTGTATTTATGTTTCAGTCTTACAGTGTGCAAAGGGTCTCCTGTACGTACAGTCATTGCGCACTTATATGGCGCGTCGCCAAAGAATGATCGGATCTGAGAAACGCTCACAGCAAGTCACAGCAGTTCACAGCTGCTCACAGCACAGAATTTAAAATTGCTGTGATCGTCCTTGCCTCCCACAGAGCCATCCAGGAGCCCTCAGCATGCAATTTTATTTCAAAGCACAGTCACAGCACGGTCACAGCATGCTGTAACTTGCTGTGGAACTTGCTCGGATCCGATCATTCTTTGGCGACGCGCCATAGCGTACAGTATGTCCATACATCCGTGTGTGCTGCAAAAGTCAATCTTTTTGGTACAGTGTATACGCGAAGAAAATACGCGCAAGTACGCTTGAGGAAAAACGCGCTTGAAGACCCTAGAGTTGGAGTGCGGGATTCTTGAGACGACGGCCGTAGGGGGCTCGATCCTCAAAGAGAGGGTACCACCAGACGATCCGTGCTTCCGTTCTGCTTTTGTGCAGGGCGCATTCTCAGAACGAAAATGAAATCGTTCGCCTCATCGGTTGGCGTTCGTCAGGAAGGACGAAACGCGAATCATGCGGGAGGGTGTGCGGTCCAGCAACAGCGTGTGGGGGGCGGCTTCGAGGAATCGAATATGCCCGCCCAGCTGCTGACAGTATCAATTTGCTTTTTCAAGGTGTCAAGAAGGGAGTAGTTGGAAGCACCATTAGCTGGAGGTTATTAAGTGCCGTGGCTCTGACCAAGCTGCCTTGCTACTGAGTCCAGGTGTCAGCCGGCGAGATGGGCAGGTCAAGCGGTTAGGGGCACGCGGCACGACACTGTACACGGCCGCCACTGCTGCAGCTGTTGTCGCGGCGCATTCCAAGAAAGATACAAGTAAAAACAAGCGCCCACGTACATCCTGCCGTCACACATACAGAAGGGGGGGACGCTGGTCTCCACAGACAGCAGTGCCCACGATCGCCACGCATTCTTCCCCTCCACTGTTCGCCACCCAGGACCTCCTCGGTTCACACCACCACCACACCGACCGACTCATCCCCCTCACCCTACCAGTCATCCTCATCGTCGTCGTCTTCAGCGTCGTCGTCTTCTTCCTCAGCATATTCATCTTCCAAGTCGTCCCCCGCTCTTATCGCCGCCGCAGCAGCATCTGAAGCAGCAGTGGCGGCCTCTTCAGCCGCCATAGCCTCGGCGTCGCCGGTATCAGAAGCTGCGACGGCGGCCGCAGCGGCAGCAGCAGCGGCCGCGGCCGTACCGGCTGCTCCAGGAGAACCGTTGTGGGTGTCACCAGTCCCAGTTCCTCCGAGGGCGCCGGAGGGAGCATGGCATGGCGGGGACGCTGATGCTCGATCGGGACCAGCGCCACGACTTGCAGCTCGAGCGCCGGCATCAGACAAGTTGGCCGAATTTGGGCGGCGGGAAGCCGCCGAGGGAGCCTCACCAGGTCGACGTGTCGCGGGGGTGGGGCGTGTGGCGCCCCCCGCGCCACGAGCAGCTGACGCCCGACCAACAGTTGTTGCCGTGGCTGCTGGTCTGGCCGTCCGCGGTGCAGAGGCCGCAGCGGTTGAGATGTCACCCGCTGCAAACGCGGTGGCCTTGACCTGCGCTCGCGTGGCCCGAAGGCGGGCCTCGTTGAATCCAACCACATGCGCCCTTGTGGTGTCATCCCCGTCTAAAAGCTCCAGAACCTTGTACTCCATCTTTGTTTTCTTGAGGTTGCCGTCAGCCAGCTGCATGCAGACGCCCCACAATTTTCTGCAGGCCTTGTCGACATTGTCGCCCTTGGCCGTGAACGGGGGATACCCCGCCATTGCATTCAAAGAAATGAAGACCTGTGCGGAGAAAAATAGAAAGAGGCCATCAGAGCAAAGCAGAGGGAAAGGCACGCCAGGTGAGCACAGGATCACAATAAAAGCATGCTGTGTGACGCCAGTTAGGGACCCATACTGGGAAAAGCATAGCGCGATGCACTGGCGCTAAGTATGCCATAGGAACGAAACGAGAGTCAGAATACGGACCCATGTCACGCATCTTTGCAGCGACGGCAACATGGACAGAGTAGAGCACCTTGTAATACCGCCGCCGCGACTCGGACGCCTCGATCATGACGCCATTCAGCCCCTTAATCTTGGCCAGGGCGCTGCCAAGTGCGGCTAAGAGCGCCTCCCGCCCCATGTCGTCTGTGATCCACCACCTCCCAACAAGGCACTGCTTGGCTTGGGCGGCTGTCATCTGCCACACGTTCTTCTTCTGACCCTTGTCCCCCTTCCAGCCAATCTTGAGCATGCTTGAAGTGCACTCAATGAACTCGTTCGTCGTCGCCTCGAGCACGGCACGGTGGAAGCGTGGCACGGCGCGCCGCAAGACCCAGTGGACAGGGAGCTTCCTGGAGGTGCTCCCATGGTTGCGCGCAGGGTCGCACGGGGTAAGAATCTCCTTCATCAGCATCAGCCGCGCCTCGGGCATACCGCCATGGAAAGTGAACTTCTTGTGCAAGTGCCGAGCATACATCTCCCGGTTGCTCGATGCCGGAGGCCACACGTTTCCCGACAGAGACTCGGAGGTAACCTCCGCACGGATATCCTTCTGTGCGCCTACAAGGGGGTCAGACAACAGCTACACACCGAGCAGCAGCACGTGATACGAGCGGGATTTTCGTAGGCGTTAGTTGGTGCATTCGTCCATCGGCACAGTTAACACATCGGACAACACAGAAATATTGCGCGGAAGACAAGTAGCTTATCACCATTGGCTTGGTCCATGGCGCCACACGAGGTGTGTCAAAAAGGCTGGCGGTGTTGGACGGGACTGGGACAACGGCACCGTTAGAGGCGGCACCGCCGCCGGCGCCCCGCAGTTAGACCACAGCCGGCAGTTCACGAATGGCCACGGCGCCACGGGAGACAGCCGTGCTGATGGCGTTGGTTGTTTGACGCATTCCAGTCATGCCGGTCTTGATATCCACCACCTGCGACTTAGTTGAGGTTGTGTACATGCGCACTGCCGTGACGCGCTTCCCAAACGCCACCATCCTCTTCTTGTTGGCCGCTTCAACCTCGTCCAGCCGGTCGAGCACGCGCTTCTCCATGCGGGCAATGGTACAGCTGCACTGCTGCGTGGCACGCGACCCGCCCCGAAGGAGCTCGCTGGAATCGGTGGGGGTGGACGCGTCGAGCACAGCGGCCGCGGCGGCACGGGCAGCGACGGCTGCCACATCGTCCTCCGTAGGCGCACGTGGGACACGCGCCGTCGAGGCCGACGGAGGTAGTGACGGCGGTGCCGCCACTGGAACCAGCTCCATTGGTGCCGCCAAAGGGGTCGTCGTCGACGCCGCAGCGGGCCATACGGGTAGGGCTGTAGTAGACGAAGGCGTGGGAGCGGTGGACGGTGCACGTGCTCCGACCGTGGGGAAGGAGGATGGGGCGGACGGCCCTGGAACGCCTACCGTTTCAGTTGGACGCGCCCGTTGCGCCGGGACAAGCGAACGCGCGCGGGCCGGCGGGAGACACCCCCCCGCCCTGGCCCTCACCGCCTCGGCCACTTTCTGAGCTCGTGCCGACGCCGCCGCCGCCTTCTTCGCTGCTGCTGCGAGCTTTTTCGCCAGTGCCTTGGCGTCGGCCTCCTTTTTCTTGGCCGCCTTGGAAGCGGCCGCCGCGTTGAGGTAAAATGGATTGTCGGGCTCCAACCGCAGACCGCTTCGCTCCGCCGCCGTCACAGGCGGAGGCACCCCCCGAAGACCGGGCAGCGCAGCTGGGCGGGGGGGGGGGGGGGGGGGGGGGGCTTCCATCAGTCATGAGAATGGCGCTCGTCCCAGATGTCGTAGGACGCGTCTCGTGGGGGGACCCGGTGCGTGCAGGTCTTGGTCGCGGGGGCTCGTGCCGCACAGGTCGCAGGGACCGCACCCGTCGCCGTTCGCCGGTCCGGTTCAGCAAGATGTGTTCCGGTGAGCTTCCGGTCCGGACAGCGACGCACACGCTGCCGTCGCTAGGCGCTCCGTCGAACAAGGCAAGGGGCAGGTCTCGTCCTGCTACAGCAGGCTACAGGGTCGCTTGGGCTGCCCAAGACCGCTCGAGCTGCTCCAAGGCGCACACTGCCGGGTAAATGCGCCATTATTTCCACCGCCGACGCGGACGCAGGGCACTGAGCCCGCACCTTGGCCTCCTACGCGGTGCGTAAGAGACCGTGACGGACACACCGCGCAGCAAAAAGGCACAGGTACGTAACGAGGAGCCCGCGCCGGTTGTCAGCTGGCCGGCAAGCGCGCTGCACTTGGCGTCGAACGCACCGACGGACCGTCGACCCGCGCGGCAGCGGCTCGCGCTGGGCGTGTCGCCGGGTGCGGTCGTGGGGCCGAACACGGCTCAGATTTTTGGCAAAGCGACCGCTCGGTGCGAAGGCGACAAAAAACAAGTCCTCCAACCAGAGTAACAATTTGATTGAATCATTGTATAAATGGGACGCGTTCACTGGGAATGCTACCCCACTGGATGATATGTCATCCAAGTCGCACCCGGCCGTCTATGCCGACTGTCACGGCAGTGGCGGCCCTACGCATACGGATAACGACGAGGTGTCGCCTTCTTCCGACCCCCCCGCGCAGTGCTACTCGCTGAGGCGTCACCCGTGCCTGACCACGCTGGGGCACCGACACCATCGGGCTCAGCTGTGATGGGTGCTGTGAGGTAACGCGAAACGGCAGGAGCGATGGGACCAGGAGCGGCAGGCGAAAGAGATGCAGACCGCGCGGTGGGAGGGGCAGGCGGACAGGAAGCCGCCGTCACTTCGCCGGCACAAGCCGCAGGCAACATCTGCTCACATGAAGTGTCGCTCGCCATTTGATCAGTCGCAAATGGCAGTGTGTCCATTTTTACAGTGACGGCGATGGATGTCCCGGCAGGCTGAGACACGGAAGTCCGCGCCGCGGCTGCTGCTGGTTCCTGCAGCTGCACGATGGCGGAAGAAATGACGGCTGCCACTGCCGGAGGCGGCTCAGCCTTGACGACGGCTGCAGCAGCCCTCGCTCGCGCATGTGAATCAGCAACGATCTTAAGGCTCGCAGCGACATCCGGTGGAAGCGCCCGATTGGCAGCAGTCGGCGTCTTTTCTTCAGGACTGGGAGTACGACCGTTTCGAGCGGGCGGATCGCGACGCAAAGTGGAGCGATTCAGCTGGGGGTCGGCCGCCTTGGGCGACAAACGGGTCCCCGACTGCGCCAACGCCCGAAGCTCAGGGTCACTGCGACCGGCCGCGCTGCTACCCCGAGCAGCCGCAGGACGGCGCCCACCACCCGCGTGGGCAGCCTGGCCCCCGGAGCGCGCGCGGCGGTCACGCCTGGCAGCACCTGTAATGGTGGAGCGGCCGCTGGGTGACATGTGCGGTGCTTGTGGGGCGTCTTCATCGGCGCTGGCCGTCTGCGCACGAACGTCTCTGCCAGCGCCATCTCGGTCCGTAGTCACCTCTGAGGCGCGACGGAGGCGTGCTGCGGCTGCGCGGGTGATGACACCAATCAGTAATCAGGGGGGGGGGGGGGCGGGAGGGTGCGTCCTTTCCCTCGGCGGTTTTTCTGCGCGGGCGCCGGCCGCGTGGAATAGAAGTAGGATTTCTTGGTGCCGCTCTTGACCTGGCTAGTCCGACTCTGAAATTCTGCTCATCTACGCTTGCCCACCTCGAACACCCTTCCCTCGTACACACTACTACTCCTCGGCATCAAACATTAACTCGGACAATGACCGCATGGCCGCCTGGGAGCGGCTCATGCGGCGCTTCGCGTCTTTAAAGGCGAATTCGGCGGCGGCTTGCTGGCGGTCGAAGCGCTTGACGACTGCATCCCGCTCGACCGCCAGCTCCTGCGCCGCCGACGCCGTCTCGTCCAGCCGCAGCTTCGCCGCCTTGCGCGTCTGTTTGGCAAGGAACCACTGTTCCTCGCCGGACGAGCGCTTCCCCGTCGGGTCCGGTGACACCGGTTGGGCGCTGGCGCAGCGAAGGCGGTTGTGGCAGCAGGCGAGGCGACGGCAGCCGCGGCGGTGGCGGCAGCGGCGAAGCCGGGGGCGGCCAAGGTGGACAGAGGCAGAGGCGGAGGCGGGCGCGGAGGCGGGGGCGGGGGAGGGGGCCGCTTCGCCGCCGACACTGGCGGCGGCGGCGCGAAAGGGGTCGTGGCTGGTCCCACTCCGCGCCACGTGGCGCGTGCACGCGTCGTGGCTCCTGCAATTTGGCGGGGTTGGGGTGGCAGTAGAAGCTGTCGTCGGGATGTCGGCGGCCGCGACGGCGGCGGTGGCGGGGGGGGCGGCGCGGACGGCACGGACTCGTCAGACGTCGAGCGAGCGACCGGTGCCCCACCCGGCGACCACGGTGGCGTGCCGACCCGGGGTTCTCCTGGACGAGTTGCCGCCGACGCCTGGCTACCATGGCGTCTGCCTGTATCGCATGCCGCCCGCGACCTGCGATACGCCGCACCCGTCGACAAGGTTGAACCCGACGGCGTCTGGTCGAAAAAGGAAGGCGTCATTCCGTGGGATGTGGGGCGAAGGGATGCAGCCGGTGGACGGGGGTGAGGGGTAAAACAGAGTGATGGGGGGGAGGGGGGGGGTTGGCAATGGCAGAGAGGCCAGGTGGGATTCTGCAGGCGGGGGGGTGACTTGTGCGAGGACAGCGGCCTTCACAAAGAGAAAGAAGGCAGGGATCCGTGGTATTTTATACTTCCAGACGCCGCAACCAGCCATCCGGGAGCAGCCAGAGGGCGGAGGGGGGCGGTGCGCCGCAACCGCAGACCACGCGGGCAGGGGGGGGGCGACAGGGGGACACAGGGAGCCACAGAGCACCGGATCGCCAACACCGCAGTCGGCATGGATTGCTGGGGCGGGACCGGGGGGCAGCGCGGGGGGGTGGAGAATGGCCAGCCAGAGGCGAACGGCTCGTCGCCAGAGCCTACAGCGCGGACTGCAATGGGGAGGGGCACAATGGGCGGGCAGCGCGGATCAATGCACCGCCACTACTGACCGCGTTAGTACCAGGGGAAATGAGCGGGGGGCGCGCGCTGCTGACAGCCATAGGTCAGCAGCGCACAGCACTCGCAGCCCACCCGGGCCGCGGTGGCCTCTGTGTAGGCCACAGGCGGTCATTGAGAACCGGCGCACGGCCACCCCAGTCGCCGTGGCGGACATGAGGGGGTTGGAAGAGTGCAGCAGGGGGGCATGGGGCATGAAGAGCCACCAAGAAGCGGTGCGCCGCCACCGCTGTCGGTGCAGGTCGCAGGGGGGAGGTGGGGGAGCAGCTGGCGTAGGGGGGGGTACCCACAGCCAGCGGGAGAGGGCGCCCCGTCGGGATCTGAAGCTGCGTCAGGCGGAGGGCTCCTAGCAAAAGGGAACCGCTGGTCGCGCGCTCCCTGATCGGGCAGGGGCGGGGTGTTCTGGGGCGGTGGGACCTCGCCTGGAGACTCCCAACGGAGAGGGTTCGTGGGCACCGATAGCGTTCTTAATGGTGTGCGCCCCCGACGAGCCAGCATCCGTCTCATGGCATCAACCCACGACGGCGAGCACCCCACCCACCACTCACACCGACCCACCACTCACACCAACATCTCCCACCCCAAGAAACCCAGCTGCCCATCCTTCTCCCCACCGGCATCGTCCACTGCCACCGTCGCCCGGAGACTACGACAGCCGAGTCAGTCCCACCATCTTGGGCCAGGTAAGACACGGTTCCCCACGTCAGGTAATTGCTGGCCCACGCGCCTGAGGCAAATGCTCGCCCATGTACCCCAGGCAGCTTCTCTCCCTCGTCCCTCTGGTAATTGCTCGGCCACAAACTCTGACGCCGAAAAAAAAAAAAAACAATGAGTTTGCGGCACTGCTTTCTGCGCCCAGTAGTCCCGCTCTCTCTCTCAGTCGCAGGGTAGGCCAGTAGTGCCGCTCTCTCTCTCAGTCGTATAAACGGTTTTTTTTAGCTGCCCAATGAATACTCTCTCTCTCTGAGAAGTAGGGTTGTTGGGGACTCTCTCAGAAGTAGGGTTGTTGAGGGGGGAATCTCTCAGAAGTAGGGTTGTCGGGGACTCTCAGGGGTAGGGCTGTTGGGGACTCTCACGCCCGCCAGGATGATGTCATCCAGACAGCCCACGCCGGCGCGAAATACGCAGGAACATTCTGATCAACCATCTGGCAGAAGCCATGCACGCTGCTTCCGTTTGTTTCCATGCCATGCACGTCGTTCAAAGCTCCTACCGCTCGAGCAACTCATTACTTGGACGCAACTCAATCAGGATAACGCAGCGATAACGCCCTCGTGTGGGGGACTGCTGACGCGATCACTATGAATTGATCATGAATGTAGGGAACAAGATTATTTGTCAGGGAACAGGGAAACAGGGGTATTTGGAAACCCGTGGACGTAGCAGTGTGGCGGTTGGGACCCTCGGGTGGCGGACCGGCCTGGGCGGCGGTGTACGTGGCTGGCGGATCGGCTGTGATGGTGGCTGGACGGCTTTCGTGGGCCCTACGTTGGCCTCGCCCCGCGGC
>ENA-ORXR01003643-ORXR01003643.1-marine-metagenome-genome-assembly--contig:-NODE-3643-length-13624-cov-11.082232_pt1 | contig 13624 bp, 16 predicted proteins | sample MGYA00237866_ERZ511479 | MGnify/ENA metagenome assembly ERZ511479 | reverse complement strand
CAGCTGGCCATGGACACGGTGCTGACAGCAGATTCCATCAGCAGTGCGGCAGCGGGGCGCTACCTTTCAAGTTCAAACTCGTTATACTTGCTCTCTCAGTGTTGGGCGAGCCTAACGTTACCTCCACTGGACCACAGGGACAGGGGGTACTGTTAATGTGCTGTACACAGAGAGATCGTGCAATTTCGTAGTTCTGAGTCCATTTTACACAACTTGAGCAGAACGTCGCCCCCCCGTCTCTCTAGCGCTTGACTACGGCGGGATGTGCGCGCGAAGAAGACGACCAGTACCACGCTAAAGTCCAAGACGCCCATCGGCCGTGACGCCGGCCGACGCAACACGTACTAGAGCGGGTGCGCAGGTGAGTCTACATTGTTGTATGCCGGCTGGAGAGAGAAAAGAAGGAGAGACAAAACTGAAAGCTTGCGCAAACGACCAAAGCAAGAGACGTGTAGTCTCTCCATCTCTACCACCTGCACCACGACCCACCCCACTAACCCTTCCCCCCTATTCTCTTCGCCAGCAGCTCCGCCGCAATGCGCCGACGGTAGTACGACGTGCTTCGCCTCATGGTCCTTAGGTCCAAGCTCTGCGCGACGTAGTTCATGTTCTCCACCGTGAAGACGCTGCAGTCATCCATATTCTCCGGGGAGCGACACCACGCGTGCTCAACCGTCCTCTCGCGCTGTGGTGTCTTGTAGTGCTCGGCCACGTCGACCAGCCAAAGCCGCACTCTCTCTGCGACGATTTGGTTCCTCGCGCCCAGGGAGTCGTACAACGAGATGGTTCCCGCGGGCTTGTCAACAACGACCAGGATCCAATGTGTGTTGCACTCGCTGACGGGGATAAAGAGCTTGTCCGTCGCCAACGCGTCAAAGTTCTTCGTCTACCGCTGCACCGCGTGGTAGGAGTACTTTTGCTGGTGCCACAACTTGGAGTAAAAGAACGTGTTTAAAAAGTAGTGGGTGGGCGCCGTCGGGTCGTCCGCCACAGTGCGGTCATTCCGCCACTGCATCAGCGTGACCATGCCGTTAATGCACTCGTCGTTGAGCCAGTTGTACGGCATGAGCCGCTCAAGCTCCGTGAATGCAATGGGGATCTTGCCGACGTGCAGGATGGTGAAGAGACCGCGCGTGTGCGGCCGTTTGCTTGCCGCCAGCGTGGCGCAGACGGCGCACTGCGTCGGCGGAGACGCCGGGTCCGCCTCGTAGATTGCCACCGGGTTGTCGCTTTTGGCGTCCGCCGTGACCGCCGGCTCCTCGACCAACAAAAGAGGCACCCGCCAGCAGTCCTTGGTCTTGGGCCCCACATCCTTGACGGACTCCGTGGCACACAACTTATTGACCGCGCCGTCCGTGCCGCCCGGCTCCGAAAGCAAAAACTCTAAGCCATCGCCAGGCGAGGGCGGCGTCACGGGTAACACTTGAGCGAAGGCCTCTAGCGCCATCGTCTGAACGCCCAAGTCCAGCTCCAAGTTTTCTTCAACTGCACAACCAGCTGCAGAGCCCGGTGGCAGACCGCCCGCCTCAGTGGTTCCCCCGTCGGCATCTCGGCCGCCCTCAGTAGATGGAGCGTCCTCCTCCTTGCCGCTGCTGCTGCTCTCGCCGGCAGAGTGCTCCAAGTCACCGCTAGAGTACTCCGAGGAGCTGTCGGCCGATTCTTTTTGGACGCCGCCATCTCCATCACTGACCAAGTCCACAAAGCTCCCGTCCTCGCTTCCGGTAGACTCCTGCCCCACGTCGGTGGCGCTTGCGGCGGCAGCAGTGGCGGCGACCGCGGTAGGAGAGTGCAGGTTGCGGACGAAGAAAAACTCGTGGAAGAGTGTAGTCGACGCCCACTGAAGAGCCTTCTCTTGTTGCTTTCGCGTGCGAAATCCCCGGCTGTCCTCCAACGGTGCAGGTGGGGGGGCACGTGGGGTCTCGCCCAGGACCTCAGCGAAAGGGCGGAGCTTGAGAACCTCACCCGTGGTCACCGCGACCGTGTCCGTCGCGCTGGAGCGAACGCGGTGCCTGATCACCGCCCGCACAGTGGCGTTGCGGAAGCCACAGGCGTAGGTAATGGCCATGTTGGCCCTTGGGGCGTCCATGCCCGGCCGCAACATGAGCTTGATGTAGTCCTGCAAGACTGCGAGGATCTGCCCATCTCTGAGAATGCAGTTGAAGCGCCCACTCTCCGCCTCATCCTCGCCACAGTCACCGCATTGGAAGGCCGCGTCGGGGACGACCAGGGTCTCGGTGAACTCGCCGACGACTTTGGACACTTGCTGCCGCGCCTGATCGTCCTCCCCGTCGGCGTACGCGCCCGTGTTGCGGAAAAAACTTGAAGGTACTCCGATGCCGCCGCCATCGTCGAGCGCGCAATGACGCACGCTCCCAGCACGGCGTCGCGGAACACGCGCACGCAGACCGTCTCGGGGCCGGCCGCAAACAGACCGTCCTCGGCGCCGTCATACTCCACCAGGTGACCGCTGCTGCACGTCCACTTGTCGACGACGACTTCCAGACGGCCGCGCACGGTGTACTGGTCCGCCTCCCAAGTCTGGACGTCGCGTCCACGACTAGGTAGCCCGCATACGAGGCACTCAGGCTCCACATTCACGCGCTTTAGCCGCCGGAACTCGCCGTGGTCCCTAAAGCTATCCACGGCGGCGCTGTCCGCGTCGCACAGCGCCACCTTGGCAGCGCACGGAAACATATTCCTCGCGCGCCGCTGTTGGGGGGGCTTGTCGGGCTTGGGGACGGGCGCAGCAGCGGCAGCCCGGCGCGCAGCGCCAGGACCAGCAATACGGGGCTCCTCTTCGTCCAGCACCCCGTCGGGGCCGAGTGAGAGCCCGTCCTCGCGCTCCATCTCTGCCCTTACCTCCATGGACTCGGCGTCGACGCGCGTGATCCTGTTCACCGCCTTGGCGTGGATGCAGCCCCACGGCCGCGACTTGCACGACAGCTGGCAGCAGGTGGCGAGCTTGAACTTGTTTCTGGTTGGCCGGATGACGACCGCCGTCCAAATGTTATCATAGCGCACGGCGTGATTGGGCCCGTTCCTGCGCCTGCCGGCCATCGTCACGTGGTAGGTGATCGTCGGCGCCAGCTCCTCGTCACTCTCATCGGAGCGGTGTGGCCCGATGGTCAAAGGGAGCAGCGTGCAAAAGTCGAAGCAGGTAGTGGCGCCAAGGTCAATGGCGATGGAGTCATAGGCCCGCAAGAGCGCCAACGCGTGCCGACGCGTGCTGCTGCGTCCGAGCGCCGCCTGCATCTGGGGGTACTCCATAACAACCCCCGTAGACGCCGAGCGGACGTTGCCAAGCACGCCCGAGCAGCTGCAGAACGCCAGCATGCAGGAGTTTGAGTAAGAAGACCACGTCACGATGGGGTCGCGCGCCTCGATAACGACGAGCACTTGAGCGCCATGCACGCACGCGCCCGTCACGGCCGGCGTGGCGCCCATCCGTGCCGTCATACCGAAGGCCACGAGAATCCCCGTCTTGTAAAGCTCCATGAGGACATCTTTCCCGATGGGAAGGCGGTCGGCGGTGGGGGCAGCCGGTGGACGACGATGCACCGACAAGGGCACACCAGGAGCGATAACAGGGTGCGGAACGCGGGTTGAAGTACGAGCTCCGGAAGCCACGTTGGGGGCAGTCGCCGCGAGGGCGAAAGCAGTCGTGTCGCCGTCAATGGCATGGTCGGCGTCGGCCGCCAATGCAGGGGCTGCATCAAGGGCCATGTCGGCGGCAGCTGCGCTGGAAGGCGCCGCGACCACCGCGACAGAAGCCGCCTTCGGGGATGCAGTGGAATGAAAGTCCCTCCTGGTGCCCCCGTCGAGGCCCTCGGCGTTCTCAAGGCCCCCCCCAGCCTCGGTCGCCGCCACCCCACTGGTGACCACGTCCCCCTCTGTCCCCCCCCCCCCGTTAGTTCCCCCCCCCCCGTCGGCAGCGCCCTCCCCGTCGGTGCCACCCCCAAGGTTGATTGTCCGCCCGACATCCACCCCTACTCCTCCCCCAACATCTCCATCGTCTCCATCCTTTCCATCCACAGCTTGCACGTCCCCGGGCGTAACGGCGGTCGGGTACAGTGAGGAGCCGATCAGGATGATGGTATCTTCGGGCCCATCGACAAAGACGGGTGGGTTATCCACAAAGCCGCAGCGAAGATGCGACCGCCGCATATCGTAGAAGCTCGGACTGCATGAAGGAACCTCCGCGGTGGCACACAAAGCAGCCGTGGGAGGCAAAGGCCGCCCCAGCAGTGGTCTGCCGCGGCTATGGCGGCGGGAGATCAGCCGGCGAGGGTGCGACGTCGGCCGCAACGAGCGCAACCGCACCCGCACCCGCCAGCACGCACGGCCAAGCAGCCAGCGAAGGAAGGAAAAGAAAAGGGCGGCCGTACAACGGGCGATCACGGTGGCAATCGTGGCGCCCGCGGCGGGCGCGGGCGTCCGCGGGACAGCGGGCGCGGGCGCCGGCGGGCCAGCGGGCGCGGGCGCGGGCGCCGGCGGGGCGGCGGGCGCGGGCGCCGGCCCGCCGGCGGACACGGGCGTCGGCGGGGCGGCGCACGCGGGCGTGGCGGGGCGGCGCGCGCGGGCGCCGGCGGGGCGGCGGACGCGGGCGCCGGCGGGGCGGCGCACGCGACAGCGGGTGCCGGCCCGCTGGAAGCGACGTCCCCGTTACCACGCTCGACAGGGAGGGGTCGCGTGACAGGGGCGCGTGTCGGCTGCCTCGCAGCGCGCCCAGAGACGATGGCCAGTGTCCCGATTCCCGAGAGCAACCTCGATAGATCTTTCGGACCACCAGCCTCTCACCAGAGGTCCATGGCCTGATCTCGACTGAACGTGATTTGGCCAGCTATTTTGCAGGTCCTCCATCGGCCCGGCTGAGAGCAACAATGAGCCAATGAATGATCGATATTAAACGTGCGGGCACCCCCCCCAGAGGGCCGCTACAGGGTCCGCAGAATTGAGCCCTAGCCCGATGAAATGTAGGGTCGAGCCCGTAAAACCGGAGCGGTACAAAATCCTAATGCCGCTTTCAAGGCCCTGCGGCGGGGTACTTCTCGGCATCTGATTGGTGGCCCCATCGGCACACAAGGGATGGTCGAATCATGCCGTGCCGAGAGTCGAATCCGGGCTGGAAACGCGTCGAATGTAGCCCATAGAGCCATATGGTCACATCTCGCCGCAAGATCGAGGGTCCTCCTTTGCGAGTACTGTACGATATTCGCATGTGCTTTCTCGTGGGTTGGACCGCTCTTTTCTACAGTGTTGATCCAAACGGGAAAGGTCTCAGATTCGCATTTTCGATCCCCAGTACGATCTGACACTGATCGGAGACCTGATGGGAGCCATTCGCGCACCTTGCGCGCACGCAGTAGGCACTCTGGGGGCGATCGCTGCCCCGTATGACAGCTCTCCCGCGCGCGATGCGTACGGAGTGGCCGCGCGGCCACGAATCGCCGCACGAGGACGTCACGTAACTCCGGGATATCTCCCTGAGGACGCCCTGCAGGGTGCCACCGGGTGCCTCCTGGTTCCTCTAGAGTGCCTTCGGGTGCCTCCAGAGTGCGCCGCTTCGTCCCTTATTCATAGAGAACGTTGTAGAAGAGTACGTCTTACATGCGTTATCACGCCTCCTAGGGGAGAGGGACCGGGTGGGGCGGAGCGGCGGCCCTATGGATCTGATGCTCTTTTCTGACCGCTCGCCAACATGACCCTGCCTCGCCCGCGTTGACTACACCGTCGCGCCCCTCACGCCCAACTTGTACACGTAAAGGCACATACAAGATGGCGACAGTAAACGAGCGAAGAGAAAGAAAGGTAACCACCAGACAGAAAACAGGACAAGCCTAAGTACGCACGAGACACACCACATAAGCTTAGTCTCTACCCCCGCGTCGCAAAGGTCCAGGTATGCACGCATTCCAACGCGAGCGTCCGACCAACATTGTGATGTCCGGACACCTGGCCCCCACACTCGGGGAACCAGATCCCTCCGAATCAAGAGGGAGCACGTGGATTCGCGACCTGGGCGGTCGGATCCGGTCAGGCCGAAACGACCCCGGGCTCTCACGAGGGTAACATGTCCTACTAAAGCGTATTTCAAATCGTTCCGGAGGCGATCCACTTGTGATCACCCTGTGGCTCACCAACCACGACCACGATCGCGAGACTTCTCTGGGACTAGTAAATCCCAGGACAGGCCCCCAGTTAAGGGCCTAATTTTGTGTAAACCCAACATGGACGAATGACCAGCATTACACCACGCGCCCGACACCGGGGCGCCGCGAGCGTGTCACGTAGCACCCTTCCCCCGCCTAGACTCAAGGAGGTCTCCGAAGCTTCGACCGTCCTCCGCTGAGACTGGCCCCATGGACCCTGAGAGGAGGGTTCCTGAGGGTCCTCTGAGGGTGTCTGAGGGGGTGTTTTTTGAGGGTTGGAGGGGGACGGACGGGGTGTGGAGGGGATAAGAGGGCGAGGCGTGAGTGTTGCCTCAAGGCCTTCGACGCGGGCAAGTAAACTTCCGGTCACACAACTCGTGTTTGCCGCTCGGGAGGTCTTCCCTCGGTCGACGCCGTGCGTGTGTGCTCTTCGGGATTTCCTTCCGGGGCCGGTATTCCCTGACAGGACTACCCGGCGACACGGTCTGGCTCAACCTCCCCCCAACTGGGTGGGGCTGGCTGGGCGTGTTGACACAAATGTGGCGCTGCGGTAGTGGTAGCAGGTTGGCGCCAATGATGTATCGCGCGCTTCCGACGGACACCAGCCAAAGAAACCCTCGTACCCGTCAATCCCTTCTCCATTCTCCGCACCAGCGTCGCCCACACAGCTCTCACTATTCGCCCAACTCCGCCCGTGAGTCCCCCCACCACGCCTTTGCCGCCCTTCTCTTCGCCTGCATTGATGGCCACGGCACGGGGTATTACAGGGGATCATTGGGTAGTATGGGGCTGTATCGGCGAGCACATAGGGACATGGGACAGTACGGGGCAGTACGGGGCAGTACGGTGGAGATGGGCGCATTACAGGGCACCTCCAAAGAGAAATAGCGGGCACTTTTATTCAGACGTTCACGAAGACCGGCATCCTACGTGTGAAAAAAGGCACGCAGTGCTCCAGGTCATCACCATACCCACTACAAGAGATGATACAGGAGCTACGGCTTACACACCAACAAAACATAGGCGTCAGCAATATCGAGCGGAATGGTCCATGTGCTGGAGGTAGTGTATCGGCGGGCTGATCCGACCTCTGTTGAAGCGGGGCGGGACGATCCGAATCATTTTTTGATGGTTTTCTCTTCCTAGAGGCTGCACGGCCTCCGGGAATCGACTCTGTGTTGTATCAGATCGAGTGGGAGGGGTCTGGACAACGCAGCGGATGGGCAAGGGGCAGGCTGTGGGAGTTGGTGGGGGGAGGAGGGGGGCTCGAGATCCCCGAGGGGCTCGCGATCGTGAAAGATGGTACTGGTGACAAGATGACCACTTGCGCCACATAAACGGACGATAGACGAATCTATGCCCTGAGGGAGGGCCCCGTCCAAGGACGGCCCTCTTCTACGATGTGTCTCGTCAAGATGTCCCTTATAGGCATGCTGCCAGCCGCTATCTTGCGGAGTGCGCAGCCACGTAGTCCTTTGACAGACGTCTTTCGACCGCCCATGAAACGATCCAGAGAAAGGCCGCAGCAGGAGGTGAGACGGTGGCTTCCAGCTGCGCCACAAACTCTGGATGATGCCTGAGAGGCCTTCCTCTCCCGCGACAGGGCGCCCTCGCTGCGACAATCAGCGCGCGCCAGTAGATCTCGGCATGACACGGGCTCACCAAGATGAGCTGTACTCATGTGACTCCTTACCCGTATCGGGCCTCACAGTGACCAAAAGCGAGAATCACGGTGCCTGCGTAGGTCCTGCTACGTTTCAGTGTTTGGCGGTGCGTGACATGAGTGCGGTATAGCTTTTGCGGGCCACATTGGGTTGGGTTCCTCGTCGCGAGATGTGTTTCGCGTTGCGAGACGTGACCTGTTGGTCACTCTATAGAGGATCAATAAGGGCCACATACGCACTAGACAGTCCAGCCCCCTGGAATCCAGCGATCAGCGCCCACAGTTGATGAGTGACCAGTGCGCCCTTTCAGGCATTGACTCTTTCCAGGAGCTGCAATTCTCCAGCAAGCCGATCGACTTTGAGCCTGCTTTCTGAGTGGCTATATCATCCAGTTTCATCTCCGGCGTTCTGGATTGATGCGGGCTCCACTTGTAGGCCACGTCCTTTCGTATTCAGCACAAGGCTCTCTGGGCCAGCAATACATTTAGATCGGGAGTACGAATTTCGGGCCGCAGCGTACTCCGAAGCACGCGCAGCAGCCTCTTGCGCACCCCCAGTAGAGTGGTACATTGTCGCAATAATCTTTTGAACCTGTTGGCATCGCTTGATCACCTCTTTCGGTGCTCGTTGTCGAGTGCTTCACAGCATCTGGGATCCTTTCTGAGGCCAACAACCACCTCAGCGCGGCCTCTACCCCGAGAGAACCTGAGTGCACCATAAAAGGAGAAGAAATAAACCTAAGGCGGCATCTCTGGCACGAGAGCATCATATCATCCTCTTTCGTGGTATAACTGACACTAGTGGTAAACCAATAGCTTTCTGAACGCTGAGGCAGCCACTTTTCTCAAATTGGATAGCTATGGTTGATCTCATGGGCACCATATAGGCTTGTTCATTGAATGATACCATCTGCTCACTCAATTCCCCAGACTTCAGCTCAGGGTGCTACACACGAAGAGGTTTCGGAAACTCCAGAGAAAAGCAAGAAATCTTAGAAGAAGCCGGTAACTTCTTTGGGATCTAGTGCACGTTACGGGAGTAACTTCCTTGCCTAACAACAATGCATCGGCGGGGACGCGCAGACCACCGCGAGCAAATCTCTTACCACGCACGTATGCAGGAAAATTGAGTCTCGGACTACAGAGTTTTACAGCTACTAGTATACGTGCGACGTTCGCAGCTTTGCAGAACGTGTTTTGTAGGGACGTATCTCGGTACGGTTGTTGTAATTCGATCTGTGCGCTTCAGACGGCCTGGAAACGCCGATTTGGTTTGCGTTCGGAATGGTAGATATGCATACTTGATGTGAGACGTCTTAAAAACGGCCTTGACGCTCGGCGTGGGCTGGAGTTGCCTTTCTGATTACTGATATGGCACGAACGCCGGTTCTTCAGCTTGGAAAGTCTTTCAATATAACTTGCGGAAAGCACGGACGCAGTGCGGCAGGTCTGTATGCTTAGCGAGAGACCAAGGAAGGTCTTCGGCTTGTGACGGGATGACAGTGGTACCGTAATCGCTGGCTTGTTTCGTGTGAGGACAAAGGGTACAGGCTATAAGACAGGTGCAACTCGAAACCTCTCGAGGCAATGGAGTCCCACACGTCACATGGGATCGGTGCGTTGCTTTTTGCACTGGCTACAAGGGACCGCTGCGGTGTTTCCGTTTGTTTCTTCTCCGCGCCTGTATTCTTCCCCCCCCCCTTGCTCCGCTGTCACCCCCACCTGTGGCGGTTGGGACCCTCCGGTGGCGGGCCGGCCCGGGCGGTGGTGTACGTGGCCGGCGGATCGGCCGTGATGGTGGCTGTACGGCTTTCGTGGGCCCTACGTTGGCCTCGCCCACAGCGGACGGATCGTGGCTGTGATGTCGCCGCCTAATTGGCCCACGTGCGCTTGGATATCTTCGCCGCTGCTGGTGGCGGTTGTCGGACTTGATTTTTCTTTTATTGTATTTTGCATTGTTTGGAGGGACTGATTTTCTCATTAAGGGTGGCCTGCATTGGCTGGCTCCGATTGGAGGCCGAGCCACGGGCTCCCGAGGCTCGCTTGCTTCCACATATTTCCGTGGGTTGGAACCGACAACTGGCCACCCAGCGAAGGCGCCTCGTTTGCCCACTAGGGGCCGGGGTGCTGGCGTGTGTTGGCCCGCTATGGCCCCGCTAGGGGGCCGCCGAGGGGGCTCTTAAGGGAAGGTCTCGGCCTCCCCCTCGTGTCCAGAAGAAAAACCAACCTTGCCTTCGGTCTCTTGCTCCCTCGGGTCCCTGCCGTAATACCTTTGTCCCCCTCTTTGGGACGGGCGTGGCTTTCACTTTTCCCTTACCGGTTCCTTCTCGGCCTCCCTCCATTGGGCCCCAGGGGTTGTTGATTTCCTTTTCGGACAGAAGAGAGAAAACCGCTACATTAATGGTCGAGCAGCAGGGGAGGGACATACTTTTCTCCCGTGTCGGGACGCCCCTCCTCTTTCTTGGGCCGAGCCCCTCTTTTCTTTCGTCTCTTTTGGTTCTCTTCCCTCTGGAATCCTCAGGGGACCAGTCGAGTGCCGTGAGGCGGGGAGCAACTATTGATGAGACCAGCAGGGGCGCGTAGTCCGCGTCTTGCGGGGAGGGGGCGGGAGTGGGGAGGGGGACGAGCGGCGCGCGTGCTCAGCGATCCCGTGTAGGAGGAGGGGACGGCGAACCGTGCTTCGTGGGGCACGAGGTGGAGATGGGGACAGAAAGACAGGTGCGTGCTGACGGCGTCGGTCTGGGGACGGGGAAGGGGCGGGCAGGCAGGATGCGAGCGGAGCGCGGCCCGCGTGGTCAGCGAGATGGATGAGGGATCGCGTCGGTCGTGCTCACGGGTTTGGCGGGTGGAAAAAGGTCTGCGGTGGCGGGATGGGCGTGACGACGGCGGTGGAAAAAAATGGGCGGCCCGTGCCGTCCTCTAAATGGCGTGTCCGGCCGACCACTGCCGACAGCCCAAAAACACCCCCCCACGGCTGATGCGTCCCAAAATGCCCCCCCACCACCACCCTCAGGCAGCGATCGAGCGGACCCCCGCCACTGACGCACAGTGGCTCGGCGGCCACCCCCCGCCAAACGGCACTGATTCCAGCCCCCGTCATCCCGGCGCGACCGTCCAGGCTCCTTCACCCCCTGAGACAGCTGTCAGGGAACCCCAATCGCTGTGGCACAGCGACCGGCCCGATCTCGCCCCTCCAAACAACGCTGTCAACGGCCCGTGGCGCTCTCGCGCTACGACCTGCCTCCACGTGGGCCTCGGGTGGCCCACCACAGGCGCGGCAGACCGGCCTCGACAGCCGCCCCCCTCTCAGATTGTCCTTTGAACAATGCGTGCGAGCCACGCATACGAAGAACATATCCAAAGCGTTTTCCTTTGTGCACGCCTCACCCAAAATATCTCGCACGCGCCGTGCGTCCGCGTTCAATAAAAGTGCTCCAAATCGGCAATTTCTCTTTTCTGAATGATTGTGAAAACCGAGGCTGATCGTAGGGCCACATGCTGCCCGCTTCAGCGTGCTATCTTCAGTACTGCTTCGATTCGTTCGACCAATGAGAGAGCTTGGCAGACTGGGGTCGGATCTGGACCGACCCCATTTCCTGTCGGGAATGGGGTCGGTCCGGCTCCGGCCCCATATCTGAAAGCAACGTATGTGTTGTACTTATGTTACTTGAGTTGGTTCAAAAGAAGCCTAAATGGGGTCAGCGACTTTGGTGCGGGGGCGTTCCGGCCCCACTTCCTTCATACTGAGACACGTTTTCGCCACGTTGCGCCACGTTTCGCATATATGACTTGGGGCCGACGTTTCAGGGAGTGCTCTCAGCCTTGCTTTTCACAATCATTCAGAAACGAGAAATTGCCGATCTGCACTACTTATCTTGAAAGCGGACAAAGCTCGACATAAACAACAGGAAGGCAATGGCGGTCTGTCCTGCGGGCGGGCGAGTGATGAACCAGTTCAGGACACAATCATGCGCCATGGCTACGAAAAAACTGGTGCGCACACAGAGAGACGACGCCACGTAACACTCAGCACGAGAGCCACGCAACGACCACGCCCACCGCCGCTCCGCCGCGCGACCCACGCGGTGCGCCTCGTCGACGTACACACGACACCGCAATGGGATCTGCCATTGCATAGCCACCCAGGGGACCCTGTCTGCCTCATTGCGAGTGAAGAAAGCCTTCTCCACCACCTTGCGCGTGTACCCGTTGCGTTCCAGCACGCGGGCCACAGTGGTCGGGGTCACGTCGACCGCTCCATCGACTTGGGCGGCTATCTTGTTCACGGCATCGGCCATCTCTTCCAAAAACATGTCGGGCTGCTCTCGAATTGCTGAAAGCACGGCGTCACAAAGCTGGGGGTCGTCGGCCAGGTTGTCGAAGTGCCGGTTCCAATTCACAATGTCATAGTGAAAGTCGCCCACGGTATCGCGGCCGTACCCCAGGAAGCGCGATGCGGATCGTACCGACATGTTGAGGTCATGAGCGACTGCTGCGTCACCCCGGTCTTGATCCAGCACCATTCGCACCAAGTGCTCGCGCGTCTCGGCGGACATCATCGCCGAGCAAGACAGAGTCACGTGTAAAAAGGCGGGGGGATTGGAAGGGCACAGGGGAAGGGGCTAGGGGATTGGGCTGGGGAAGGCGTGGTGAACAACAAATGGTGGGGTTGCAGAAGGTGGGGGTCAACGAGAGGAGAGAGGTAATGTGACAAGCGCATGGGCAGGATCGGACATTGATCTCACTGTCACATCAAGAAACGGATGCGGTTCTCCCGTCTTCCCACGCGTCTGCAGTCTTTTTCCTTTCAATGCAGCGGGTCTCCAGCTGAGATGGAATCAATTTCGTGCGGACTGGCGTGATGACCGGTCATTGGGGTCACTGCTCCAAGGAAGTAAGTAACAGGGGTACCGAGTAAGTATGGAACATTGCTGTGCGTATCGGAGCCGTATTACTCGCTGCCAAGCGAAATACATTACCTGGTCCTCAGCAGCAATTAAGGTGGAACTCCGCGATGCTCACTTTTCTTTCGCGCCTGTCGTCGACTTCTCAGAAACAGCATGGTGTTGTAAAGTCTTGAGGAGATGCATATGTTCGCTGGCTGGTAAGACAACGGCGGCATTGATACTGAGTGCGACAGCTCTGAAGAGTGTGGACAGCCCAAGGCAAGAAACGACAATGGTTATGTATGTTCATTCATGCTGTCCTGCTCGTTCCATGCACCCATCTTATCTTGATCGCCGAGGCCGACTGAAGCGCGCGGGAGGGATGACGGACAGACGCCTTCGACGGAGAGGAGGTAGGAGCGGCGGGGGGCGGGGACCACCACTCTGCCATGTGCTGCCAGCATTGGCACGTGGGCGGCGGCGCGCCACTGTTACTTACTCACTCTATTTGTTACTTACTGCCTTGGAGCCGTATACCCCGGGTCAGTCTTCTCTGGATGGCACGCATACCTCCGCGCAGCTGTGCAGACGGGCTGTTGTTTCTCTCGAAAAAATCTTGATTAGGATTTAACAGAGGGAAATGGAGGACTGCTTGCCGTTGGATGGATGATCAACTGGACAGCTATCGGAGTTACGTCCGAATCTGACACACGCACTGCGCGAACATGAAACATTATCACCCTAATGATGACCGCCTGGCCCAAAAAACAGCCAGTTGGCATCACTGAGGCCTTGTCTAAACGGCGGGCCGTCGTGCACGTGATTGGGCGTGAACTGCAACGCAATTCTGTAAAACGGGCGTGACACGAGCACTGCTGTCTTCACGGCAACACGGCATGCATGAACGCGACGTGCTCAAAAATCGG
>ENA-ORXR01003640-ORXR01003640.1-marine-metagenome-genome-assembly--contig:-NODE-3640-length-13629-cov-2.800325_pt1 | contig 13629 bp, 6 predicted proteins | sample MGYA00237866_ERZ511479 | MGnify/ENA metagenome assembly ERZ511479 | reverse complement strand
AGGAGTTTGCTTAATGGCTTTAGGTTTACCATTAATTTGAGCCAACCATTCGAGGTGCTTTGTATTCTCAGCTTCTCTACGATCGGCAATTTTAGCTTCTTTGTCATCGATCCACTTCTGATGCATTTCATCAGCTTGTTCAATGGTAAGAGCTCCTTTATTGACACCTCTCATGAGATGTTTGCGATAAAGTACACCTTTGAATCGAAGGATAGCTCGTGCCGTATCAGTTGGCTGCGCACCTTTCACTAACCAATCATATGCTTTTTCACGATCCAACTCAATTGTTGCTGGTGAAGTCATAGGATTGTAGAATCCGATTTTTTCGATGAAACTTCCATCACGTGGAGCACGTGCATCTGCCACTACTATGTGATAGTATGGCGCTTTTCGGCGACCGTGTCGCGTAAGTCTAATTTTTACTGGCATTTTAAGTCAAAATTTATTTGGTTTAACCATACTCATTTAATTCTTAAAAGAACGATGAGATTTTAACGCGCGCAAAGATAAGGTTTTTTATGGAATGAAGTATAAGAGTAAGTAAATAAATATTAAGCTTAAAGTTGTTGGTTTTTATCCTGTTGATTTTCAGTGGTTTAAGAGCTGGTTTGAAATTTATGTTGTATGGCTTCAAAAGCTACATTTTAGGCTGCACTTCCGTTCCCGAGAAACGCGTATACAACAGAATCTTATTTTACAATCGTTTGTGTATCAGTGGATAGTGCGACCCCGCTGGGGTCGGGAACAATGCACTATAATTTTTAGCTAACATACTTTGACCTCTCTGAGGTCACGCTCAATACGTAGACCTTGAGCGGAAAATGACCTCAGAGAGGTCACAATATGTTAGTTTTATGCGCAACAACTATTTTACGACTCCAGCGGAGTCGCACTATACCAAATAAGGTTCACTCACTATGCACAAAGCACAGGATCTAAGGCTCAATCTCTAAGGTGAAAAAAGTTTTCCCGACCTCCTTCAAAACCATCTGCAAAGATATAAAAACCCTACACGCACTCAAGGCCATATTTATAAAACCAAACCCATTATTTTCCGTATAAAAAACTCTATACCAAGGGGAAATCACCAAAATATACTCCTATGCAATAGATTTCCTATTTTTGACTTTATTTTATCGCCCTTTGAGGAAAGCACCATTTTCATCAAAGAACCATTTTTATTCGACAAAATGTTTGTTAATATGAGTACCAACAATCGCCTATTTTACCTTTGTATCCTCTCTATTTTCGTTATTACCGCCTGCACAAACGATCAGGTTGAGACGACTGATTCAAGTAAAATCAAACCTCCGGCTGTCAATACTTCCGGGCAACATTTTACACTCATTCAGCCGGAAAGCTCAGGTGTCACCTTTTCTAACCTCATTAAAGAAGATTATGTTTACAATGTACTCAACTTTGAGTATTTATATAATGGCGGTGGGGTCGCAATCGGAGATATTAATAATGATGGATTACCTGACTTATATTTTACCGGGACCATCGTTCCAAATAAACTTTATCTCAACAAAGGTCAATTTCAATTTGAAGACATTACCCAAAATGCGGGTGTGGCTGCCGCAGAAGGTTTCAAAACCGGGGTTACAATGGCTGATGTCAATAGCGATGGCTGGCTCGACATTTACGTTTGCCGAACCAGTAAAGATGACGATGGGAAGAAAGACAACCTGCTGTACATCAACAACAAAGACAATACATTTACGGAAAGTGCAGCACAGTTTGGTTTAAAAGATAATAGCAATTCAAACCACGGTAACTTTTTTGATTACGACCTTGATGGAGATCTCGATTTATATTTGCTCAACCATCGACTGGGATTTGGAAAGGCCACTCAATTGCGATTAGAACAACAAGACGATGGAACGATCACTCGTAAAACCTTTCCAATGACTCCTTTCGAATCGGATCGACTTTATCGAAATGATGGTGGCAAATTTACCGACGTTAGTAAGGCCGCCGGTATTGACAATTCTGCCTTTGGGTTAAGTGCTACGGTTGGAGATATCAATAAAGATGGCTATCCAGATATCTTTGTTGCGAATGATTATGTCGAACCTGACTTTGTGTATATCAACAACCGCAAAGGTGGCTTTACTGACCAATATAATAGTTACATCCGCCACGGTTGTCAGAATACGATGGGCTCCGATCTGGCTGACTTCAACAATGATGGACTAATCGATATCATTGCGCTGGACATGATCTCAGAGGATCCCGTCCGATACAAAGAGTTGATGAATATCATGCAACTCAAGCGCTATGAAACCCTACTGCAATATGGCTATGGACATCAGGTTTCAAGAAATACATTACAGCTCAACAATGGCAATGGAAGCTTCAGCGAAGTCGGGCAGATTGCTGGTATTTCACATACCGATTGGAGCTGGGGAGCTTTCTTTGCTGACTTTGATAATGATGGATTGAAAGATGTCTATATCACCAATGGGTACAAGCGTGATGTCACCAACCTGGATTACATGGCTTACACCAGAGACTCTATTGAAAAAACCGGTGGTGTCAACAAAGAGCGATATCCCGATCTTGATCAATTTCTCGACATCATTCCAAGTACACGGCTCAGCAACTATATTTTCAAAAATAAAAATGGACTCGAATTCCAAAACGTAGTAGCCGAATGGGGAATGGATCAGGTATCTTTTTCCAATGGTACTGCTTATGCAGACCTCGATGCAGATGGAGACCTGGACATCGTAGTTAATAATATTTCTGATCCTGCTTTTATTTATGAAAATAAAAGTGGTGGCAATAACTATTTACAGATTAACTTTAAAGGCACTGATAAAAATACTTTAGGTATTGGTACTAGAGTAACTGCTTACATGGACGACGGGACTATGCAATATGCTGAAATGACAACCAACCGTGGATTCTTCTCTTCTTCCGAACCTATTTTGCATTTTGGGCTAGGTGATCATACTACCGTTTCCAGATTGGAAGTCGTTTGGCCTGATGGTAAGTCGCAGGTAATTGAAGCGGTTGATGCTAATCAGCGACTGAATATTGATTATAAAAACGCTACAAAAAATGCACTACCAGTGGCTGCTCTTGCTCCAGCAATTTTCAAGGAAGCTGCTGCCAGCCTGGGCATCAATTACAAGCACACTGAAAATGAATTTCAGGATTTCAATCGGGAGCAATTGCTGCCGCATAAATTTTCACGACAAGGTCCGTCCATCGCTGTGGGTGATGTGAACGGAGATGGTCGAGAAGACTTTTTTGTCGGTGGGGCTTCCAACAGTGCTGGTGTACTTTACCTTCAGGCTGCCAATGGTCAGTTTAAAGAAAATAGTGCAGCGACCTGGACGGCTGATGCTAAATCAGAAGATATAGGTGCGGTCTTTTTTGATGCCGATAATGATAAAGACCTTGACTTGTTTGTGGTAAGTGGTGGAAACGAACTTCCTGTAAATGATCCTGCTTATAAAGATCGACTCTATCTGAATGATGGAAAAGGTAACTTTAGTAAAACGCAGCACAATGGTCTCGTTACGAGTGGATCCTGTGTAAGTGCCTATGATTTTGACCAGGATGGAGATCAGGATATTTTTGTGGGTGGTCGGGTGACGCCAGGCTCCTACCCTATTATTCCTCAAAGTTATTTGCTTCGCAACGACAATGGAAAATTTGTAAACGTGACCAGCAGTGTCTTCCCTACTTTCAATCAGGCGGGTATGATTACAGATATTATCTGGGCCGATATTGACAAAGATGGTACTGCCGAAATGTTGATTACGGGGGAATGGATGCCTTTGAGTGTATACAAAGTAAATGATGGTAAATTGAGCGCTATGTCTGGTACTGGTTTGGACGGAACTTCCGGCTGGTGGAACTGCGTCATTGCTGAAGACTTCGACAAGGATGGTGACCTCGACCTCGTCGCCGGTAACCTGGGTGCCAACACCCGAATAAAAGCAAGTGCTGATTCACCGCTTAGTCTATATGCCAAAGATTTTGATCAAAACGGTCAGATCGATCCTTTGCTAGCGTTTCAATACGATGGTAAAACGTATCCTTATGCAGGTCGTGACAATATGATCAAGCAAGTTGCTAAAGTTAAAAAGAAATTTACGCGCTACGCACCATATGCCCGAGCAACGCTGGAGACGATTTTCTCCGAACAAGAATTAGCTTCCGCTCAAAAGTTGGAAGCTACTCAGTTGATGAGTTCTTACTTTGAGAATAATGGTAATGGGCAATTTTCACAACGTGACTTGCCAGCCCAAGCACAGTTAGCCCCTTGCCAAAGTATGCTAGCCGATGACTTCAATGGTGATCAAATTCCAGATCTACTTTTGGTGGGCAACAATCATGGCGCTGATGTCGAGACAGGCATTTACGATGCCTCCAACGGAACTTTATTGATTGGTGACGGGAAAGGTAATTTTGAGTTTGTCCCCAATCGGGAGAATGGCTTTTGGGCCAATCAGGAGGCTAGAGATATTGCTAAGGTAAATCTTGTGAATGGGAAGGCGTTGTATTTAGTGGCTAATAATGATGGGGGGGTGCAGGGATTTGTTAGATAATTATTAATTATTAGTGATTAATTATTAATGCCTTCTTTCGTTTAAGCCGTGGGGGGCGAGTAGTCTAACCGCCAAGAGGTTGAAAACCTTTGGCTCGAACTGAGGGAATTTACACTTGATACTTGCACTTGATACTTGAACTTTCAAAGTGCAAGTGCAAGTATCAAGTGCTTTCTTTCGTTTAAGCCGTGGCGAAACGCCAAGAGGTGGCTCGATCTGTGGGCAACCGCCGAGATACATGAGATGCCGAGAGGAAGGTTTTTAACCTCTCCTCGTCATAGAGAGTAACACTGCGAACTGAGGGAATTTACACTTGACACTTGCGCTTGATACTTGAACTTTCAAAGTGCAAGTATCAAGTGCAAGTTCAAATGCCTTCTTTCGTTTAAGCCGTGGCGAGCGTTTTGGAATTTTCGATTTCGATTTCGATTTCGATTTTAATTCTTTCAATTCAAACTCTTATTAAGCAAATCAATCGCAGGCCGCGCAACTCCCGCTTTCCAGGGATGTGCACTACTGGTGAGTAAAGCCAACAAGTCATTGGATCCATATATTTTTGCCTGTAGTTTGAGATTGACATTAAAATCGATGAGTAGCTTTAGTAAGGCAACCATGTTTTGAGGTACTACCTGTCGCCAGGTCTCGAGACCATTAGATCCCAGGTAATGAATCAGCCCAGCCTTGTGGCCATATTTTGATCGCATATTGATCAACTCAGGGTGCTGTATCAAAGTGGCTTTTACTAAGACCAAATCACCTGAAAGTAAATCGTCTACACATTTTTCAAAGGTTTCGTCTAGTTGTATTGATTTTTGGTTCTCTACCGCTGACCAATTTTTAAAACCGTATTCTCGTGCTATGACCAATTGAAAATCTTCTCGCTCAATTTCTGAGTTCATAATATGAGTAGCCCTTGCTCCTATAAAATCAGGGTGGTAATTGCCCAACTGGAATGCAATGTTTCGATTACCCATACGAAAGTTATCATATAGATTATTAGCGTAAGCCTCTAATTCTTCGTAGATGGAGGAAAATTCGAACCTATTCTCGATAATAGATTCATGCAATTGTATCACTTTCGCTATTGGCTCGCCAATATAGATGGGTTGATCTGTCATGGTTGTTTTTCAAATACGTTTTGACTTAGTGAATTGGGACCTTGGACTCAAGTTATAAAACATATCTGAAAAAACAAATGCCTCAGTTAGACTGAAGGCATTTGTCTTATTGAAATTTCTTAAAAGTAAAACTTTTAATTAAAGACCAGAGACGGAAGACCGGAGACCGAAGTGGTAGACGTGTGAAATCCACGCCCCGTTCTTCGGTCTCCGGTCTTCCGTCTTCCGTCTCCCATTAATCAGTAATAATAATTTTCCTGGTAAGACGCTTATCTCCAATTTTCACTGAAAGAATATAAGCCCCTTGAGCAACACCTCGTATATCAACCTGCTGATTGATTTGACTCGCCGCTTCAGGTGCATAAGTTGCAACCAACTTACCGACCAAATCATAGATCATTATCTCTGCATCCATACGCTCATCAAATTCCATAAGGACTTCAAACTCTCCGCTTGATGGATTCGGTCGTACTTCAAAGTTTACCAGCTCTTCGATATCATTTACACTGACAGGAATACTCACTTCTACCTCACCTGTTGTAGTACAACCATTAGCATCTGTGATAACTACGGTGTAGATACCTACTTCAAGGCCAGTAACCGTTGCCGTCTGATGACCCGTAACCCATTGGTAAGTATAAGGTGCTGTTCCTCCCGAAGGTGAAACTGTAGCTGTTCCATCATTGAGATTAAATACTGGTGTCGAACTCATACTAGCAAATAATATGGCTGGCGATCCCACCTCTATTGTTATACCATAATTACAATCATTGGCATCTGAAATAACGACGGTATATAGACCTGCCGTCAAACCAGAAATATCTTCCTCCGTAGAACCGTTTGACCAGGTTACAGTATAAGGTTCTGCCACCGTCAAAATACTTAAGTCAATTTCACCTGATGATTCACCAAAGCAAGCTACTGCATCCGCATCGTAATCAATCGTAATCGCTTCAGCAGGATCAACAAATATAGAGTTGGTATTCGTACATCCAAAATCGTCGACAATCGTCACACTATAAGTCCCCATAGGCATTTGGGTGATTATCTGAGTAGTCGCACCATTATCCCATTGGTATGTATAGCTACCCGAGCCGCCTACTGGCGAAGCAGTAATACTGGCTCCTCCAGAAATACAATCATCTTGTACTCCAAAACTTACATTCAATTCTCCATATACATTTAAGGTAACGCTGTGTATACTATCGCAACCATTAGAACCAGGGAATGTATTGTCTACAATGGTCGATTGGAAGTACTGTGTTCCATTGTATTCTCCGCCATAACACAACTGCTCACTTTCAGAGGTCATCTGAACGGTTCCTGTTGTTATAGTTACCTGATCAATACCACTACAGCCACTAGCGTCGGTTACTGTCACCGTATAAGATCCAGCCGTGCCGACAGAAATCATTTGAGTGGTCTCTCCATTAGACCATTGGTACTGATCGTAATCTGCACCGGCATTTAGAAGACTAGTAGCACCTTCACATATATCAACGGCACCGTCAATTTCGATCGGCAGACCATTCGTTTCTTCTATCTCAATGACGGCTTCTCCTGTACAGCCGTTATTGTCAGTCACCGCTACGGTATATGAACCTGCCGTATTTACATCAATTGTTTGAGTGGTGGCGCCATTGGACCACATATACGTTTCATACTCACCGGCATCCAGGGTGGTAAAAAATCCTGTACAGAAAGAATTAGAGCCTTCAATTTCAGGTACAAGAAAATCAACTTCGTCTACATCAATTTCAACATAGCCATCGCAGCCATCTGAGTTGTAAACAGTCACCCCATAATCGTCTGCCTCATCAATCACAATACTTGAGGTGGTTTCACCGGTAGACCATTCGTAAGTATATCCAGGTCCGGTAGCCGCTGATAAGGTCAACGTACTTCCTTCACACAAGTAGGCTTGATCTCCAATTTCAGGGTCAACCCAAACACCAAGACAGGGTCCCGGTTCAAAGTGGGCGACAATATAATCTAGTGTATCTACCGTCAAACCAATTCCAATAGCCAGAGGATCGGGGGTAAATGGATTATTCGTTACCTCCCAGTTGACAAACAACCAATCTTCTTCAGGAACGGCAGTCAGGTTCATACCGATACCACCAAAGTACGTGGTGACCCAAGGATACTGAATACCGACCGTTGTATTGGCTTGAATAAATCCACCATTTGGAGGATCAACATCAAGCGTCACCTGCCAAGGTCCACTCAGCCCTTCATCTTCATAACAATCAACAATGGCACTATCGATAACGGTACAACGCTCTTCAATAAAGTCGCGCATAGTTTGCACATTAGATTCCCATCCTGCCATGGTTCCACCCCACTTCGCTATTTGTCGTGGCATTTCAGGAGCAATCTTTTGAGTCATACTATCCAAAAGAGGTAGCATGTAGTCGCAGTTAAAATATAAGTTATTCAAATCCGCATATCGATTAATATAAAGTGCAAAGAAATCTTCATTTTCCAATAATGCATTTAGAATTGGAACGTGTCCTTGCCCTCCAGGATTACCTAATATCTCAGGGTTACATGGATCAGCGAGTGGTGATACATCTGGAACACCTGTATAATTGATATAATGCCCAAAGGTCGCATCTTCATCCCAAAGGGAGTAGCGCCATTTTAGTGCACCACCTTCAGGGTTGTAACCACGCCACCAAGAGGTATTCCAGTTGAGCCAGTCACTAGAAACGATGTGCGCATGCAAAATCATATAGTCAATCAAACTCAACATGTTTAATTCTTCATCTACATAATTATAATGCAGGGGATCAGTCATGTCATTGCCGAGGATATAGTCAACCAGGTCGTCCCAGTCATTAGTCTGGCCATATTCAGCCCAGGTTCCACCCCAGGTTTTGATGTAATCAATATTGTATCGATCCTGATCGTAGTAATATTCTGTAAAATCGTGGTCATCTACTTTTTCACGAATGTCGTAAACGCCCCAGTATTCTCCGTTGACGTACATGACACAAGATTCGTGTGTTCTTTCATCCATCTCCATTCCGGCATGAGCAGAAAGCGTATGCACATAAGAATCACGAATGTGCGCACCATCTTCGTATGGATAATTATCGTTGGCGGCAGCCTTTAGAATAAGTCTTTGGAAAACAGCTCGGTCAGTAATGTTTTCATCAAAGACAGGATATTTCACAGCATAGTCATCACCAAACTGGTCCCGAGCGATATAGTCGATACCGCGCTGGTCGTAAGCCCATGAATCATTTCCATGTTTGTTGAACTCTCCTGTTGCGTCAGCTACCCGGTCGCCTGTTTCATCAAACAGTTCCAGGGTTCCTTCAGGAGTCGCTCCTGTAGATCCGTTCATTAACGTTTCTAAATCAGTTCCTGAAATAGAAAGCACCTTTACAACGTGTACCTCATCAATAAAATAAGTATGGTATTCCTCGTGACTTTTTAGAACGTTGGGATCAGAGCTATATGCTACTGAGCGGATGATGGTTGTTGCACTTAAAGTAAAAGGTCCGGTATACTCAATACTTGAGTTATCAGGTTCTGAACCATCAGTCGTATAATACATAGTGGCGTTCGGATCGTCGTCCGTCAATTCAACCGTTACGGAACCGGAGTAGAAACCAGCTAGTGGTTGCAAATTAGGTTTGGGAACATAAGAAGCAAAAGTAATTCCGTTAGAAGCCAATGGAGTTGAGTTGGTTGCAACTGCCCAATCTCCAGTACCATCAGTAGAACGAGCCCATGAATGATTTTTTTGGTTAGCCACATTGATTTCGTAGGAGTCGAGAATCGTCGTTGTTGGATCAGAAAGGATGACCCATTCGTTGGCGGTTTGTCTTATTTTGAAACCTGCATGAATATTCGTTCCATCGTAAGAATCACGACCACTTGCGTAAATGAGCAGATAGCCATTCGCCGCTATGCTAACTCCTGCAGGAAAAGCATATTTGTCGAGGTTGTTGTCGTTATCTGATAGAAAGTAACCAGTCAGGTCAACGTCGACACCTCCCATATTGTAAAGTTCAATCCAATCGACATTATCGTTTCCAAAATTGTCTGTAACGTTTTCATAGTTGGCGGCACTAAACTCATTGATTACGACCTGAGCGGTTGTGGTAGAACCAAACCAACATACGAATGCAATGAGCAAGATTAATGGGCGTTTTGTTATTTTCATAATTTAATTTATTAGTCTTTTTTGTTTTCTGGAAATGTGTTGAGTTGGAAGTAGGAAGATGGAGGTGGGAGGCTTCACACGATATTCGGAAGCTTCCCACTTCCCACTTCTAACTTTTGCAATTCACTCAAAAATAATGAAAGTATAAGAGATAAGCGTAGTTTTTTTCTGAAAAGTCCCCAAACTTACCAAGTATTACAATTATACAAATTATGAGGCGCTTATCGCAACTTTCGAGCACTTAGTCATATTAAGAAATGGAAGTTTGACTGATTGGAGACGAGGATGTTTGAGTAGAAACAATTGCATTTAACTTGTCGTACTTTTTTCATAGTATAAAAATGGGGTCACTTACAAAAATGCCATGCATAAAATTAACAGTATGTAAATAAAATATTTCATTTCTCTTATTAGGAAAACAGGACTTACCCACAAGTAAGATATTTACATTGCGAACATTTGTTATGTTGATGGTTCTAAACTTCATAGGCTAAGTTAATTTATATTTCCTTCCTATACTAAACATAACAGGTAGTATATCATGTAAACTTCACTTTTGGGTAAATCATATTTTATTAATTAATTGCAGATCATAAAAGTAGAATCATTTAAAACAGCAAAATCTGTAAGATAAGTCTCTTCATAGTCCCCATAATCATTAGTTGGTCTTAAGTCATGCATACCTGACACCTGCCCTTCCACAGTACATGCGTTATCAATTAGTTCTTGTACAATTTTCCTATTTGCATGAATAAAAAAGTCTCCATTGTATCCCATAAATTCATTAGGCTGGGCAAAATTAAGTATGTCTTGCTGTGTCTCAAACTGAGCAGAATTTAGCGCATTTGCCGTCATAGCACCGCAAGATGCAGTAGGGCAATTGGAAAGATCCTCAAACAGAAAAAAGTACGACCCTAAAATCATGATTGTATCTGGTTGGGACGGCACATTAAATCTATACCTAAGGCATCTTATTCCTGTGGTCTTACGTGGCGGATTAAGTGTAAAATCACAATTAAACATTTGTGAACATACAGAATTTAAATTATTAAGTACCGTTCCTTCGCAGCCTATTAGTTCTGCATGTAACAATAAGTTATTGTCTTCAATTAAAGCATCAACAGCATCTGTTAGTATGTTGTAATCAATACAATAATTATTTGGTTAATGTCTGAAACCAAGGTAAAACTTCATGAAAACCATGTTTGAATAATCGAGTGACAAATTGAGTGTAACCAGCCATCGAAAAGTGGCCCCCCCTAAAAACGCAGGATCACAACAAGGTTAAAAAAAATGACTCTAACTATTCGCCATAAGCCAACTTTACATTTAGGCTCTCAAAGGCCAACCACATCTCCATCTTCCCGGCAGCAACTACTCCAATCGCTTAATCGACTGCTGTGAATCCAACACGAGCTTCAAGGTAAAAGCGCAATATCGCCAGTCACAACTTCACGTATAGGAATGCCATTTTGATCCTGCCATTCGTAGTGAAGAATAAAAGCATAGACGGCCGGTAAGCAGGGTATACCTTTAAGGTTTCCATCCCAACTTTCTTCCTGGTTTTGACTTCCGTAAACCTGGCTTCCCCAACGATCAAAAATTTGAATATCGTAATAACTCATCTGGCAATTGCTAAAAGTCTGATAACTATCATTATAACCATCGTCATTGGGCGAAAAAGCATTGGGTATATATAACTTGCAAGCTTTGCAGGATACAACAGTTAGTTCCATTTCATCAGTGGCCGTTCCACAATCATTGGTCACCGTCACACCATAAGTCCCTGGGGCACTGGCCATGAGAAAACTTTGAGTGGTTCCATCCTGCCATTCATAGCTCAGACTGTAATCGACGTTTGTATTTAACCGGATTTCTTCACCTTCACAAATCAATTCATCCTCTCCCAAATCAATGACCGGAAGAAAATCTTGTGTCACCAACAAAGTGTCCCTGTCAATACAGTCGGCTACCTGCATTTGTAACCAATAAGAACCAGCCTCCGTGATTTCCAAATCCATATTAGCGCTTCCATCCTGCCATAGGTAACTGGCATCAGCAAGCAGCGGTCCTTCCAGCACTAAAGAAGCTTGTTCGCATAAAGTAACATCATCACCGAGATCAATCTCAAACAGCTCATTTCTAATCGTCAATATCATGCTATCCACTCCCATTGTGCAGTCGTCCCAAAACTCCACCCAATAGACTCCAGCATCCACCACCCTTATATTTTGTGTCATGGCGCCATTGGACCATAGATAGCAATCCATTGCATCGGGTCCGAAAAGATCGATGGAGTCAACAGCCTCACAATTCAAGGTAATGTCAGCCCCCAGGTCATGCGTTATCACTGGATCGTATTTAAAAATGTTATCTGGAAAATTACCAAAACTCAAAAACCGTTGATCCGGAAAATTAGAAATAGTCAACACATTATAATTAGGTTGACAACCAGGTCCTTTCACATTTGGATTTTCAATCACAGCCAGTCTGGTTGGTGCATTGAAAAAATCCTCCTGAAGCAAAAAATACAGTTTTCCATCTGGTGCCAATTGAGGCATCCCTACAATGGAATGTTCTGACAAGATAGTTTGCCCGATCAGCTCTCCAGATTCCTGAAAATCCGAATCTTCCAAATCGTATTGAGAGATAATCAATTTATTAATGGTGTCCTGAATCGTTTTTCTAAACTGATATAAGAACCGACTATTCGACGAAAAACCCAAATGATCGGTACGTTCCAAACCGATGGAATCTAGTAAGTTCATACCATAGCTAATCGTTCCGGTACTATTATCAAAATCATACAGATGTGAGCCACATCGGAATCGACTACCATCAGGTGTTATTTTCATGAACCCATATTCGTCAGCAATATTTGGTTTTCCTTCTGGCATCGGAAACACCTGCGGATTCAATGGTCCGTTTTCAGTAATCTGAAAAACATAAAAAGAATCTGCTTCATTCGGATCATCAGCGATTGCCCAATAGCCAGTGGGTGCAATCACCCAATAGTCCTCACAATTGGCATGGATCGTTGCCGACATATATTCGAATGCCGGTTGCATTAATTTTTGGTTTTGAACAGTCACTGCGCCTAGTCCATTGTTGGCCGCCATATCGATTTCAAAATAGGAGCAGCCCTTCCCTTCCGGAAAAGTTGTGGGGCTGACGGAAATTGTTTCAAACTCATCTACCGTCATCATACAATAAACATCCGCTGTACCGGGTTTTTGAAAAGCGACTACGCCTTGTGCTGCACTATAACCGCCGCCCATTTCATAGCCTAAGTCACCTCCTTCCATAATTTCATGATTGCGATTCCAGATGTGCCCACAGATCGCCTGATTGGACCGACCACCGCCGTTGGTGTAAAAAAGTAGTTCACCTTCTTTATCAGAAATGGTGGTACAAGATTCATAGGTGTAAATGGAAGATGAGTAGTCGGTCTCTGCAAAGCCGTTGGAAAAGTGCAATCCATAATGATCACCAAAGTGCCAATTATTGGCTTGCCTTTTTTGGGCTTCCAGGGAAGTGGCTGTGCCGAGGGAGACGAAGCACAGTATCAGGAAAAGATATTTTTGTGGTGCTAATGACATTGACCATTAAGGTAAGCATTTTTGGTTTATTTAAGATGTGGAAATACTTGATTGGGGAGGTTTTGTCAGTGAGTGGGCTTTTTGGGTGTGTGTATCTGGGTCTGGAGACCCAAACTAACTACCCAAACTAGCGGGTGACATGCTTTCGGATACTTGAAATTTATTTCCAA
>ENA-ORXR01003637-ORXR01003637.1-marine-metagenome-genome-assembly--contig:-NODE-3637-length-13636-cov-3.192861_pt1 | contig 13636 bp, 13 predicted proteins | sample MGYA00237866_ERZ511479 | MGnify/ENA metagenome assembly ERZ511479 | reverse complement strand
ATCGCAAATCGATGGTCTGCGAGACATCTCGACGAGCAATGGAATTTCGAGACCAAAGAAGTCAACTGGTTTATCGGGTAAGGATATCCAAGCTATTGAGCACCTAATACTTAGGTCTGCAAACGTCGTCTTTTCGACAGTCAACTCCTCTAGCATAGAACGGCTAGTTGAAGAGAAAAACCAATTTGATTGGAGCGTCATCGAAGAAGCAGGCAAAGCAAACGGGCTAGAACTACTTGCCCCCCTTCTACTATCTCATAGGCGCTTAATGATCGGAGATCACAAGCAATTGGCTCCCTTCGATTCCAATCGGCTAGAGCGCTTGCTTCAGGACCCAGAAACTGTTCGCAGAACAATTTCCGCAGGCGCTCAGTTCGTTGGACGCAGTCTGAGAGACCAAACGATAGATGAAGTCATTGAACTAGCCGATGAAGTTGAGTTTGACTTCGCACCACTTTGCGCGAAAGCGATTGAACTTCTATCGTTGTTCGAAACGCTCATTGAAAACCAGCTAAAGTGGCAAGAAGGCCGCCCAAAAGCTCGGAAATTAGCATCAGTGCTGAACCAGCAGCACAGAATGCACCCCACTATTGCTCGGATAGTGTCAAAAACATTCTACGGTGGCGAACTCGAAACCTACCATTCTTCTGCCCGCCGGTTTCAGCAAGAACAGCCGCCATTCCGTTCCTTGGACGCTGCTAGACTTCCCGACTCGCCACTTGTGATGGTCAACATGCCCTATGTCCAATCCGAGCTGGGCAAAAAATCTGGGGATCAGAGTCCAACTTGGCACAATACGGATGAGATCTCGGCAGTAGTTGAGGCTTTGCAGCTACTTGAAGTACCGCAAAGCATCGAAAAAAAGCCAACTATTGCGGTTTTGTCACCATACAGTGAGCAGGTTAGGAAGTTAAGGAGACGAATAGATGATGATTTGGCCTCGTTCCCAAATCTTCAAGAATTCGAAGGCGCAATTGACCAATCAATTTGCGGCACCGTCGACTCGTTTCAAGGAAATCAGGCGGATGTTGTAGTTGTTTCACTCGTAAGGAATAACCATCGATCCTCCTTGAACGGCGCTTTAGGTTTTCTGTGTGACGCGCGACGAATGAACGTGCTCTTTAGTCGAGCCCGTTGGAAACTCATCGTGGTGGGGTCATTCGAATTCCTAAACACGGTACTGACAGCCAACAAAGCTAGAGATGACGCCGACGAGTTTTTCTTGAAGCACCTAATGAGTAATCTGGCTATCGAATCAGAGGCTAAGAATGCTGTTGTGATAGACTATAAAACTTTGACGAAGCGGACTGAACAATGACTACAGTTCGTGTTGCTGTTCCAATTCTTCAAGGCACCAAGAAATTTGTGTTTGACAAAGGTCGTCCTTGGACGGTTTTGGAGCATTCACTGTTGGCCTCAATTGCGCAGAGCTCTCAGAGTTTTCTGAAGCTGCAGCAAGGTTCCAACCTACCCCGTCGAGTCCTTGTCGAAGCAATTGTTAGACTCATGAGAGTTGGATGGGTGGAACTGCTTGACGTCGGCGGCGATATGAATTTCCAAACTACGCCCTCCGGAACAGCCGCTGCAACACTACGAGAACTGCCGAGTCCGCTAACGCGACATAAGCAGCGCCGTAGCTTCGTGATCGACCAGATTTCTGGAACGGTTTTCCGTAGAAGACAATTACCTTTCCATCATGAATATCACATCCTAGACCTAGAGAAACGAGACGCAAACATCATACGTATTTCGAGGCCTGAGAAAGAAAATGTAGGGGATGCAACATCGCTTCTGCATGTATTGTTCGAAGAAGATGAGAAATTTGTTGCGTTTGACGGTGGGGGTGAGCGCCTCATGGAAAGGTGGGCGCTCGTCGTAGTGCGAGACGGAATAGTCGACGGCTTACCATCTCACGCATCTGACGAGCTCAAAGCGACAATCTTGGAAGCTGCGCAATCGTATAAACCGAAATCGAACAACCAAGCACCGCAAACTGTTTCAGCGAGATTTCATGCTAAGCCACCGCGACTAGATGAAGTCCCTTGCAGGTTCGTTAACTCCGAACTTGTTATTGGCGGTGCAGAGCACAAAAACATCTTGGTCGATGCAATCAAAAAGGCACGTCACAGGATCATCATTCATTCGACATTCATTTCTGAAGAGCGGTTCAAAGATGTCTTTTCTAACCTTCGGGTCGCTCTAGATCGCGGTGCAATGATCGATATTCTTTGGGGACAAGAAACAGATAGCAGTGGAAACAACCCGTCCCGTCAAGCGGCGCTCAATATTCGGAAACAAATGTCCGGGAGCAATATCGATCGACTCAGAATTCATACATCTTCAACGCGCTCTCATTCAAAAATTCTGATCTCAGATCAAGGCCGAGCAAATGAGTTTGTTTGCTACATTGGCTCGTGTAATTGGCTATCAAGTGACTTTCAAAGTTTCGAAGTTTCGGCGGCTGTAAACAACAGTAACTTAGTTGCCGACGTGTTCTCTAAACTTGCTGAGATGTGCCGTTCGCCAAACGGCCATTTCTCTCGCCTTTCAGAGGAGTACATGAAGCTGGCGGCGACCGTTGCAAAGAGGCGTTCTGAACAATCAGGGAGCTCGCGAATAGCTCTCGTGTACGGACCGATGCACAAGGATTTAATACTTCGTGCGCGAGATGAAGTTCAGTCGGAAGCATTCGTTTGCAGCCACCGCATGAGCCCTGCATCTGGCCCTCTAGTCTTGTCTGCAATGGTTACAGCAGCTTCTCAGCAAGATCGTCTTGTACGAATATTTTACGGTAGAACTTCGGGAGGCCTATCGTCTGAAGACGCTGCTGCACTCGTAAGAGATGATAGTGGAACGGGTGTTAACGTGCAGCCCATCTTTGATCCACGTCTCCATGCCAAGGTATTAGCTTGGGACAATGATAACTTAGTTATTTCCAGTCAAAACTGGCTCTCTGCTGACCCGCCACCGGACAAGCCGCTGTCGGAAATTGGCCTATTTATCAATAGCAAAAACGTAGGAAGTTACTTTAGAGAACGTTTCCAGATGTCATTGCACACTTAAGGATCGTCACTCCAACTGTTTCGAATGGCGGCTTTGCCTATCACTAACACACACCGCTGCACCCGCAGCGAATGTCGGCTTTCCGCCATTTCACCCTCAGCCGCTTCCGGCCCTTACCGGACATTGACCGAACCTTGCGTCGCCGCGCCGCAGCTTCCCCGATCCTATGGTTGTCGCGCGGATCAAAGGTTTGGGCTTCTTCGGTCTCATGGCAAGTCAGGATCATCACCGCGGACATCATCTGATGATAGCCCGTAGGGAGAACGCTCACGGTCACTAATCTGTAGTTTGCGTTACCTGATTGAAGTGAGCTCTCACATAACCGCACCAAAACCCTTCGTTTTCGGCACGGTTGAAAAACGGCGTATTTTCGGCTGCCAAAACCCCGTTCAAAACCTAAGCCGTTCCAGAGCGTTTCTTGCATACATTCGATAGCAGACATCCCCGCATCGGGAAGTCTCGGCTTGCAGCCGTCATTAGATCGGGCTCAGCATCAAAGCGAGTACGCCCAATCGACGTCGCAATGGACGGCTCGCGGCTTCTTTTTAGCGGACTTCAATAGAATGGACTGCACCGACCCAACGGTATGGCTGAGTGGCTGCCTCTGCGAATTACTATTTTAGGAGGACAGTTTGCTTTCCGCTGTTTTCAGGATTGGCAGGTGCAATTTACTCGGTAGACCCGATAGCATGGCTGTTGTGCGGTCGGTAGCGCAGAAGTCTGGTAGGAGCTGGCGAAACTTATCTGCGCCCAACCAATGGGGCATGTCGTTAAGGTATCGCATTTCCTTGAATTCGCGCATCATCTCATTGAACGGCGCAAGCAATGAAATCGACCACCACGGAAACCTCGACATCTTAACTTGTCTCTCCAATCGTGTGGCGACAACCTGTCGTAGTTCTTCCATTGTAAACGTGTGACCGGGAAACGGTACATCCTCGAAGACCTCGAGGCCGTCCCTCCTCTCGGCTAACAACACTGCCGCCCGCGCCCAATCGGGCAAGTAAGCGTGAGACTGCAAGACATCAGGTGCGCCCAATGTTGTTAGCTTTCCCTTACGTGCGGCCTTTAAGATCAACATCGATTGGATATCTCCTTCTTGGTTTGGGTCCAGAAAGTTCCCAGCACGCAGAACAATCGTTTGCACGCCTGCATCTCGATAGGCCTGCTCCATCTCGACCCTGATCCGGCCTTTGCGGGTGCGTGGCTCTTGTGGTGTTGTTTCATTAAATTCACCACCCCGATTGCCAAAATTGTAGACATTGCCAGGGACAATTACAGTCGCACCGCTTGCCTTCGCTGCGGCAGTCACTTGTGCTGTGATGGCCGGGATGGTCCGCGCCCAATCATGGTATTTCGCTGGGTTCATGCCGTTGACGATCACGTTCGCGCCTTGCGCCGCTATCACCATGTCATCGGTCTTGCGATTAAATTGCCGTACCGTCCAGCCTGCGTTTTCAAAGGCCACGGCGCTATGTTTGCCAACTTTTCCGCTTCCGCCAAGGATCAAAACTGTCTTTGTCATACTGTTTCCTTTCAAGTTCACAGACGTTTTTGTCCATGCATTAATAGAAATAAATTGCCAATTTTTGCCGATCATGTATTCAAAAACGCATGGATATCCCTCTGCAAAAATTCGACTGGTCACTTGTGCAAGGCTTCCTTGCCGTCGCTGAGACCGGCAGCTTGTCGGCCGCTGCTCGCCGGTTGAATGCAAGCCAGCCAACACTGGGCCGTCAAATCAAAGCGATGGAAACACAATTGGGGGCGGAAATCTTTCACCGCGCCCCACGCGGTCTGACACTTACTCAAACAGGCGCTGCTCTTATCGAACCTGCGCAACAAATGCGCGATGCTGTGCACCAAATCATACTCACCGCCGCCGGCCAAACCGCGCGACTGGATGGCACCGTGCGTATCACAGCCAGTGCTGCCGTGTCCTTCTATCACTTGCCCGATATCATCGCTGACATCCGCGAAGCCGAGCCTCAGATAGCGATTGAACTGGTCCCCAGCGACGACAGTCGCAATTTGCTTTACCGCGAGGCCGACATCGCTGTGCGGATGTATCGGCCTACCCAATTAGACCTGATCACCCAGCACATCGGCGACATTTCATTGGGCGTGTTCGCCGCCAACTCATATGTCAGACGACGTGGCGTACCGCAGAACCTAGAAGACATTTTGCAGCATGATTTTTTAGGATATGATACAAACAGCGCCATCGAGGATGGCTTTGCACAAGCTGGCCTGCCCCTGGGCCGTGATTTCTTTAAGGTCCGGTGCGACGACTACATCACGTATTGGGAACTGGTCCGCGCGGGGTGTGGCATCGGGTTTTCGCAAGCCAATATCGGCCGTGGTGACCCGCTGGTGACCGAAATCAACCTTGGCTTTCCGCTTCCCGCCCTGCCCATCTGGCTTACGGCGCACGAAGCCATGCGCCAAACTCCACGCATTCGACGCGTCTGGGACCTACTCGCCAAACGACTGCCCCCGTTGGCAGCTGGAAAGGCGACTACGTAATTCGGCCCAAACCGGCTATTCGAGCTCAGCAAAATCCAGAAGGCCACTTTCCCGAAAGCTGGCATTCGTGCGGGCTGCAGCATTTCGACATGCTCGATGTCTACTTAGCGGATAGCGCACTCTTACGCTGTGGATGCGCCAATGGCAGCTACCGGGTCCGTCATGACGCTAAGGCAAGTTAGTTCGATCAATAAAGCCCTGGCAAGCGCTTAGATCTGTAAGCAGTCAGAGGGTCGGACACCAGTTGTAGTAGGCCCAACAACAACCAAGAGCGCAACAATAGTTTGCTAAGGATCCACGGAAAGGGTTTTAACAAATGTGGGAGATCACCAGACCTTCATAATGCGAAAGACGCTTAAGCACACAGTAGAAGGAACGGAATACCTTGATGCAATAGCCTTCAAAGCGAATCTTGAGTGACAACTTGCAATCGCACTTTATGTAATCGTTTCGTCTTTAATCGCTTTGACAATGGGGACAGGAAGCCCGCGAACGGGCCTGGTCTTCATGGTTTTATGGGAATTCTGCTTGCAACAAACGGCGTGAAATCTTTCCTTGCTGTGTTCTGGGGATTTTTTTTCGGATCTTTATCGCCCGCGGAGCCTGAAACCCCAAATGACTACGGCACTTACGCATGATGAACTCAATATCCGAGGGAATTGCGTTTGTTTCTAAAACAACAATTGCCACCGGAATTTGCCCGTGCCGTGCAGAAGGTAGACCGAAAGCGACAGCTTCTTTCACTTCATAAAACTCCATCAAAACCTCTTCGATCGCTTGCGGGAAGATGTTTATTCCATTGAGAACGATCATTTCGTCAGCACGGCCGTGAAACGATAGTGAGCCGTCAGGCAAATAGGATAAAACGTCCCCTGTGTTGAACCAACCGCCGTCGTTTTCTGCGGTTTCACCGGAAAGATACCGTGTCATGCCTGATCCCGTTCGTACCCAGGCAATTCCCGCCTCACCATGTGGAACAGCTTGGTTATCAGCGGAGCGTAAAGAAACTTCGATTTCTGGAACTGGGACACCCAGACAATTCTCAGACTTTTCATGATCGTCGGCACCCGCCATTGCGACAATACCAATTTCGCTTGTCGCATAAATTACTCTGAAGGTATCGGTCAGTTTTTGTTGTACGCCACGGCGGGTATCTCGGGGGATTGGAGCGCCACCTACCGTCAACATCACGTCGTCCGGCAGTCGCTGTATATCGGGATCCGACAGCATTGACTGAAGTTGAAAGGCACTTGTGCTAAAAATTGTAACACCTGATCGAGCGCAAAACTCTGAAACCTTTCCAGTATCAACGGGGTCCATGATGCTGTTTATACCGCCAGCCAATGTTTGGGTGAAACGCGCAACCCGGTTGTTATCGTATTCAACATTGCCTCCTCTTAGGAGGTTGCATTGACACCCTTCTTCTTCGAACAATTTTAGAAATGAAACACGTGTCCCTTCGATCCCAGCAGCCATAAAGCCGACTTTGCGGGCAAAAACTTTCGGCGCAGCGGTGGTGCCGGAAGTGGAAAACAGGAGCAATGGCGCGTTTTCATCTTTAAAAGTCGAAGACAAAAATTGCTCAAAGCCGCTTGGGCAATCCTGACTTTTTACAAACAAGACACGTTCAGAAAGTGCTCCATTCAATTGACCGGAGCAAATGTGCAAATCTATCTGCGCGGCACGGGCTATATCGCGTAATTGCTGCGTGGTTCGCGCCGACGAAAGGTTTAAGCTTGCAGCACCGCAGGCAACAAGCGCCCAAGTCAGTTCCAAATGCAAAGTTTCCTCTGCAATGCTCAAGCCCACTATATCCCCTTTGGACACCCCGCTTTCTTTGAGGAAGAATGCCCAATTGAGAACCCGATCATAAAGCTTCTGAAAAGAAGTTCGCTCATCCCATGCTGCAAACGCATTCCAATCAGGATGTTGCTCTGTGTACTGCTCAAAAACGTCCGAAAGATTGAAGCGAAATGCCATTTCACACGGCTATCGACCAGTATCGTTTTAGATCTGAAAAAACCTTTTCGCCTGGTGGGGTTGGAATGCAGCTTTCCAACATCACTTCCAAACTAGTCCGAGACGCCATTTCCAAGCGGTCCTTTTCTGTTTCGAATTCGTCCCGAAGTTCCTCGGGGAATCCTGCTTGACTTAAGGCATATGAAATCACCCAATGTACCCGTGCTGTTACGAACGCCGCATGAAAAATACCTTCCATGGGTCGTGGGTCCGGTCGCAAAGGCGATGCGAACAAAGCTTCCGGATCATTGGCGCTCAGCCCGTCACTGCCGACGATTGCATAAAGCAAGACATGGCTTGCTTCGTGCAGAAGAACTTCAAGGGTCCTTACTAGGGTCCTTTTTTCAGCTACATTGATTAAGATTGCGCCAGGGCAAAAGAAAGTCGAACACCCATCAAATGAGCTCAACGGTGTTTCATCTTCCGGACCGCCAAGCAGTGTGATTTTTACAATTTGATCGAACTCTGCCAGGGCGGCCGGTGAAAAACGCGCCAAGATATCACGAACTTCGGCAGCTCTGCTGGTAAATAAATCCACCTGTTCAGAGGTTGGCGGCCTTGGATTAAATGATATTTCCGCGTCTGTATCAAAAAGACGGTGCATCTTTTTCCAGATTGATTGAGGCAAAACAGATGATTGCCAACCGACCGTGCTGTTGTCTTGTAATTCTTGGGTTACAGTGTCGATTTCGATAAAGGCTTGCTTTGCCGCTTCGCCATTCCCGGCAGATATGTGCGATACGACGTCTGCAAGGATGGCAGATGCAACGGGACCCTGATAATTTGGCACTTCGACGTCAAAGACCGAGGCTATGTAAGAAAAGGAGTCAGCAATGTTTTGATCGCGGGCTTTTAATGTTTGTGCAAGCTTTGTTGCATTTGCTTCAATCATTAAAACTTCTCGCTTTGAGTTGTGTTCAGACTAGATTTCACCAGGTAGTGGTCGTTGCAAGAATTTTTCGTTATGTCTAACAATACCAAGAAAAAAGCACACCGCAATAGTTTTGCAGCGTGCTCTTAATAACTCTTTTGTATTGGCTGAGCGATTTATTTGCCTTCGCCACCGCCGCCGCCGCCGCCGACGAGGCCTTTTTTAGCACCCAATCGACCAGCAACTTGCGGTGCCTTAAAATCGATTGCTTCATCCATGGTTGCTTCAATACCAGCGAACCCGTAGATTTTTTTCATGTCGATATTTTGCATGTCTTTTACCCTTTCATGACTTTACATTAAGTTGCCTAACTGGGAATTGTGGCAATTTTAAGCAATCTTTGTGTTTGACGCGATTTGGGCGAAAAAATGCCTATTTCTGATATTTTTTGCATATACGCCGCGCAAACAATGCATAACATTAAAAGTATCAAAAACGCTCGGGTTGGGTTTGTAGATGTTTCAAATGGTACAGGGTTTCTGGGATGCATATCGGACCGTTGCATCTCCCAACGGTTTTAGCCTTCTCAAAATTGATGCCGACATTACGCTGACGCCGTTGGAGATGGCGAGCATTGCATCGACCATGAAGCAGAATCATGAACCCGAAGATGTTTTGCTCTGGTTAAGACGGCGTCACGGCCAATCGGGTGAAACACTGTTACGAAATCCTAAACAGTTTCGCAGGCATCGCATAAACGAACAGTTTGAAATTCTGTTTGGGGGTAAGTCATCCCGCAAGAAAAATTTTTTGATTGCTTTTATGGGCACGGGTTCAATGTTCATGATGCCTAAGCCTGTGTTCCTTCAACAATTTGATCCAGAAGAGTGGATCATATTTTGTGTCTACACAAACCCACCCAAATTGCGAAACGACTATGATCTCAAGAACGTAGTCCGCGTCCCGGGAAAACCTTTCTTTTCAACGGGCCAATTTGCCAAAAGTGCAGACGAAATTGCCAAGCGGGTGCTACGGACGGTCGATCTAAAGAGTTGCAAGACTGTTGTCTGTGCAGGGGTGAGTGAAGTGGTCCGGCAAAACTGGACAGCGTGCTAAGATGTATCCAACCTTGAAAACAGGATACAGAAATGACGAAGAGACGCAGTTTTTCAGACAAGTTCAAAGCTACCGTGGCGCTCGAGGCGCTGCGTGGTGATAGGACCGCGCAAGAGATTGCGGCGAAGCACAAGGTTCATCCAACGCAGGTGACGACGTGGAAACGGCAGGCGATTGATGGGCTGACCGGGGTGTTTTCCGATAAGGTCAGGCGAGCGGAAGACAACGAGGCCGAAGTCAAAGGGTTGCATGCTAAGATTGGAAAGTTGGCGGTCGAGAACGATTTTTTGTCACAAGGGCTGAAGCGATGAGCCCGACCGAACGCAAGGCGATGATCAATCGGGATCGCACCGATCTGAGCCTTACCAAGCAGTGCAAGTTGCTGAAGATCAGCCGGTCGTCGCTGTATTACGTGCCTGTTGGCGTGAATGCTGAGACGCTGAAACTGATGAATGAAATTGATCGGGTGTTTATGAAATACCCGTTCTTTGGCAGTCGCCAGATTGCGACCTATCTGCCTCGAAATGGGTTCCATGCGGGTCGCCACCGTGTGCGCCGACTAATGGGTCTCATGGGATTACAGGCCATATACAAAGGGCCTAACACCAGCAAGAAGCACCCGCAGCACCGCATTTATCCGTACCTTTTGAGGAAGTTGCCGATCACGCGGCCAAACCACGTTTGGTGCAGCGACATCACCTACATTCCAGTGCGCCGTGGCTTCTTGTATCTGGTTGCGATCATGGATTGGGCTACGCGCAAGGTATTGGCATGGCGGCTCTCGAACACGCTGGACGCCAGCTTTTGCGTTGAGGCACTGAACGAGGCCATCGCAAAATATGGCAAGCCGGAGATCATGAACACGGACCAAGGATCGCAGTTCACGGGTGCAGCCTGGATCACGACCTTGACCGAGGCTGACATCAAAATCTCGATGGATGGGCGGGGTCGCTACCTCGATAACATCTTCATCGAACGTCTCTGGCGATCACTGAAGCAGGAAACTGTCTATTTGCATGAATTGCAGGACGGCTTCCAAGCTAAACGCGTGATCAAAGACTGGATCAGGTTCTATAACACCGAGCGGCCTCACACGGCCCTCGACAAACGCTCACCAGACGACGCATTCTTCGACCTAGAAAGAAACCAAAAGGCGGCATGAAACCAACCAAATTACATCTTAGCTGAGCCATAAAGCTGTCCTAAAAAGCGGGACCACTTCAGTCGGCAACAATGTCGCGATCAGCCGCACTTGATAGCTTACTCACCCACCCACCGCACTCCGGGCAAACCGCAGAAAACATGTGGTTGCCCGTTTCACGCGAGTGTTCCTTCACGGATTGGATATCCGGGAAGACAGCCATTTTGCATGTCATACACTTAAATTCGCCGGGGCGCAGTTGAGAGCGCGTCCGAGCTGCACGTTCTGCATGAAATCGTTTCAACTCGGCTCCACGAAATACATAAGGCCGCGTTCGGTCAGATGGCGAAAGCCCTTCACCCACCCAGTTCGATACAGTATTTTGGCTGACGCGATAAAGCGCCATCACCTCTTCGACGCTATAGACACGGTTTTTCTTGGCCTGAGCTCTCTTGTAGTTCCGCGCCATTCTATAGCCCCTTTGCACTCGAGCGTTGATCCAAGCGGAAAGCCTCAGGACAAGAGGCTTCAAACATTAGTAGGTCCGAGAGACACCAGCGGCTGGTCCCTCGCGCGAGTTTTACCGGTTTTGGAAATTTTGGATTACTCCTAACCCATCGCCAAATCGTGGAGCGATGGACGCCGTAACGCGCGGCTACGACGCGCTCAGAGAGAAAGGCAACAGGATCCTTATTCGCGGCAAATTTTGGTTCTTTAGGTTTTTTTGCGCTGGCCGTGTCAGTTGTTGGCTTTGGAGCTTTGAATAGATCGCCCTGATCTTTGTGCTCCCTCATGCTTCCCCCCTTGAATTACGAGGTTGCACTTTGTTGGCTTCCGCCCAAGCATTCAGATCTTCACCGCGATAAATGATTTTGCGACCAAGTTTGTAGAATGCAGGGCCGACGCCATAGTGACGCCATTGGGCAAGCTTTGCCCGATCGCCAATCAGCTCCAACACTGGATCACCGAGAACGTAGTTCTGATTGTTTTCGAAGAGTTTGCTCATAATAAACCTCATTGAGTTCGCTCGATGAGGTTAGGGTTTCATGGAGGACGATTGAGTTGCGAGCTCTTGAGCAGTGACATTTGAGTTTGAGCAGTGACATTTAGCGAAGTGAGCGGTAACTTTTCTTGTTTACCCACAAAGCGGGTCGCTCGAATGAAGAAATTGCTATCTAAAATTCAGGCCGCTTTGCAATTTTTTTCTCAGCGCGTTTCCGGAATTGACTAACATTATTGGCACTTAGCGCATCATCGTTATTTAGTCTAAACGCAGCATTTGTAAGCTTTGCAGCTAAGCCTGTCATGTAAGCAGAAGAGTTTTTTCCAGTTTTATGAGTAGGCTGTCCGTAGTGGGCTTTGAAGAGCTGAAAAGCAAAAATGCGAGGCTTCGAAAGCCTTGTTTGGTTTGTGAACGGATGGGCCCTTTCTTCTTTCACGATCATTAACGCATCAAGCGTAGGTTTGGACCGCTCCAGTTCAATATTTATCTCGATCCAATTATTGCGACCTGGAGAGGCTTCTGCATTCCAGTCATTTATACGCGCCTGTCTTTCGCTTGCTTCCAGCCCTTCAATTACCGTCCGCAACTCATTTATTTGTACAGGCAAAGATTTAAGTGTTTGCACACCATCCCAGGTGCAGCACAAGAATTTCGCAAACATTACCGCAGCGTTCAACCTATGCCCACTTTCCGCAGGTAGCAGAGCTCGCCTGCGTTCAAGCTCAGCAATATCATACTTTTTGATTTTTCGCTCCGGATGAATGTCCTCGCCAAAAAAGCGCTCGAAGTCTTCTGTTGGAAGTGCCAACTGGAAAATCGTGAAAAACGCATCTTCTCTTACCTCACGACGAACCCCCAATTCATTCCGAGACCCCGCTCCGTGTTTGTCAAACTCTTGATAAATTCGCACGAGTTTCTGTTTATGCTCATTGCTTTTCCAGCGTTCACTCATTTTCATCGCCGGCACTTTCCACAAACCAAGACCATTGTTCCATTAGGGATCTGCGCCGATCCAACAAATCACTCCGTGCATAAGCACGCTCTACATCCGAACCAACTTGGTGTGCCAAGGCGGCCTCGGCTAATTCACGGGGTGCATTTGTCGCTTCCCCTGCCCAATCCCGGAAAGAACTGCGGAAGCCATGCACCGTCACGCCTTCAACTTCCATCCGGCGCAACAACATCAACATGCTCATATTGCTCAGCGGTTGGTGGCGCTTCTGGCCTTCAAAGACATAGGTGGACGCCATTGCCTTCAGCGGTTTTAGAATGCCCAGCGCCTCCTCCGTCAAAGGCACGCGATGTTCTTCCCCCGCTTTCATCCGTTCGGCGGGCACGGTCCAAAGGCGGTTTTCAAAATCCACCTCGTCCCACTTCGCCTCCAACACTTCAGACGTTCGCGCAGCAATCAGGATGGTAAAGCGCAGGGCATGGGCCGCCATCGCAGATCGGGTTTTGAGATTGCCATAGAAGTCCGGCACGTCGCGCCATGGCATGGCGTCATGGTGCACTGTTTTGGATTTCACCTGCGGCAACACCTTGGCATCGCGGATGGCGGTCACGGGGTTTTCGCCAGAATAGAAACCCTTGGACTTGGCCACATCCAAAACAGTCTTGATCCGCTGCGCCAACCGTTTGGCTGTTTCATGCTTGGACGTCCAAATCGGGGACAGGCACATCAACACCTCTGGCTGGTCCACGCTATCCACCGGCATTCGCCCGATCTTCGGGAACGCATATTGGTGCAACGTGTTCAGCCATTGCTGACCGTGCTTGGCATTCTTCCAAGTCGGCATACGCTCGATGTGAACTAGCTGGGCAAACTCTTCGAATGTTGGGATTTCTCGTTTAGCGTTGAAACGGGGGTTCAGCCCTTGCTTCGCCATTCGACGATACT
>ENA-ORXR01003636-ORXR01003636.1-marine-metagenome-genome-assembly--contig:-NODE-3636-length-13636-cov-13.514787_pt1 | contig 13636 bp, 16 predicted proteins | sample MGYA00237866_ERZ511479 | MGnify/ENA metagenome assembly ERZ511479 | reverse complement strand
GAGATGCCGCCGGCCGACAGTGTGTCGGTGGGGATGGCGCTTGGTGCAGTCAGCGAGGAGGTCGGCACGGCCGGCGGCAGCAGCTGCGGCGGCGGAGCTGGAGGTGGCCTCCCGCGGCGGTGATCTTCTGGGCGTACTATCGTTGGGTGCGATGACGGGCGGCTCGCCAGGGATGCCAAAGAAGAACAACGACAGGAGAGGGAGAGCGTACACTAAACTTGGCAGGCTGGGTTGGCGTCCCCATCGCGTGCCACCAGTGTCAAGGTTGGGTCTGGAGGGCAGCGGAGGGCCCCATCATGGACCACCAGACCCCAAACGACGACGAGGATACAGGAGGCGCCTTGTCTGACTCACTGGGTGCCCATACAAACTATATTGTCAGCAAACATGCGGCTGAGAAGAGGGGGGGAAGGCGCGGAGAGGATGGCACTGACAGAGAACCAGAAGGACAGGGAGAGAGCGAGGGGGGGGCGGCCAACACAGGCAGTTCGGCTGACGAGATGGGCAGTGGACAGTGGAAGGCGATGGCACGGACAGCACCAGTGACGCACGCAGTAGAAGACAACAGGAAATATTCGCAGATCGAGACAGCCAAGCCACCGAGATAGTCCAAACGAGGCCGCACGCAGCAACTGACGAACAAGCCTCACTCGCGTGCGGCAGGCGTCACACCGTTTCCACACGCTGCGCATAAGATGGGGTGACCCACTCTACCGTGCGTCCGATGCTCGCGCTGCGGAGTTGTGAGGGCAGCCACACGGGCACCAGAGCAGCGAGAGAAGCAGTGGGTCCCTTGTCCCAGGGCTCCAAAACAAAGGCAGCTCGTACTCCCAAACCCGTGGCGCGTACCGCGGACGCACGACTCTATCATACGGGCCTGACCGGAGGCGACGGTGCGACTTCATTCATTGGCCCGTCGACTGTTCTGACAGTAAGAAATGAAACACGCAAAGAAGGTGCGAACTCAGCATATTACGTCTACTCTGAATAATACAATTTACATGAGCAGGTCAGCCGTGACACTGAAACGGGATCAATAGATATTTGGCCTCCACGACATGACGCACAGCAACACGCTTCAGACGAGCAAAGGGTGCAAGCAGGAATGAGGCCTACGAAAGGAAGAGAAGGCCTGGGGGAACTGTGCAAACACTTCGTTGTGCGAGAAAGTTGTCAGCTTCAACAATGAAGAGGGGAATGGCGATTGGCACAGGCTATTGGGTTTAATTGCGTCATTTGATGCCAAATGAAAATCATGCTGTGTGTGATATGTCACTGAGTATCAGGCCAGTAATTTTCACTTGAGTTGTAAACAGGTTTTTTCATCATTTTTTTTGCGCCCTTCCTTGCAGACGTGCGCGTGGTGCTCAGGACCTGGGTGCAGAGCACAGCGCAGTGCTGCAGCGGCTCGCTGACAGTCCCTTGTGAGCGTCTCAGGTGCCCTCCAAGGCCAAGCCCCCCCTGAAAGTATCGTTCCTGGTGCGCTGCCCTCACCTCATCCCCGAACTGAGGCCGTCGCGGCAAATGCTGTCCACAGCAGCTGTTTGGAAAGCTGGCTACTGCTCGAGAACAGAAGAATCCTGACGGCCACAGCAGCAGCACCCACTTCATCCACTCGCTCAGTGGTGCCTCTTTGTTCTTATTTTGGCATGCGCGGGGGACCCAAGGGGTCTCAACAGCGGACGGCGGCCGGCCGTGCCGTGCCTCGTTTCGCGGTGCCAGCCGGCAGACTCCCCTCGTGCACGGAGGAGGGCCGAGGCACGCGGTGGGCTCAGCCTTGAATGCCAGCAGAGCGTCTGGCACGACCGCGCCGTCCTTCTGGACGCGCCGTTGGCCCGTGTGCGCATGGCCCGCACCCCCCCCTCCCTGCCCGCAACACCCAACGCGCTGATGTTGACGCCTCTGCCCTCCCCTTTGGCAGTGACACCTGAGTGGCGCGTGCTTTATTCCAACGGGCCACGTCGGTCGACGCCCCCCGCCTGTATGGCGCGGCGCCCCCGCGACCACCGCCTGTCGCTCGAGTTTCTCTTGCACTCTTCGCCACCCCCGGCGGTGGCCGTCGGCGACCGGCATCCGGAGTTGGCATTGCCCGCAAGATCCGATCCCCCTGGTTACGGGACGGCAGCGCCGCCGTCGCGGGCGGCGACGCTGTGTCTCGATGGCACATGGGCGCCCACTTCTGGGAATGGCGGACATCCAGCTGTGCGGGGCCTCGATCGGCCCAGTCTTGTGCCTCTAGTTTTGCTGATGCAACCGCCTCGGACAGGCCCGGGCAGCGCACCACGCGCCTCGCCCCCCGCGCGTGCTGGATCCTCGACCGACCCCGCTCCCCCGTCTTCTCGTGGCAGCCAGGGAAGCACCCGTGTCGGCCGCGCGCAGCGAGTCGCCCTTGAAGCACGGGTGTGGGCGGCGAGCCGGGCGGCGGCCGTCGAGCAGCCGCCGCAGCCGCGCTCCCCACCGGCACATGCGGTTGTCGGCTCATGGTATGCGCCATGGGGAGCGTCGCCGAACTCGCTTGGTGGCGGGGAGGCGGCGGATGGCGGTCGGGGTTGGCACGGCATCGGCTTGGACAGCCCGGTTTCCGCGTCGCCCGTTGCACGCCAAGACGCGGCGGAAGTGCGGCTGTCTCAAGGAACGTGCAACGGGCGGGACAGGGTCGGCCGCCGCTTGCAACCGTTTCTCCTGGCCTCGTCGCGGCCGACGGACGTCATCCAACCATGCGAGTTTGCTGGTGATCCCTCCGGGGTGCCTCTACCCTCACCCCCACGACGTTGTGGCCCCGATCTTGTGAGGCCAGCCACTCTCGGCACCGTCAATTCTTCAGCGCCCACGCTCGCCACAACCGACGAGCGAGACGGGGGAGTCCCACCACGAAGCAGCCGACGCATTGCTTCCCCGTCTTCACCCCTACGTGGCTCAAAGCTGCGTGCAGGAGCAGTTGCAAAGGCTCGCGTCCCGTGCAGCCGAGGCTGTGGACACACGTTTGGAAACCAGTCAGGTATGATGGTACACACCCTGCGAGGTGGGGTGGCGCTGGTCTTGCTCCTGTGAGCATTACTCTGGCTCTGACTGCGGGTGCAACATGTTTGTGTGTGCCGCGGCAGAGGAGTTGGCGTACTGCCGGTACGAAGCCGGAGGAGGATGGTGGGGATTGGGCAGACCGGCCTCCACGACAGATGTGAACACTGCCTACGTATTCTGTGTGGCCGTGCGCTTCGACGCGGAAGCGGGCACATGGGTTCCACTGCTGGCCAATACCTGGCACTTGTCGCTGCCGGGACGGTGATTTCTTCGGCTGGCTTGATCCTCGCCACTCCCGCCATCATGATGAGCGTTGTTGACGCACAGACACGGATGACTGTTACTGACTTTCTTGGCCTCACGTATCCACTCGCGCTATTTCCTTCCCCCCAACACGGGTGTCGACTCATCCTCGGTGGCGTGGGGGCCCGCACAACGCGGGAATGACTGGATGCAGATTGCAGGTGCGTGGATTTTTCCCGCGGTATCGCTCGTGACGAGTGACCGACGGGCTGGTGGCGAGCTGATCTCTGAGGCCTGTCACCACCGTTGCGCCAGTTTTAGCTCCGACGCGCGTTGTTTACAGCCGCATGGCCAAGTGCCGCCACCATGCAGAACGGCGTTGGAGCAAAGGACGCCGCGTATGGCCGCCCTCTTGCTATCGAGGCGTTCAAGCCCCGCCGCTTCAGTGGCTGCTGCGTGCTTTGAGGGACGGTGAGCGAGGTGAGGAGCGCACCTGCGGCCTAGTCTAACCATGTTTCGCTTGCCGAACCGGTGTTTCATTCCTCTCTATGGCCGCACTGGTTCTTACTTTCTCTCGTTCAACCGCTCCGCCCCCTCCAGAAAGCACGAGCGGACCGTACATGACGGGGTGCGCCCGTTCAAGTGTCCGCTGTGTGATTGCCGCTTTGGCGAGACGGGCAACCGGTGCGTCGGTGTCGGGTCATGAGCGCTCTGGCGGCCTCGTGCTCCCTCGTGCGGTTCTTTATTCATTGTCTCCGCCCCCCACTCGGCGTACTGTGTGTCCCATGCACTAACTCGAGACTCTCGGAAGGAATAGGGTGCTGCCATCGCCTTTCTTGTCACCCTCTGCGCATCTGGCTGTCCTCCCCTCTTGGTCGCCACAGGAACAAGCATGTGCGCAACGTCCACAAGCGGGAGCGCCGGTTCCCCTGCCCCACATGCGACGCGCGGTTTGCCTCTCGGGACGGCCTCGTGCGGCACTCTCGCGCCCACTGGCCGCGGCCGGACCGTTTGGGCTGAGCCCGAGTCTGCCGCGGGAGCGGCTTGGAGGGGACACGGCACTGCTCGCCGACCGAGGCGGGGCGAGTGCGTGAGTGAGGGTGTTGGTGGGCGGGACGGCTCGCTCTTCTCAGGGCCGAGGAGTCGCGGCGGCGAGGGGGGGACGGCAGCTGCGGCGCTCACCGTCGAGCGACCTCCTCCGCCCCCGCGTGAGTACCATGGACCCACTAATATTTTTGTCGCCTGCCCCGCCCATTGTCTACCGCCTCTGCGCCGCGGCAGGGCGTCCCCGCCGCGCGCTCCCTGTGGGGAGCCACCGAGCTCCGACGCCCCAGCCAGTGGCGCGCGCAACGGATGCACGTGTGGCCCCTGCAAACGCCATTTCGCAGCAATTGGTGGAATCTTGAGCGTTCGGCCGACAACTACTGCTGGTCAGCACCCCTTGTCGCGTCACCAGCATGCATCTGACGGCTTTGGCCCGCACGCTGCTACACCGGGTGCGCCGCGAGGCCAAACCTCCCAGGGCGTCAACGCACCGCAACCCCTGTTGCTTCTCTGGGCGACCCCCCCCCCGCCCGAGCACCTCCCTGAACGCCTATTTAATGGCCCGTCGCGGGCCTTGGCGTGCTGTCCGCCTCCTTCCCTCACCCCAGCACACGCGGGCGACATCGCCAGCCCCCCCCCCTCCCCGCCTCGCCGCCCGCGCCTCCCCCCGTCTCCCCCTTGCCCCGTCCACCTCCCGACGCGCCCCCCGGCCGTGCTCCCTCTCACCCCGCCGCCGCTGCTGCGTGTCTGTCCCATCCCCTTCATCCTCCCGCCGTCGGTGCCTTTCCAGCGTCCGCGTCGGCGTTGCGTTCACGCCGTAGACGATGATGGGGTCGGCGCCCGCGGCGGCGGCGGCCGCCGCCGCCGCACCGTCCACCCCGCAGCGGGGCACCAAACGCCCCGCCGCTGCAATGGCGGGGGCGGCCACCCCGCGCCGCAGCACCCGCCGGCGGACGCCTTCTGTCCGCGCCGCAGCCGCCGCGGATGGGGATGCCGGTGCCGGCAACCCCGCCCTGACTAGCGGGGCGGCTGGGGCGGCTGGGGCGGCTGGGGCGGCTCTGCCGCGGGCCACGTCGCGCCGGTCGGGCGCCGCCGCCGCTGCCGCCGCCAAGTCGGTGGCCGCGCCCGTGTGGCGGCCGCTGCGGTCTTCCCCGCCGCCCACGGTGGCGGCCACATCCGTCGAGCGGCCGGCCAAGCGCGCGCGCCTGTCGACGGCCGTCGCTGGGGTGACGGAGGCGGCGGCGGCAGCAGCGTCGCTGCTGTCGCCCGTCTCCCCTTCCTCCCTATCCCTCTCGGACCTCCCCGACGATGTGTTTGACGCGGTGGCGGCGGATCTCGCCCCCATTGACCGGGCGGCGCTGGCGGCCACGTGTCGCGCCTACCACACCCGCCTGCAGGCGGACGTGTGGGGCGACGCCTTTGCGGCAATCTTTGGCGCGTCCCGCCGCGGGCCGCCGGCGGCCGTCAGGGACGGCCGCGTCGAGTGGCGGCCGTGGGCCCCATGGCGTCGGCGGGCGTCGCGTCGGCCACGTCGGTGGGGGGGCCCCGGTGGGCGATTGCGCCGGCCCTCGGGGGCGCCGAGGATCCCCCCGCCACGAGCCCGCCGCCGCCGGCCGTGGGCCCGGCGGCCCCCCCCCCACGGACCGCCGCCGACGGCCCCCCACCGACCGCCGCCGACGGGGCCGCTGCCGCGGGGCCCCAAAGGGCGCCCAAGCCCAACAGCCGACCCCCCGCTGCGCCGCCGCCGTTGCCAATCGTTGCGGCGGGGCGGCACAGCGCCGCCCCCGCGCCGTGCGGCGGGCGGCGCGGGGGGGGGGGACGCGCCGTCCCCCCCCGCCCGCCCACGAGCGGCCGCGACCGCCGCGTGCGCGCCTCGGCCGGGCGGCGGCCGCAGCGCCACCGCGGCTGTCGTGCAATGCCGACGGCATTGCAAACACGATCTTGCCCACCGGGGCCCTGCTGCTTGCACAGCCGCCGCTCCCGCCCGGCTCCCGCCGTCGACGGCCGCCGCGGTCGTCGCCGCGTCTGATCCGCTGCCTTTGCGGGTGGGCGCTGCCGGTGCGGGGCCCGCCGTCGTCTGTCTAGCCCGTTCCCGACACAGGCGGCGACGCCGATTCCACGGCCGTTGGCCTTTGGCAGCGGGCACCCTCGTCTTTCTCGTCCCCCCGCCAGCCTACCCCAATGGGAGCGTACCCCGACGCGCTGACCGCGGTGAGCCAGTGTGGTGCCCGCGGCTCTTGCCGCCCTCGTCGCCCGCACGGCGGCCGATGTGCATTGTCAAATCGAGCGGGCGGTGTCGGCGGCGGCGGCGATGGCCCATGCAGGGACAGTCACGCCTGCCGCCTGCGCCGCGGCGGTGGCTGCGGCGATGAGATGGTCGGTGAGTGCAGCCACCCCGGTGGGGCGGGAGTGGGGGGTGGCGCTGTGCGGCGCCGCGGCGGTTACCAGCCGCGCTTTGGGCGTAGATCAGGGACGTGGCGGTGGCGATGGAGGTAGCGAAATGGGCCGTTGAGAAGAAGGTCCGGGGGCAATGACGGGCGTGGGGGAGAGCCTACTGCTCTCAGACGGGTGTTGTTGCTTCCGCATACGCACACGATGGCGCTGATACAGGTTTTTGTGGTTCGTTCTCGCTCATTCGAGGCTGTTCGTTGCGCTCTGCGCCGTTTTTAAGAGGGCCCTCTGGGGCCGCAGACATCATACAAAGATAAAGCACGCCAGGAGAAAAACGCCGCAAAAAACATGTATGACGACACACCCGCACGTCAGGACAAGGAAAAAGCATGGGCGGTGCAGCCAGGGATAGAGGGCGTGCTGATGGGCCGAAGGAAGGATACCATCCGGCGCGGCGTGCTCGGTCGAGCGCGAGCACGGTCGAGGAGCACGTGGGCAACGACACATTCGCCAGTCCGTGGGCGCGGCTACGCGGCACCACCGGTAGCAACGGATTCACCCGGCTCCTCCGCCGGCAGCTTGTCGATGTCATCGAAGATGACGGCACGGCCTTGGAGATCTCCAGCGACCGTCATGCGCTGTTCCTTCGACACGTAACCTTTTGTCGTGGCCCCGTCGAAGTCGAACAAGACGGCCCTCTGCCCGTCGTCGGTGACCATGATGTTTGAAGTCTTAGCATCTCCCCAAACCTTGCTCTGTTTGTGCAGGTAGTCCATAGCCGACGTTACCTGCTCCTTCCATTGCTCCCCCTACGAGAAAAATTTCCTGGATGTCCACGCATCTCAAAAACATGTTGACATAACACCCATAGGAAGAATACTGCTCTCTGCCGGTCAGATTGACCCACCGTTTTCCGGTACCTGAGGCACAACATGGTCAAGCGATCCAGGAAAAAACCTGGATCAGATGGGACTTTGATTGGCTCACGATGACTCTCACAACGCATATATCACAGCTTATAGTCAGCATGCCTTACAGCGGCAAAAGAGCAGTGAACAATCTATCTATTAATAACGCTTGTTATGTAAAGTCCGTGTGCTCGTCTCTAGTTGTGTTTTGGTGGATGATATCATAGTATATTATAAAGGTTGCTAATCGAGCTGGGCTAGGTTATCCAGCTGGCGCTGGACGCCGGCCGCGGCCAGGTCCTCGGCCCCCGCTCCGCGTCGCCGTCCACTCCGCCCACTCCCCCGCCGATCCTGGGTCTCATTGCCATCCCCACCTGCTGCTTGACTAGGCCCACCCAAACCACGTCCACAGCACGAAGCGCAAGCCCGGCTCCCCCCCCCTCCATTGATAGGCACATTAGCGTCACGTGACACCCCACCAGAGACAGCCCCATGTACCTGTCCTTGCACAACTTTCGCAGTAGGGTCCTCATCATTGTCGCCTTCGGCTTTGGAGTTTGCCAGCGCCCGCGACAAAAGCGAGCAAGCGCCCCAGCTGCCGATGCACCAAGTCAATGGCGGCTCAGCAGCCTCGAGCGCCCTGATAGCGCGCTCTTGACTGTCGACAGTTTGCCTCGTGAAGAAATTGCCGAGCTTGAGGTTTTCCCTCATGGCCCGCCGTGCTGCTGCCAACAACCGCGGCCGGTCCTGGATCGTGTACCCGAGCAGGCTGTCCTTTGCCATTGTGATCTTCATGATCGGACCGGATGGCGCCGACTCAGACCGGGGGGCGGCTCCAGGAAGAAAAAAACCGCCGCGGCCACTCGTACGACGACGCGTGAGGTGACGCGTTTCCATCCCAGTCGGGTGACGACGAGAGGCCAACCCAGTGCCGCCGCCGCCACTTGCGGCCACGGCCAAACCGCCGCTCGACGCAGGCCCGGTCCGACCAGCGACACCTGCGGCCGCCTGTGCTGCGGCGCGTAATCCCGCAAGCGCTGAGAGCAGGGAAAAACAAAATAAGCAGCACAATAAAAACGGTGAACAAGCAAGATGCCAGAAGGAACAGAGGAGGCAAACCAGCAAGATGCTGGAAAAAAAGGATAAGTCAAAATGAGAGCTTTCCGTCGGCTGCCGAGAAAATGACAAGCACAACGCATGTCAGCCAGTTGTGCAAGCACCCCGAGGTCCTCCCACCCTCATACATACCGTCGTTTGAGATCTCCCCAGTCGTCAAGACACGACGCCCTCTACTGACTCGTTGCCGTGCAGGAGAACGTTTGACAACCATGTCGGGCTAGGAAAACGAACTCAAGCCCCAGCAATGAGGAGACGCGCGCAAGCACGGGCAGGGAACAGGAGCGGATGGACGAAGAAAGGAGCCCGGGGAGTGGAGAGGAGCGGCGGACGGACGCCCCGACAGGGCGGGCGGGACAGGTACAGAGATCCACGCTGAGGGCGCCGAGGGTGAGCGCTTGGAGTGTGGTCCCCGGAGCGCTCATTGAGAACACGGCCAGACAGCCACGCGCAGTCACGGGCGCCCGGCGCGAGATATGGGATGCGGGGCACAATTGGTACTTGAGAACACAGTGACCATCCGACGGCACAGTTCGCAATACAAAGTCCATTCTGATGCAGTGCACCCTTCTAGAATTGTCTGATCCTTGCACTCGACAACATGGGAGCGTAGCTCAGTGGGGATTCCACATCGTGGTCGCAGGTTCGAAGCTCTTGGAATGTGCAATAAGCGTCTCGCTTCGTAAATGGTTTACCACCTCCCGGCGTCAAACGCTCACGGACACTTGGATTCAGATTTAATGTGGCCTCAACAGTATAAGTGTTGAGGAGAATGTCGGTTAGTGAGCTATGCTCCGTATCCCTATCTCGTCTGGTGGAATCAACCTCACCCACGATCATGGGTGCAGCGACGCTTGCGTCAAGGGGTAGTAGTCTCAGATGTGTACACGATGACACCACAATTACAATCGCAGCGCCCAAGTGGATCGTGAGGCTTGTGAAAAGTTCCTTGTCTTGTCGCCGGGTTGCATCGAATAGGACATAAGTCATAATTCCATCGGCCTATTCTTTTTTTTGCATCCAGCTGGGAAGTGCTTGGTCAAGGCGGGCTCTGGGCACCTCAGCTGTCGCAACACTATTCCACAGAGCAGTTCAGTCTGTGACGCGCTGGGTGCACCGCACAGAGGTCATCCCCGCTTGGCCCCCCCCCCGCCCCCCCCTACTGTGCTTCTCGTTTTCACGCCGTGCTCATCCCCAATACCCTCTTCTTTTTACGTTTTCCATGTGCCGGCTGTGCCGGTCCCCGAGCTGCTGCCGCCTGTGTCCGAGGAGGGTCGCGGACGTCGATGCCATCGTGGTCGTGTGCGGGTGGTCGTCGCGGGACGCTAGCCTGGCTCGCAGCGTGCCGGCAGCGATGGGCGCACCGGTGTCGTCCCGTCCGTCTTCGGGTCGGCTGTGGTGACTGGCAGGCGCGGGACGTCCCGAGGGTCTTTGGGGCGTGGGCTGGCGGGGCGGTGGAGGGAGCCCGAGGACCTCCATACCCATCGAGCGCGTTTTTCTGGATCGTCCGGCGGCCGGCAATCGACTTTCTGGTCGCCGCAGAGCGCGGGCTCCTCCTCGCTCCTCTTCCCGCCGTCTTTGAAAATGCCCTGGTGTTTTTCATCAACGAGGCTGTGGCCTCGCCAGACGGGGCGCTGGCGGTACTCTGCCCACGGCGGCGGCCTGCCGTCACACCGCACACTCGTATGTCGTCGCCAACATGGGCTCTCGCCAGCATTACATGGGTGAGTGGTCCCGCATTGGTGAGGGAGGAACAGCAAGTTGGGGCGCTGGAGCTGGCACAGAGGGGGGGTGCGTGCTGGCACGTCGAGGTGTTGGGGGGGAGGGTTGTTGATGAGAGAGCTTCAGCCAGCTGTTCAATCCTTGGCGGAGAGGCAAGCGGAGTTTGAAGTCTGCAGCTCTGTTCTTCTATAAGGCGTGTACGGAAGCATAAAGACTATCATCACAAGATACTAAAAGGCGTCGGGCAAAACAAGATGTGCTCTCTGCCGTCGCGTTGGAGGGTGCCAACCACAGCGTCCACCGCCATGAGAGGCACAAACTTCCTGCGTCCCCCCAGCGCCGTAAAGCAGTCCATGCGACGCCACTTCTCCGGTATGCCCCACTTGCCATCCCGGTCCGCCGCCGACTTGATGCACTCAATGTAAGCAAACGCCATGGGCTGATTCCTGATGACCACCACGATGTAGAAGAGTGCCAGACCATATACATCGATGGGGTACTCTTGCCGCACGCCGGCTCGGTTCTCTCGCTCGTCCACCGCTGCGATTCTTAGCAGATTCTTTCTGCGTGTGCGAGCCGTCTTAGTAGCAGCCGATCCAGCGACGACGCCGTTTGTCAGCTTCAATCGGAAGAACTTAATCGCCATAATTTGGTTTGGCAACTCCATCACTTGCTCCAAAATCAAAGCTGCTCTTAGGTGATCCAGCTCAGCACCACAAACCTCAAAAGGCCTGGTGCGTGGTGGAAGAAGATCGACTTGCTCGTCTGCCCCCGGTGGGAAAGACAGGGTTCCCCGGCGGCCCGTGTCGGCTCCTCCGAGTGGCAATCCCGTCGCGTCCGACCATTCGGCAGGACAAAACGTTTCACCAAACGTTGTCACGAGCTCTGCTTGATATTTGGCATGGATGGCATTTGTCAGCGAGGGGTGTGGCTCGCTGCGAGAACCGATAAGGTCTGGAAGGGAACCAATCAGTCTCTCGGCGGGGAACTGCCACGACACCCAGACGGGGCCACACGCGCGTATGTTGGGCACAATGTTGAGCAGGACGGATATCGGGAACCGACACACCGGCAGCCTATTGTAGTCGTTGCGGTACACGTGCTCGTAGAAAACCTCGCAAAATTTCTTCAGGTGATTGTCTGCCACCAGCAGCTCCGCCCGACTGAGTCCGCCCGGTCGCATCAAAAGTCGGCATGCGTAACAAAGGGACATGTACATCTCGATGTAGATGTCAGGAATGCGCCCAGACAGGACAGCTTCACCCGTGGAGAGGATAAAGTACATCCAATCTGCCGCCTTGTAAGACTTGTGGTGCGTTTTCACGTCTCGCAGAGACCGCGCTTGTAGACGCGGTACCATCGGCCGCGCTGCTCGCAATTCCCTTCTGGCTGCGTCCGAGTCCGCTGCACTCATCGAAAAGTCATCCTGGCCTGTCCCAGAGACCCTCCATGCGCCCGAAAAGAGGTCCCAAAGGAAGGGCACCACGTTGCATAAAAGCAGGTGCATGACGTCGTATGGAGCCACATTCGAGCCGAGCTTTTCCAGGTACTTGAGGTGCGGGTACAAGGACTTGTGTGCCGGGCTCGGAGAGCACAGGAGGGAAAACTCTTTGAAACCGCAGTCCTTCTCCATCTATTCGACCGTGCTTTGCAGACTTGGTCCAGCGCGCGCCTCTTCCACGGCGCGGACGTCGGTTGCCAAACTCGTTGGTGTTCGTCGTGCTTGATTTCCCCGAATGTTGAATAATGTAGCCTTCGTAATTGGATGGCGGGGCGGGAAGTAGTACATATTATTGTCGAACTGAGCCCCTTGAAACTTACGACACCGATCGGGCGTTCGTCCGTTGTGACCCTTAGCGTTGATGATCTTATCAATGGCCGGCATATCACCAGTGATTTGCCGAAGAAAAGCCCGAATGGTGTGCTCGCCCTCCATTCCGGCGATCCTCACGCCAGAGATGCCACACGCGAGTTGGTTGAGCTCCACGACAATCGGATGGAGGAAGGATTCTAAGTGCACAGGCTGCTTTGGACCCGGTGTGACACACAAGATGAGCTGCGAAATGTTTCGAGCCCGCCTGTCCGCGGCAAGGCTGAGAATCATGGCGATGACCGGCCACGCGCTGAACCCCTGTTGCCGCCAGGCCTCGAAGCCATCGGTGGAGAGGCTGATAGCAAAGTCCAGGTCAGAAGAGAAGCATCCGTCGTTGTACAGCTCTTGGAAGTTGTTCCCATGGAAGCAGTCTGCATACGGGTGGTTGTAGTCCTTTCTGGAGGCATTGAGTCGGGCGGCCTTCATGGTGGCCACCATTTCAGGTCCCAGGATGGGGTCGGCCAAAATGGCCTTCAACCATGCGATCAGGGATAAGTACTCCACTTGCTTCGCTGGTTTTCCTGCCCTCGTATACCGCGCTGCGCCGCATATCCAGCACTTGTCGTCGGATTTGTGCTCGGCAGTAAACGCCACGCACCCTTCTCTGCACGCATCAACGCGTCTTGAATGCACTGAAACGGTGTCGCGTACGAGCTTGTTGAGCTTGTGGGGCGTAGCGCTAACGAGCTCTCGACGGCGCTGCCGTAGCATAGCCTCTGTCGCTTCCCTTGTGAGGCGAAACTGTACTCGATACGTGAAGAAAACGAGGTCCTTGATAACGCCTTTGAACGCTTGAATTGGCACCTTAACGCCATTAGCCGACCCGGTTGGAGTGATAGGAACCCTGACTGGGCCTGGGCTACTTTCTTGACCCCGTAATTCGTCTGCAAACGCCCCAGGATCCCCGACGTGCTGGGCGATGGCCTCTGCCACAACTGCCTCATCCGTGCTGCTTTCGTCTTCTGTAAAGCCATAGTCCTCGAAGCTCTCACCAGCGTGTGTGGAAGGCCCTTGGTCCTCTGCTTCGTGCTGCGCTTGGATCTCGGAGCTGGGTGAGCAGCCCGCCTGCTCTCTGTCTTCTTCATCGCCGCCACTGGAAACACCCGCGGCACCGCCCCCGATGGGCGCGCCAGCTGCAGCGCCCTCATCAGCCTTGTCTTGATGGTGACGCCCCACCCGCGCACGCTTTGCCCCCCTGTGATTAAAACACGTCGTCCGCGGCACGAGCTTTCCTCCGCAGCGCACGCAGTCGCACCATCGCGGGCCTCCCTCCTCGTCCATGGGAGTCAAGCAGGAGGGCGTACGCGGATGGGGGGTG
>ENA-ORXR01003635-ORXR01003635.1-marine-metagenome-genome-assembly--contig:-NODE-3635-length-13637-cov-2.934735_pt1 | contig 13637 bp, 10 predicted proteins | sample MGYA00237866_ERZ511479 | MGnify/ENA metagenome assembly ERZ511479 | reverse complement strand
TCGGTTCCGGCTGCATTGCCGATAAAGCCGAGCTGCGGGACGGGATTGCCCGTAATGGTCAGGCTGATGAAGATCGCGGGGACGGTATAGGCGAAGATAAGCACGACATATTGCGCGACCTGCGTATAAGTGATGCCTTTCATTCCGCCCAGCACGGCATAGAAAAACACAATCCCCATGCCGATCATAATGCCGACGTTGAACGGCACACCGAGAAAGCCGGAAAAGGCTACGCCAACGCCTTTCATCTGCCCCGCAATATAGGTAAAGCTGACGAAGAGGGCGCAGACCACGGCGATGACACGTGCAACTTTGGAATAATAGCGGTCGCCAACAAAATCCGGGACCGTAAATTTGCCGAACTCGCGCAGGTAAGGCGCAAGCAAGAGCGCGAGCAAAACGTAGCCGCCTGTCCAGCCCATAAGATAGACCGACCCGCCATAGCCCAAAAAAGCAATCAAGCCGGCCATGGACAGGAAACTCGCGGCGCTCATCCAATCCGCGCCCGTCGCCATGCCGTTTATGACGGGGTGAACATCATGCCCGGCGACATAGAAATCCTCCGTCGAGCCTGCCCGCGCACGAATGGCAATTATGATGTAAAGGCCGAACGTCGTGACGACCCAGAATATAGTCCAAGGATCAACCATAGCTCAGCCCTTAATCCCGTATTTTTTCTCCAGCTGCGTCATGCGAATGCAATAGACAACGATGAGCAGCAAGAAGACATAGATAGAGCCGTTTTGCGCCATCCAAAAGCCTAGGGGCGCGCCGCCAATCGAAAAATTATCCAAGGCTTCGCGGAAGAGAATGCCTGCGCCGAATGAGACGAGGAACCAGACCGCCAGCAAAGATACCGTCAACCGCAAGGTTGACTTCCAATAAGCGGCTTGGTTAGAGGCACTTGGCCCCATTTCTTCACGCTTCGACATCGTGTTCCCCTTTTGGATGAGACGATAAGCGCGAGCGCCCAGAATGCAAGAAACTTGCGACTATGGAGCGCGCATGGGGTTAGGCTCACAGCCCATCATGAGGTCTGCCGAAGTCACATCAATGGGGCAATTAGGACTGCCCGCAGTGTTGGCCTCCGCGATGGAGGACCAGATGAGTCGTTATGTTTTACGCAAAGGCCGCGAACCGGGCCGTTGAATTTGCCCAAAGACAAAATCAACAGATCCAATTCACACACACTGCGGCAGCAGTTGTTGATGCACCGGTTGGGGGTCCTGCAGTTTTGCCTTCCGGTCAGAACGGCCCGTTTTATTGGATCGAACCCGGTTTAAGACAATCCGTGCAATTTTTGTTTACAAAAAATGCACCGGTCAACTCTCAGCGCAAAAGGCCCGGCACAGTCGCGGCTCTTACTCCGAGATGCTCAACCCTGCCGTCCCCCGGACCAGTCAGAAAGCGCTAACCTGTCCTATGTCCAAAGGAACGAGTTAAATATGCGGCAGAAACCCAAATGTGGGGACGGAGTTTTAAGACTATTTTACAAATGACTGAAATTGCGCGCTTATTTTCTGGCGGGGGATGACCTGAAACGCGGATTGACGCCGTTCCACTCTCACGATTGAAATATTCTTGCAGCTCTAGACCAACCTCTCTCGCCTGTTGCAGGGTTTCTGCAAATCCTCGGTTCATCATGTTTCAATCCTATAAAACTTACCAATTTAACAAGGCTGAAGAGCCCCTCATCCCCGGCTCCCTTAAACTGCATCCCCGCTTTGAAACCCCCGCTTATGCTGGGGAGCGTTTTCAATTTAAGGAGAAAAGAATGACGTCATCTACAACCCCGCGCCTCGCATTGCCATTTTTGCAAGCCGGGCAGGCTTTGAAAAATATTACCCATAATGAAGCTCTTCAGCGGCTGGACACCGGTCTGTATTTGTCCTGTTCCAATATGGCCGCCGACGCCTTACCCGAAAGCCCGGACGCAGGCTCAGCCATCATCATCTCAGACGCCCCCGCCGCCGAGGTCGCGGATCGCGCCGGACAAATTGCTGTCTTTATGTCAGGCGCTTGGGTCTGGTTTGCACCGACATCTGGATGGACAATTTGGGATGAGGTTTCAGAGAGCTTACGCGTCTTTGACGGGACTATTTGGACCGGACCGTCCACAGATACCGTGCCTGAGACGCTGCCACGCCTCGGTTTAAATGCCACCGCGACAGACGCTCAACGTCTTGCCGTTGCCAGTGAGACCTCTTTATTCAACCATGACGGGGACAGTCACCGCCTCGCCGTAAACCGCGCGGCGGCGGCGGATACCGCAAGTCTCGTCTTTCAGACAAATTTTTCGGGCGAGGCGGAAATTGGCCTAACCGGCAGCGAGGGATTTTCTCTCAAGACTAGCTCTGACGGTACCACTTTTTCCAATAGATTCAGCGCACCCCAATATTACGCCGGTATCCAGTCTCCCGCGTTCGGCTCAATGCGGGTCAGCGTCGAGGCTGACGCCGCCGTATTTATCGCAACCCCGGCCACAGGCGGAATCGTTGTTCTGACCATTGTGAGCGATACGGGATATCCGCAAGTCGGCCTATCCGGAATATTGGGGTATGATACCGGGCCAACGCCGTCTCTGATTACCGTGGCCAAAACAGACCGGGTGGAAAGGCACGGCACAAGCGTGCTGGACGGGACGTTCTCAGCCGTCAACAATATCGGAATCAGCGCCGTTACAGGCGGGCTTTATCTGGAAAATAGAATTTCGGGTCCGCGGGAGTTCAGCCTGACATTTCTTTGTTAGGCTCACCCCCGCAAACTCGCCCCGCAACCGGAATAATCTGTCACCACGGTTGCGGGGTGATACGGGTACCCCCCAAATGCCGCGTCGCATCCGCGTGGCAAGACAAGTATAAAATTTGTATCGGCATATCTCCGGAACTGACCATGCGCAGAACATCAAACATAGCGTCGCGCCGTGCATCATCCGCATAAACCAAAGCGTCATCCAGAATGACGGGAGCGCCGGCCCCGCTGCGCGCCAAGAGCCGCGCATAGGCCAGACGCGTCAATATCGCGAATTGTTCTTGGGTTCCGCCCGAGAGTTGGCCAATGGCCTCCTGCTTGCCGAAGCGGGTGACCGTATCCACGCCCAGACTTTCCCCTAAGCCCGCCTGAGCGCCGGGAATGACGTGGGACAGCAACGGGGAAAGTTCTGAAGAGACCGGCGCTGTGTAAGCGTCTCGCAGCCGCGTTTGGGTCTCTATCAGCGTATCGCGCAAGAGCACCCGGACCTCTTTATCTCTGACATAGCGCGCAAGCGCGTCTTTTTGCGTCTCTAAGCGGGCCGTTAATCCATCCACAATCGCATTGGCATCACCACCTTCAAAACCCGCGTCCCGGCGTGCCTGCAAGCCGGCGGCCTCTGTTTTGAGACCCGCCAGTCTTTGCTGGGAGTTCGAAGCGCTCTCTTCCAATCGGTTCAGACGAGCCGATAGAAGCTCAAAAGATTGTGCCGGGGCTTTGGCTTTCAACGCCGTCACCCGGGCCGCAATCGCCCTGGCATCCGCGTCAGCTTTCAGTTTTTCACCGGCCAGCTCATCGGCCTGCGCGCGGCGCGCGGCGTCATCCTCCGGAAGGGCGAGTAGGCTTAGCCTTTCGCGCAGGCGGGCTTGATCGGTTTCGGAATTTGAGCGCTTTTGACGCGCTTGGCCTAGCGCGGCGTCAAGCACCTCTAATTTGGCGCGCTCGGTGCGCAGGCTCTCCAAGACGGCTGTATCATCCGCCTCGCCCAGCTCTGTCTGGGCATCTTGCACCACATCCGCCAATTCCAGCGCTTCCGTCGACATTGCCTCTAGGTCCAGTTCTATAGCGGTCCGGCCCTCCGGCGCGAGGCTCGCCATATTAGCCGTCACGGCTTTGCGCTCCGCTTCGAGCCCCTGCCGCTGATCTGCAAATTTCGCGGCTTCCGCTGTGTCAGCTGCGGAAAACCTTTCTAATAGATCCGAATTATCTTGTCGTGCGCGCTCCAAATTGCGCGTCGTGTCTCGGAGGCGGCGATCATCACTGCGCAATGTGCCAATGCCCTCAAATGAGAGGGATGCGCCGCCGGGCAGCTCTATCGGCCCGGGCAGGACCGCCTCGCCGTCCAGCGTGACTTTCTTGCGGCCTTGCACAGACAGATCCAGATAAAGATGGGTGGAAAACGCCGCGAGCTCTATTTCGTATTGCCTAACGTCATTGGCCGCGCGGCGCAGCGTTTCGACATCCTCGCGGGTCACCACAGGGAGGTCAGAAATTTGGTCGGTGAGTTTTGCTTGTTCACCCTCAAGGGTTTTGAGTTGGTCCAACCGCGCCCGCAATTGCTGCATGTCTTTCTGTAGGGTCTCCAAACGTTGCGTCTGGCGCGCGAGTGTCTCGCGGCGCACCCGAACCCGCGACAATGCTTCCAAACGATCCTCAATATCCGCCACGATTTTTCGCAAATCCGCGCGGCGGGTTTCCATCTCTTTCAGCTTTGCCGTCTTCGCCTGAAGGGCGGCTTCGGCTTCGAGAAGCTTGGCCGTCGCTTGATTATAGCTCACCAATTTATTGACATGTTCACTCTGGCGATCCGCTGCCCGCTCTGCCTTGGCCGCCGCCTCATTTTGCTTGGCTTCCAAAAGCTCCAGCTCAGCGGCGAAACGACCTGCCGCCGCCATATCCTTGCGCGTTGTCTCTATCTGCGCCGACAGGTTTTCATCTTCCGCCTGCCCGCTCAATCGGTCAATCTCGCCTTTGACTTTGGTAAGCTCTACCCCGGTAGCCGTCGTTAAATCGCGCAACCGTGTGGCCTCCATCAACTCGGCCTCTGTCGCCTCGACAGCTTCCCGCGCGGTCTTGAGTGGTCCGCCTTTTTTCTCTTGCCCGGTTTTGGTCAAAACATCGGCCAGTTCCGCCTCCACACGCGTCAGATATTCCCGCGCGCGTTCGCCGCCGATTAAAGTGCCGAGCTCGCCTTCCAACCGCGAGGCGATCTGGCCATTATCCGCAATGCTCTCCATGGATTTGCCTTGGCGCACCCAGAGCAAGCCGGACGGCCCGCCCTCGAATTTGTCGGACCGCAGAAGCGTTGCAAGCGCTTCTTCCGCCGCGCGGTCGACGGCCAATTCCGCGCCTGTATTCGCGTCCTGTAAACGGGCACCTTTGGATTTCAGGAAACGCTTGGAAAAAAGATAGTCTTTTCCTTCACTTGAAAAACAAATCTCACCTTCGGGCGCGCCGTCTGAATTGGCCGTGCGCAGCGCTTTGATCTGTTTGTCGGCGCTGGAGAATGGCTTGAACAAAACCATTTCCAGAGCTCTCAGCACGGTCGATTTGCCGAACTCATTCGTTTTGCAGACGACGTTTAATCCCGGCGTAAAGCCGTCCATCTTCACCCCGTCTGCGCCAAACGGGCCGACATTTCGGAATCTAACGCTTTTAATCCTCATGCCGTTTCACCCGCATAGCGGAACAACAGGCGCAGGGCCTCTGACGCAATTTGGCGATCCTCACGGGAGATATCCGGGTCTTCGGATTTTGCAGCGAGCGCTTCCGCCGCTTCGCGGACTGATCCTTGTGCATCGAGCGATTCAATATCTTCAGCCACGACAACCAAGCGCACCAGGTTAGCTCCCCGCAGATCAAAGGACGCACACTCTCCGGTCATTTCGTCTTTAAACGTCTCGAACATCGCCCAATCCTCGACGGTCATTTCGCCCGAGATATTCAGACGCACATGAGTGCGGCGCAGCGGATGGCCCGCTTGCAGCGCGGCACGAAGATCGTTCAACTTGGCCTCAATTGTGCCGGGCTCCACAGCGAGGTCGATGAGTGGCCAATCATAGCTGGCGGTCGGGACGGTTTCGACCACAGGCGCTTTCCCCACTTCCAAAGTCACAGCCAGCACCTGCCCCCGCGCGCCGACCTTATGACGGTCAGGTTCCGGCGTTCCGGGATAGGCCGCGCGGGTCGAGATTTCCGCATGAGCATGCCAGTCGCCGAGGGCCAGATAATCCAAACGCGCAGTTTCTGCGCGGTCCGGCGGTATAATTTCGCGCGCACCCTCCCCTTCGGAGCCAAAGCCCCGCACCCCGCCATGGGCCAATCCAATCCGCAATGCGCCTTTTGCTGTCTCACAAGCGGGCATCCAATCCGTCAGATCGCGGCCGTGCTGGATACGTGTCCAGGGCGCGGGCAGGATGAAGACGCCTTTTTTAATCTCCACGGCTTCCGCCGACCGCAATGTGCGCACATTCGCAGGCTTAATAGTGTCTATACGGTCCCACAGGCCATCAGGGCCGTCTGGGTCGTGATTTCCGGGCAGCAACCACCATTGGAGTTCCGCCGCCTCCCCCATAATCGTCAGAGGCTGGCGTAGGGTCGTATTGGAGGGGATTGCGCTGTCCCAGACATCGCCCGCCACGAGCACATGTTTTGCCCCTGCGGCCGTCGCCGCCTCGGCAATCTTTGAAATCACTCTCTGCCGGGCCAGACGCAGCGCGCCGCCGATATCTTCCGGAAATTGCCCAAAGCTCTTTCCGAGCTGCCAATCGGCTGTATGAATGAAAGTAAACGCCATCCATTTGATTTGGACAACGCGGCGGCGTCTGCGTCAAGCGGCTGTTCGAGAATAACATGGACGAAACTTAATTACGACATTTGTCGTTTAATTGTTGCCATACGACAAATGTCGTTATAGAGCTTTCGATATGAGAAAAGTCAAAAAACCATCGGCCGCCGAAACCGCGATCCTGTCCATCTTGTGGGAGAGCCAGCCTTGCTCGGTCAAAACCCTCCATGCGCGCCTGAAAGACGCGCGCGGGGTTGGCTATACAACCGTTTTGAAACAAGTGCAGCGGATGCATGAAAAGGGCCTCGTCACCCGCAAGCAGGGTCAGGGCCGGTCTTTTCTTTATAGTGCCACGGAAACCGAAGATGCGACCAAATCGGATCTTTATGAGCGTTTTGTCCAAAATGCTTTTGGCGGCTCCGCGAGCGAGCTCGTCATGCACGCGCTTGGAAATGAGACGACATCGGAGGCTGAAATCGACGCGATCAAAGCCTTCATTGCAAAATTAGACAATAAGTAAAGTCGACGGGAGACGACAATGGGACCGGAATTCGCACATGTTATCGATAGCCTCGGATGGGCTGTCCTACATTCAGTTTGGCAAGGCGGAGTCGCTTTCCTTTTTGTTGTTATTTGGCGGGCAGCTTTGCGCGGACGGTCCCCCGCCCTGCGCCACGCCGGGCAGATCGCGGCTCTCATGGGATGTTTGGTTGCCTTTATCTGGACCTTTGCGGCCTATCTTGGCTTTCCCGGCTTTGCCTCCGTCAGCGGTGCCACGCTGTCGGCGGCGAATGCGGATGAAGCCCCGCGCCTATTGACGGGACTGATTGCGCCTTTTGACCCGGCGGCGGCACAAGCCGGCCTCAGCTTATCGCGCATAACCCCTATCCTGGCCTATCTCTGGGCGTTGGGCTTCGCCGCTATGAGTTTGCGATATGCTTTTGCCTTTGGGCAGGTTCAACAACTCCGTACGATCGGAACCAGCCGCCCTGATGGGGATTGGACCGAGCGTTTCTTGCGGCTCGCGCAAGATATCGGTGTGTCCGGCAAGGTTCGCTTGCTTATATCTGCCAATGTCACTGGCCCGATCACTTTGGGCTTAATCAAGCCCGTCGTCCTCGTGCCTATGGGTATCTTATCGGGCCTGCCCTCAGACCAGATCGAAGCGATATTGCGGCATGAGCTCGCCCATATCCGGCGCTATGACTACGCGTTGAACCTGATGCAGACAGCCGTGAAAACCGTGTTGTTCTATCACCCCGCCATTCACATTATTTGCCGCTGGGCAGATCAAGACCGTGAGCAGGCCTGTGATGATCTTTCCGTCAAACAAGGCCGCGATCCCTTATGCCTCGCCCGTGGTCTGGCCGCCCTGCGCCTGCAAACCCACCCCGGCTTTGGGATGGCGGCGACAGGGTCCGGTGAAGATATGCCGCTGATGGACCGCCTGACACGTCTGGCGGGACAGAAACCAAAACGCGGTCGTCCGGAACATATCCTGATGTCCGTTTTAAGCGCACTCCTATTGGGGTCGGTTTATTTGGGCGCCTCCTCCAGCGCCGAAGCCCACCCACATCCCGCGCCGCCAACCGTGCCGGATACGATTATTACAATGAAAAGCGAGTCGCCGGTTCCCCCGGTCCCACCCGTGCCCCCAATCTTGATGAATATGGACCTCTCAGAGCTGACAAATGGTGAGGCCATGCAGCGTTTCATCGATAAAGACAAAACCGCTTACCACGCATTTGCGCTGGAGATGGAGCGCTACTCAGAAGATTTGGAAGCCTATCTGGAGAGCTCGAATTTCGGCGAGGCAGAGCGCGAAAATTACAGCGACTATTACGAAGATCTCGCCGACGATATGTCGGATATGTTTGAAGTCAGACGAGAGGCCATCGAAGATCTCTATGAAGACCGAGTAGAACGAAAAATAGAACGCTTAGAAGACGCGGCGGACGGGCATCGGGCTGCATTGGAAGGCCTCGACGCTGCTCTAAAGGAACTCGAATTTGTAGAATGCGAAATGTGCTCCGATAAAGTTTCAGAGTCGCAAAAGGCCCAGCTGGAGGCGCTTAAGAGAGCCCGCAAAGACATTGAGAAAGCCCAGAAAGACGCAAAACTGGCCTATGCACAGGCCGAGAGATCTAGATCTGTAGCGCTGGCCAATGCCGAAAAACTCAAGGCGAAGGCGCGCGCCCAGACAGAAATCGTCCGCCGATCCCAAGACCGTCACGAAGACTTTCGGGACAAAGTCATGCAGGAACTTCTTAGAGACGGGCTTATTAAATCTGCCAATGAGACTGTCTTCCTCTCTCATCCCAACGGTAAAATAAGCCTGAACGGTAAGCCAATAGCAAACGGTGTAGGCGGCAAATATTGTAAGCTCTGGGATGCCTATGGCTTCACCGATGATCACACCGAAATTACCATCCAGCCGGATAGCCTTAAGGTTCTAACGGATTTGAAGAACGGCGAGCACAGGTCGCGTGTGACATACGGAACCTCCGAGACCGAAGACACCTCTCACTAACCTCAAAAACAACCGAGATCTTTATGGCAAAATTTTCAAAGCCGCGTCTCGCGGCAACGGTCGCACTCGGCCTGATTTTGAGCCAAAGCTACGGCCTGACCGCTTACGCCCAAGCCGCCGCCACGGCCGATAGTGATACATTCGCAGTGGCCTTCTTCGAGCAATATGCGCCCCGCAATGCGCTTGACATGGTCGCGCAAATCCCCGGCTTCCAACTGCAAGGGGCGGATAATCGCCGGGGATTGGGGCAAGGCGGCGCCAATGTCCTCATCAACGGGGAACGCTTGACCGGGAAGTCCGATGTCGGTTCGCAGCTAACCCGCATCGTAGCTGAGAGCGTTGTCCGCATTGAGATAAAAGACGGCGCGTCGCTCAAAATTCCCGGCCTGTCGGGTCAGGTCGCGAATATCGTAACCAAAAAAACCGGAAATAGCGGTACATGGAGCTGGGCACCGGAGTTTATGGAGCGCCAACGCGTCAATCTCACACATGCCCACCTCACCTATTCGGGCACGACCGGCAATCTGACTTACACGGCCGAGCTGCGCAATGAAGCCAACCGCAGCGGCGATTGGGGCCCTGAAACCCTGACAGCCGCTGACGGCACAGTCTTTGAAATCCGGGACGAGCGGGGACGTTATCACTTTGACGGACCCGGCGCAGTTCTCGACCTGACGTGGAAACCAAAAGAAGATCATATCGGCAATCTGAATCTGGAATATAACAAAGAGAATTTTGCCAATACTGTTCAGTCCAGCCGGCGGGCACAAACCGCGCGTGGACAAGATCTGGAAACTGTCTTCAAAGGCGGCGAGGATGAATGGAACGCCAAAATCGGCGCGGATTACGAGCTGCCCCTAACGATCGGGTTTCTCGGCGACGGCAAGATCAAAGCCATCGGATATTACAGATTTGAACGCTCCCCGTCGCGCAGTCAGTTTTCTACGTTCTCATTGGACGGTACACAGCAAAGTGGATCGATTTTTGACCGTCTTGCAGATGAGTCCGAGTCTATTGCCCGCGCCGAATATAGCTGGGCGCGAACGGAAGGCCGTGACTGGACTTTTGGCGTAGAGGGCGCGTTTAATGTGCTGGATATCGAATCCAACTTGCAAGTGCTGGAGAACGGCGCCTTTGTTGAACAGACGCTCACCGGCGCGACAAATCGGGTTGAGGAACGCCGCGCGGAAACCACCCTCACACATAGCCGTGCGCTCTCGCCGAAATGGGATCTGCAGATATCTGCCGGCGTCGAATATTCGAAGCTCGAAGTCGTCGGAGAACGGTCCGATGATTTTATTCGGCCAAAGGGCTATGTGCGGGCGACCTATAAACCCAAAGACGGGACTTCAATTCGCTTGGATATTGAACGCCGGGTGGGACAACTCAGCTTCTTTGACTTTATCTCTTCCGTTGATGTCGCTGATAATATTGATCAAGTTGCCAATGTAAATTTGGTCCCGCAGCAGGATTGGCGGATTGGACTCGAATATGACCGGGATTTCGGCAAGGGATTTACGGTCAACGTCAATCCTTATGCCCGCTTTATCTCAGATCTCGTAGACCGCATCCCGATTGGCGATGACGGCGACGCCGTTGGGAATATTGATAAGGCTTTCCTCTACGGCATTGATTTTAATACCTCAATCAAGGGTGACCGTTGGGGTTGGGACGGGACCCAATTTGATCTGGACATCCAATGGCGCGATAGCCGCGTCGACGATCCCGTGACGCTAAACTCGCGCCAAATCAGCCGGGACCTCAAAACATTTTGGAACGCTCGCTTTCGTCACGACATTCCGAACTCGCAATGGGCCTATGGCGGGGGCGTGCGCGAATATGCCGATTATAAAGGCTTCTGTCTGTTCACGACGGATGACCCAACGCTTGATCGCCCGATTACCTCTGCCTTTGTCGAGCATAAGGATGTCTTTGGCATAAAAGTAAAAGTGGAGCTCATTAATCTGATTGATTCCAGTGAGGATTTTACGCGTGAGGTCTTAACAGACCGGCGGGATCGCGGCGATCTGGATTTTGCAGAGTTTCAGCAGCGAAAATTCGGCCCAATTTTGAATATTGAATTCAACGGAACGTTTTAAATCAGGAGCTTAGGTCCTCGCATTTATCTTGTCGTTTACATTAACTGAAACCTCGGCGGAGGGCTAAGTTTATGGTGGGACTCCCAAGGGAAAACGGCTCGGAATCTGGAATCGTGGCACAATCGATGAGTCTGCCTTGGATACCTCAATGTCCAGACAAGGGCGGATGCGAAAGGCTGAGACCATAATTCCAGCTACCTGCAAGATAGGCCATAATTCGCGGGGGCTGTCGCCCTGCAACCCTAATTCTAAAAGCCTGCCGTGAAAGCGTCGATGAAACGCGTTATGTCATTTTCGGTCAGCAGGTCTATGCCAGCGGCTTCGGCGCGGCCGCCACCGCCAAATTCCGCAGCGAAGTGATCGGCGCGGCGGGTTTCTCGGGCAAGCGGCGCACGTAGGGACACACGGTATCCGCCGCTATCCGGGCCGAGATGCGTTAAAACAGCAAAAGCTTTGTCCGGTTCTTCATCCACAAGCGCATTGGCGAATAATCCGCTTATCCGGTTCGCCGCCGGACTGGCCGGAAGCGAGAGGATTTGTCCCGCATTGGAAATGTGAATTTCGCGCGCGCTCTCAGCAATGTCCCAATCGGAGCGATACCCTTGCCGCAATGTGTTGAGCTCATCCGGCGCATCTTCAATAAAGGCCATCGGGTCAGGATAAACCGACAAACGGTCGTAAAGCTCAGAGGGATGAAAATGCAGGTCCTCAATCGTGAGGCCATAAGCATTGTAATTGACCAGCTCCCCCAATTCCCGAAGCTGCCCTAATGGCAATGTGACGTTTCTGTCAGCCGCAATTTTTGCGGCCAAAGCTTGAAAATTATCGCCATATGCGCCGCAGATCGCCCAGGCCGGTTTCGCGCCGCCCAAATGCTGGTCGATCAAATAAGCTGTGCACGTTTCGGCCGACGCATCCATCAGAACGGTCAGTCTGTCATCTTTCGGAATATGCCCTGTCGCATGGTGGTCGCAAAAGAAAACCTCAGCTCCAGTTTCTAAAACGGACCCTAGCCCCGATGCATTTCGGGCCATACCAATATCCAAAGCCGTCACGCGGTCACCGGAACGGACCTGTTCCGCAATGTGTTTGAACAGCTCCGTATCGCGTTTTACGCCTGTGATGCGAATCGCTTGGGGCCGAGGATCGACTTGCCGCAATTGCAGCAGCGAGAAGATGCCGTCGGCATCCCCGTTGAACAGGTCAAAATCCGCCACCGCCTTGGTCCGAGTTAAATATCGATTGTCAGGAAGCCTTTGGCCTCCAAATAATCAACGATCTGCTCGGCTGCGCTTTCCGCAGATGTCTTGACGGTATTGATATGGATCTCAGCATTTTCCGGCGGCTGATATTCAGAGTCGATTCCGGTGAAGTTTTTGATCTCACCTGCACGCGCTCGCTTATACAATCCTTTCACATCGCGTTTTTCCGCAACATCCAATGGCGTATCGACAAAGATCTCAATGAAAGCCCCCTCGCCCGCCTTGCTGCGTACCATTTGGCGTTCCGCCCGGTAAGGGCTGATAAAGGAGCACATAGTGATCAAGCCGGCATTATTCATCAGGCGGGACACCTCTCCGATGCGGCGAATATTTTCGACGCGGTCTTCTTTTGTGAAACCCAAATCCCGGTTTAGCCCGTGGCGAATATTATCCCCATCCAATGTGTAAGTATGATGTCCGCGCGCGAATAGAAGTTGGTCGACTAAATTTGCGATCGTGCTTTTGCCGGAACCCGACAGGCCTGTGAACCAGAGGGTCGCTGGCTTTTGGCCTTTCTGCTCGGAGCGGGCGGTATGATCGACAGTGAAGTCTTGGCGCACAATATTCTGTGAGCGGCGCAAAGCAAAATCAATCGTACCCGCACCCACAGTGCGATTAGTGATACGGTCAACAACCACAAAAGCGCCCGTCGTGCGGTTCTTTATATATGGGTCAAACGGGATGGATTTTGTCAGTGACAAGGTTACGACACCGATCTCATTCAACTCCAATGTTTTCGCCGCGGCTTCGGTAAAGTCTGCGACATCAACACGATGCTTCAACGCCGTGATAGACCCAGCCGCGGACGTATTCGCCGTTCTTATAATATATTGGCGACCCGGGAAGAGTTGCGTGTCATCCATCCAGATCAGATGCGCTTGAAACTGGTCGGCCACCTCATTGGGTTCATCCGTTTTGCAGATGAAATCGCCGCGTGAGATATCAATCTCGTCTTCCAGCGTAATCGTAACGGCTTGATCTTGCCGCGCGAAATCGAGGCTCTCTTTATATAGGACGATGTCTTTGACCTTTGAACGCTTGCCGGAGGGCATCGCCATGATCTCATCGCCTTTGGAAATAGTGCCGGACGCAATTGTGCCGGAGAAGCCACGGAAATCCAGGTTCGGGCGGTTCACCCATTGCACAGGTAAGCGGAACGGCGCTTCTAGGCTTTGGCGATCAACCTCTACATCTTCGAGAAACTCGAG
>ENA-ORXR01003634-ORXR01003634.1-marine-metagenome-genome-assembly--contig:-NODE-3634-length-13638-cov-10.313104_pt1 | contig 13638 bp, 13 predicted proteins | sample MGYA00237866_ERZ511479 | MGnify/ENA metagenome assembly ERZ511479 | reverse complement strand
ACGGCGCGGCTGCGGGGGGGGCTCGTGCGGGGTTGCTGGGCCGGCTTTTGCGCGCCCAGTACCGCGCACCTGGTGGGGGGGCTCCTGGGGCGTCGCTGGGCCGGCTTTGGGGCGCCCGCCGTTGGCGCGCTTGCGCTGGGGGGGCTCTTGCCGGGTCGCTGGGCCGGTTTGTGGGGCCGCGCATCGCCACCGGCCGCGCGCTGGGCGCTCCTGGGGCGCGCTGGTTCCGCTGCGCTCGCGTGTGCGCCAGGCCGCGGGGGTCTCTGCACGCTCTCGGGTCTGCTACGCACCGCCGCCGTACAGGTGGGAATTTTCGCTCAATTTCGGCGCCGACCGGCACGGCTCACAGGGTGGGCTCGCCGTCAGCGGGGGCCGGGGCATACGGGTGCGTGCGGTCACACCGCTGCCGCACCACGGCGCCGCCGCTGCCCGCCCATTTTTGCGCGCCCTTTTTTTGGCAACCGGCCCGCCGCTGCCTGCCCGCTGGGGACGACTAGCGGGCTCGCCACGTGCGCGCCTGGGTGGGGCCCTCCTGGGGCGCGTCTGGGCCTGCTTATGGGGCCGCGCGTCGTCGCGGGCCGCGTGGTCGGGCGCGCCCGGGGCGTGCTCTGAGCGTGCGCGCGTGAGCGGTCCGCGGCGGCGGCTGGGCGGGCGGGCTTGCCGCCGGCTGGGGCGGGGTGCTGGGTGAGGGCTACCCCTGCGCTGCTCCCGCCACTGGGCGGCTGCCGGGCGCGCTTTTTTGGGGGCTGCGTGGCGGCGCCGGCGCCCGTGGGTCCGGGCGGATGGGCAGGTGGCCCGGGTGGAGGGGGGGGGGCGTCTGGGTGCACTATGAGGTGGGTTCGTATTGTTGCCGCACTCGCGCGCGCGCCTCGGTACGACTTGCATCCCGGGCTCGCGGCCGGCTACCACGCGGGCTGGCCGCTACCCCCGCGCCGGCGGTCGATGCCGCCCCCGGCCTGCCCGTCGCTTCGTGGGTGGCGCTCCTGGCGGGTCGTTATGAGTGCCCTCTGGTAGCGTGGCACGCTTTTGGTCGTGCCCATCCCTTTGTAGGCCGTTATCGGTGCAGGTCGGGGACACCGGCGCGGCACGGTGGCGGCGCTGAGTAGGGGGGCGTTGGTTTTTTTGGGTCTGCTAGCGGCGAGGAGACCCGTGCTCGGCAGCAGGTGCCGGGCGGCAAGGGTGCTGTAGCGCGGCGGGTGCAGCGTGCGGGGAGTTGAGCTCGTGCGGTTGGTGGGCCTCGCGTGCCGGGCGGTGGGTGCCGTGTGCTGGGCTGTGGGTGCCGGGTGCCAGGTGATGCGGCACTGCACGATGGACTCGGGACCGGCAGTGGGCTGCCCGGCACCGCTTGTACTGTCTCCCACCATGATGCATGTGCCTCCCCCCCCCGCTGCATCTTCCATTCCCACACCCATTCATCGCTTGCTTCCTCCTGCCGGGGACCCTTTTTCCCCGCTGTCGCCCGCTGTTGCACCCGCTCCGTGCCCCCCTCCGAGCGTCCCGTCTGCAACACCCGACAATGTGTCCCCACCGTCGGCTTTTCCAGATGCTGCGCCTGCCGCTGAGGATATGGCGTCTCGGCACTCTTCCCCCTCCCCATCACCCCATGCAGGCTCGCCCCCCTCCCCGTCTCCCAATGCCGGCTTGCCGTCCACGTCTCCCCCTGCCGGCTTGTCGCTCCCTTCCTCACCATCTACCCCCCCCGCGGCATCTACCAACGGTCGGGCGCCTCCTCGCGGAGCGTCCGCCGCATCTGCGGCTGCCGCTTGCATGAAGCGGGGTGCCAAGACGCGTCCTCCTCGGTCGCGCCCACCTCCGTCGCGCCCTCCTCCATCACGCTCTCCGCCGTCACGCCCTTCTCCGTCGTGCGCTCCGCCGTCGCGCCCTGCTCCGTCGCGCCCTGCTCCATCGCGCCCTCCTCCGTCGCGGCCTCCGCTGTCACGCCCATCTCCCGCGTCGTCGTCATCGGCTTTGAAATCAGCGGCCGGCAGCGGACGGTGTGCATCTCCTTCGACGGCGCCACTGAGGAGCGCGACCACTGCATCTACGCCTTCGTTGGGAAGCCTGCCGGTGTCGCCCGCGATTCCCGAGACCGCGCTGGCGCTGATCCATAGCATTTTGTCGCTGGGCACCGCGCTCGGGCGCATTGACAACTGCTTCTCGGGCGTGTACGTGGTGGTCGAGCGCGGGGACGGCTCCAAAACGCACCCGTACAGCGGCGAGGTGATCGACTGCGTGTCGGACAGCGTGCCCGACGCATTCAAGTCGGCTTTCACGCATGCGTGGTGGGAAGCGCGTCGCCCCTCGTTTGGGCCGGCTGTCGCGGTTGGTCGCGGCGGCTCGGGGGTGCCGCGTGGGTCTCGCAGTGGCGGCGCGGCGGCACCGGGCGTCGGTGCTGAGAGCGTCGTCGTGGTGAACGGCTCCGACGGTAGCCCGACGCTCTCCCTTCACCCGCCCGACGTGCTGCTAAAGGCCAAGTCGACGGCGCCCGGCACCCGCACCGTGACGACCACGATGGTCACTGACGTCTTGCGGTCTCTCGGGCTGGCGAGTATCAACCAGATTACGGGTGCGCGCATCAAGAGCATCTTTAAGCGCATCAGCAACGCCGTCACGCATCCTGGTAAGGGCCGCCTTCAGTGGACGTGGCCGCAGGCGTGCCCCATCGACCTGCTGATGAACTACTGGCACACGGAGGAGGAAGCGACTGAGGACAAGGTCTTCATTCACTCCGGCAGCCTCTATCCGCCTTGGCACAACATCGTCAAGACCGGCCACGCGGAGCGCCGCCTTGCCGTCGTCGTGGCGGCCTGGATGAGCGACTACTGGATGTACAACCTGTGCGTGGAGCTCAACGTCAAGTGGACGACTGACTTCAGGTCCAAGCTCGGGTCCACCGAGGTGGCCGCGGCGGTGCTCGCCCCGCTGACCAAGAAGCGGGGGAGCTCGGGGGAGCAGGATTCGGGCAGGAGCCCGAAGAAGAAGCGGGGCACCGGCTCGCCCAAGCAGTCCACGGCCAACAAGACGGGGAACGCGGCGGAGAAGGAGGCAGCCGCAGACCCAGCGGCCACTAACAAGGACGGCTCGGGCGGCGCCAATGAGAGCTCGCTGTCGACGGGATCGTCGAGACCGCTCTCGCTTGTGCTGCAGGACGCGGAGGGCTGCACGCTGCGCGGCTTGGCCGCCTCGACGGACGTGGCCTCTGTGGCAATGGACTCATCGAGTATCGAGAACGCGTTCGTGGACGAAAAGGAGCGGCAGGCCGCCGCTACGGCGAGGCAGTTCCAGTCGCTGCTGCTGCCCTACGAGATCGTGGTGGAGTGCATCAAGTACTACGGCGCCAACATTGACGCCTCGAGCTCTACCACCTCGGAGGCAATCCTCAAGGTGAGCAGCAACTCAATCCCGCACACCACCCTTACCCGCGACGCGGTCATGGACATGCTGGCCGTGCACACCTTCAACAAGGACGTGGCGATGCTGAAGGTGTCTTTTACGTGGGTGGGTGACTTGGCGGACTCCCTTGACTTTTTTCCTGAGGGGCTTGGCCCCATCTTTTCGCCGTCGGCCTCCGTCGCAGTCGTTGCCGGGGAAGTCTTCGAGTGGCTGTCCAACAGCCGCATCGGCGACGACGCGTGGCGGTTCTTCGACGAGTCCTTCGGCACCTACGGCGCCGAGGCGGGCGACAACGCGCACGGTGGGCAGACGGTCAACATGCGAGAGATCGCAAGCGCCTGCCAGACGTCGTGGCTGACGTCGGCCACGATCAACGCCTTCATGATCGAGCAGCGGATCGCGACGCGCTCGGGTGGGGGCTACGCCCTGCTCACCGAGCAGGTGGCGTCAGTCCTGCGAGTCATGGGGAAGGAGGTGGCCCCAGAGGCGGCGCGGACGGCCGCGGCCGAGGTCGCTGCTGAGGTCGGCGCCTGCCGATGGCTAGGCATGGTGGTCAACCTGTGCAATGCCCACTGGGTGTCGGCGGTCGTCAACGTCTTTGGCAGGGAGGTATTCGTCTACGACTCTCTGCCCGGCGTGAGCGAGGGGGAGATGGCGCTGGCCGTTGAGAGGATACTTCTCCTGTGCGACGCTGTGGCACACAAGCAGGCGACGTCGCCCGGTCGGACGCCGCTTGGAGACCAAGGGTGGAAGATCACCCGGTGCGAGGGTCCAACGCAGCCAGACGGTCATAGTTGTGGGGTGTACGCGGTCGCCCACGTTGCGTGTGCGCTGGGTGGCTTTCCTTTGAGTTCCGCCAGTCCCCGCGCGGACCTTCTGCGCCTCGCTCTCGTTCACCATCTGCTCTCTCGTGGGCGTCACTATGCGCGCGCACGGCTCGCGTGGAGTGGTTCCAGAGCGCCAGCCCCGGGTGCCGCTGTCGCGGTAGTTTAGAAGCCAACCTTGTTTGTCTCTTTTTGTCGTTTGCTGCCGTCGAGCTCAGTTATCAAAAATGCACACGCAGTACCTGCAATGCCCGTTGCAACAGCACCGCCAGCTCGAACCCCCTTCACTACGGCTACACGGCGGGGGATAAGGGCGGACCGCCACAGCCGGTCCGATCTCGGTGTAGGCGCTCTTCCCTGTGGTGGGGCAGGAGCGCCGCCGCCCGTCGTCCCCCCCCCCCCCGCCCTCCCCACTCGGAAAATCATCTCTCCGCGCCACCATATTCCCATTCCCGTCCCCCCCCCGTGGCTGCCGCCCGACCCCGGCCGCATGACGCTGGCATTCTCCTCCTCCGCCTCCGCTCCAGCGTCCTCCACCAGTGACGCCTCCTCCGCGCGGCGGTCGGCCCAGTGGCGGCGGAGGCAGCAGGGCGAGAGCGGGGAGCAGTGAGCCACGCTCGTCATGAAGAGACCCAACTAAACTGCCGAGGCTGGCGGGGCCGCCCAACCGGGGGCGTCCCGCGGACGGCGCGGCGGCAGAGAAAGTGGCGGTGGGCTGGGCCGGGCACAAGCGGGGGCCGCAACGCTGGGGTCGCGTGTCTTATCGGCGGCGGATCTCGGCGGCTCTTACGAGCGATACCATACGTTGCTGTTTCTCTTCCATCCAGTGCCCAATGGAACGCTCTGGATTTTGCTTCTGGGGTCCTATTGGCCGGCTTCACGTGGTTGTGCCGTTACAATTGTATGCTCTCGTGATTCAGACATACTCAAAAATATCAGATGAAACGAGGTCACGAGGTTCATTGGCCAGGTTCCTGACCGTTCGGCACGCTCAAGAGGCAGCTGCACCACTCTTGTGATGCCCATCCCCCAGGTGCCGTCCCACATCGTCGTGTTCCCAGCTCCCGCGACTGCCACCGTTACGGATCGCCTTCCCCCTCGCCTGGAACGTGTCATACACCGGCTGCTCTTTTGACGGTCGCTTTCCCCTCCCACCCAGCCATGACTATATTGCCTGCCCCGCGCTCGGACGGCGGCTCCCCGCCTATCGTTGCGCCGTCGGGGGCAGCCGCGCCCCCTGCTAGCACTCTTCCGGCCGACGGCAGCTCCCTGACCGAGGCGAGAGTCGCTCCGGCGGGGGCTGTCGCCACTCCCCCCGTTGAGCGCCAAGCCGCCGACCTCGAGCGCTACAATACGTTGATCGCCACCGCGGAGGACTTTGGGGTGGGCTGGCCGCAGCCGGCGCCGTCGTCGAGCTCTCCTGCGCCCCTCGATGGGCCTGCCGGCAGCGGCGCCATGTCGGGCGCGTCCAAGTAGCAGGCGCCCTTCCCCGCGACCCCCGACTTGTGGTCGAAGAACACGACGGCGAGGGCACGGTGGCCGCGGCGTACGTCACGAACAGGGCGCACGCTGCGTGCCAAGTGGGCGCGGTGGCACTCATCCCAGTGGTTCCACTCGGTGGGCGGGGATCGATGCCTGTAGAAATGAGCACGGGTGGGGGGGGTTGCGGCGATTGCGGTAGTGGTCGAGGTCAACCACGGTATGGAGGAGGTGCTGGCGGTGGCCAACGTGGCCGTGACGGTGCTGCCCCGCTGCTTCCCCCGCCCCACCCATGCCAGCCGCGGCGTGCACGTGGGAACAGCGGTGATTTGCGTGATCGTTTGTAGCATCTTGGCTTGCATCTTGGTTTTGTGCTCCTTTTTCTCCTTCTGTGTGTGTTGCTTGTGTGTGTTGAAGTTACTGGAAAAGGCTCTTTTCTTTCCCTCGGGCTGTGTCCTCTATTCATGTGACAAGGGGCCTCCGCCATTTGCGGGGTGTGTGGGACAAGGAGACAGACGGTGCAGGGGGAGAGGGCGGGGAGCCGTAAGGCATCCATTCCACGGAACGCACCCACACTCAGCACAGTCGGCACCGTGCCGGTGCCAATGGCGGCGCGGGTGTGGATGCGCAAGGCGGCGAGGGGTGCTCGGGCGCTCTAGTCTCAGTTGTCGAAGACGAGGTAGGGAGAGCAGGTCGCGGCGGCGGCCGCGTCCGCGCCGGCCGCCGCGGACAAGGTGTCGGGGGGGCTATGGGCGGGCGTGGGGTGGCCTGCGGCCAGCCCCGGCGCGAAAACAACCCGCGGAAGCACCTGGCGCCCCCCGCAGTAGCAGTAGAAACATACAAGGTGTCATCTGCGTGCCATTCCCCGCGCTGGTGTGGGCTGGTTGAGCGGGGCAGGGGGGTGGACGAGGCGGGGGGCAGGCGGCGGTCGCCCACTTTCCTGGCGGTGGATATACGAACAGTCAGGACGGGGTCGCTCTTGGACGAGAGGCTTGCAAAACCAGCCGTCAATGACCCCGCAGCAGGGGGCTCGGATGCCCAGTATACTTCATGCTGACACTGCAACATCCAGTGAATCGTGAGCCTGCGCTTCGATCGTATTCATCTTGAAGCGAAAGCTGTCCCATCCACTGTTTCCCCGAAAAACACACACGGGGTGTGTGTTGACATGCATCGCATACATGCAGGAGCACATTGATGTTTCTTTGTCAGGTGCTGGTTTTGTTACTTCCTTGCTGCCACGCCTTCCCACAAGGCCTGCAGGAAGGCAAAACCAAGCCCAACTCGACCAAACCACTCTCAGAAAAAGAAGATCGCAGTTGGTCCTCTGAAGGCTGATGCGGGTGGGCATGTTGACGGTTTCACCAGCAGACCCCTCCTTCATGACGTTTTGGCCACGCAAAGGTAACGGGGGGCGTCAGTTGCGTGCCACTCCCGCTCTGTATACGGGTTTGCTCCACGATTCTTTTTCACCATCACGTTCGAAACACCTGTGGCGACCGAGTGCACTCAACCCTGGCACAAAACTATGACCCAGCAAGCTCCAGGGAGCACATTGTCTTTCGGGGCAAAAACGGCGCTTTGTGTGTCTGTTTCGTTCCCCTCACCGCCTGATGGAGCGCTGTTGCGTACCAGACCAACAATATACCTTCCCCCCATCTCCCCATGTACCTTTTTTGGCGGGTGCACGCTGCGCTGATGAGTGCGCCTCGCTTGACGCCGAAATGGACCCGCCTCGTTGCAGCAACCGCACGAAGCCAATATCTGGCACAACACCACCAAAATACACTGAGCTCTTTCCGAAGCCGCCCTCTTGGTATATAGCACGTGACGTTCCAGAGCGCGTCCCGTACGCGGTTGTCCGGTGGCGGAAGGCACTTTAATCGGAAAAAGGGATGTATCGTCTGCGCCAAGCGCGCCATAGGGGCGTAGGCAGTTTGGACTGATTCCAATGCATTGCTGACGATCCCAGAAATGGTATGGGCAAAAGAGTATGGCCAAAAAGCGTCAGCTGGGGCACAGCGGAGCGCTTGGTAGCGACGTGGACGCAGATGTGAGAAGCCAGAGGTGGTGCTTACCAGTGGGTGAGACCCCAAGAGCTACTACCAACATTCTGAGCATGCCCACACATCATGTAGACGACCTTGATATATACGGGTCAGAAAAATCGAGGGAATACAGGCCGCGGCGGCAGCGCTTCCCGGTGCTGTAGCCCATCACAACGAGCGGCACCGCAAGGACAGGAGCTCCGAAGATCGTTCAGGGCTGGTGCTCCAAATCATGAGATGCAGTTAGAATTACTTGGACATCAAAATACATGGTCACCTTTGCACGTCCTCGCTTTTCTTCCGGATTTCGTAGACTGGCGCCCACATCACGCTCCCCATCTGCGTTGTGATCCTTTCTCTCCGGCCTCTCGCAAAGGCACGCTCTGAAGAAAAGCGGCTAGCTCTGGACATACATGCAAGAAATCTCATCTGGCTCGAAAGAGACTCAGACATTGCGCGCCTGGACGTGCACTCCCATGCAAACGAGAACAAAACATCGCCTGTCTGCGATGGATGGCTCCCCCCCGTCCGACTGCATCCAACACGACAACGCTTGACGACTCAGATCCGCACTCGATTGCATCTGGGTCCACCGGCACCACTCCCGCTGTACCCCGGTTTGTCCTGCGCTGCCAGTTGGTGACTCTCCGTCTGGCCGTTCGGGCGGAAAAGAGCTAGTTTTTCACGATTGAAATGTTTAGTTGCCGGATATACTTACTCTTGGTTTGAGCAAGTTTGAAAGTGGCACTGCTTCGATCGGTGTCAATTACATGATCTTGGAGGACATGTTGATCGCCAGCCATCGACGGAAAGGCAGTCGGCTGGGCGCTGCTGGTGTCCCCGTGACTCGGTCAGCAGCTTTGCCGCCCGGCTCAATATGAGCGGTGCGGAGGACGTCTTTGACCTTGACACTCCCCCCGCCTCTATGGACCCGGCCGTACTCTGTGAGGTTTGACCATCCCTCTCGGCACCGGTACGTGACCGCCGCTTTTTTGTGTTTGGTGAGCATGGTCTCGTGGTGTTCTGTCTCCGTTCGTGGCAGCCCCATGCTAGAGTCAACGACAGCCCCGCACTGGCGACAACGAGCCGGGGACCCCCGTGGAAAGCCAGTGAGCCCGTCCCCCCACCCTTTGCACATGTGCCTATTCTGACCAATGAATGAGCCTCTGGCTTCTGCATCTGTGTGCTTTCACTATGGTCGTCGTCGCCCTACCGGCGCACCTGCTCGCTCCTTCTTTGGCTCGCGGGCTGCTGCCGGTCGGCCCCGCTGCCACTCTGTTGGGATTGTGCCCTTTTGTTTGTTGTACCATGGCCCCAGGACGCACGTTGGCAACTGCTGCTGCCCTTTTTTTCGCAGCCTTGGCGTGTCCCCCGTCGCCGTGGGTGCTCTTCTTCGCGTGGATCATCCTCTTCGCGTCGGTCGCGGCGGCGAGCGGTTTCGATGAGGGTAGCTCCACCCATTCGTCCGACGGGCAGGCGCCCCTCTCCTACGTGTCGGCGAGGACCGCTGCGGCCGACGGGCTTTTCTCGGCCGCTCGGTCGGACGCACGCCGCCCTCGACAGCCGCACGACACGTCGCCCGTGCCATCCACCGGCTCCTACCTGTCGGGCAGCATGGGCTACAGCAGCGCGGCTGACCTGCTGGCCGATGGAGGGGCAGGCATGGCTGATGTCTTTGGCGTTGGCCGCCTCCCCGACGCTCGCATCCCTGTGCGGCGGCAACGTGCAGACGGGCGGGCAACGCGAGTCGGAAATTATGCTGGCTGGGTACGGCCTGGCCCAGGCCGGGGACGGGGGCGCGGCCTCAACATCCGGGAGAGCGTGCGGCCGGTGCTGATTGCGCTTTTTTGCAACGAGATGCACAAGAACCTGCAGGAGAACTATGAGGAGGACGGAGTTGCGGCGCGCGCGCTGTTGGGGCTCGAGGCGCTTCGTATGAGGACGGGAGTCTCCAAGAAAGCGCTGAGGACGCGCGGGTGGGCACTCGGCCGCAGCGGGGCGGTCGGCGTATTACTAAAACTCGGCCGCGCCCGCTCGCGCACTGAAGCCTACAAGCAGCCGGCTGTCACGGTCAGCGTCACCCTGCAGACCAAGGGTGGAGTTAAGTGCCCCGTGTCTTCATGCAGCGGGCCCGAAAAGTGCCTCGACGCGGGCTGCGTGTTTGCCGCCGACATGGAGGTGGCGCTCGAGGCCGTCCGGTCGGCGGCTGAGATGACGCTGCAGGAGGTGTTTGAGGTGCTCGAGTCGTCGGTGCGCGGCGTAGCCCGCGCTCCCGGCACTGCCATCCCGTACGGGGCGACGCTCTACACGGTCTCGAGGGGGCAGGGCAGCTGGCCTTTCGCCGTGGTGCGGCGGACCGTAGCCAAGAAGTGGGTGTGTATCGCCTGCCCGACCGCAGACGGCGACTGCATCCACCAGAGCGCTGCAGTCGCTGCGGCGGCCGGCGGCGGGCACGGGGGCTTTGACGACGGCGACGACGGGACGCCCGACATGCGCTTCCCAGACGACGACCCGGTCGAGGAGGGCAGCCAGCCCGTCGCCCCCAACAATCCCTACATGCTCTTCTCCCGGTTCTTCCAGGTGCACCAGTCGCGGCTGTTGCGCGACTTGGTGCCGCCCACCGCGGCGCAGGTGACGCGCAACGAGCTCGTGCGGGCCGCCGCCTTTTCCGGGACCATCCTCAGCTTCCCCGCCTCGCCGACGTGCCCATATTGCCGGGTCAGCCCGAGCCCCCTCAAGCCGCCGATACCCCACGAGTGTCGCGTTGAGTTCGACGATGGCTCGGTCATGGCCGAGGTGTACTCGTGGCGATGCCCTAATTGCCTGCTGCGGGTGATGCCCGACGGTCGCGAGCACGGCCTCGTCTTCTCATCACCGTTCACGGCCTACTCGGAGGCCTTTTTGTTTGAGCTGGCGGTCAACCTGTCCCGCAACGGCTGCTCATTGCGGTCCTCCTCCTACTTGCGCTCGGGCTACAACGAGCTCACGGCCTCGACAAAGTACGCGCCACGCTCCAGCCGCTTGCGCAGCGTGGCCACCTTGCGCAAGGCGCTGACTCTGTACCTGTCGCTGGTTATCAAGGGCCTGCCGCTGGACGTGTCCACCTGCGCGCACTGCGTCTCCTCGAGCGGCGTCATCGACGTCTTATGCTTCGACGGCTTGCAGCTGGGCTACAAGCACAAGTACAAGAGGCGATTCCACCGCGACACGATCCGCACGAGCGCCATCCCTCGGGCCAGCGTGCACGCGCACATGGTCACCGACTCGGCCACGGCCAAGGCGCTGGGCTCTGTGTTTAACACAGCTTCCAAGATGGCAGCCGGCTCCTCCAAGACGGTCACGACGGTGACGGCCATGCGCGGCTACGTGATGGCCGTGTCGACCCTGCTGGGCAACGTCTCCGTCAACGGGCGGGAGATGACGTTTGCGGGGTCCGTCCAGCACGGCATGTCGGCATCGACGACCGGGAGGGGCTGGTGCCCGACCGTCGACGGCGGGGTGCGGCCTGCTCTGGCGGCTTTTTTGCGTCGCTTCTTTCGCTGCGAGCTGGTGGCCCGCTCCCTGTGCACCCAAATTTTGGCGGCCAGTCTGGACCTGTACCGGCGGGTGCCCGAGCCGCTCATGGCCCGTATCAAGGACGAGGTACGCGCGCGCCCCGCTGAGCTGGAGCCGGCGCCCAACACCGCCGTTGCGAAGACCGAGGCGGCCCAGACGGGGGGCCCCTCGGCGTTGGGTTCAAGCCCTGCTGCCGCCCCGTTCGGTGACGGTGAAGGGGGTGCGCGGCCCATGGCGGTAGACGCAAGAGCGGAGCTTGACCGCCCCGGCCAGCCGCCACCTGGAATGCCGCCGCCGCTGCCTGACGGCAGTGGCGACGTCGGCGTGCGCGGGGCCGAATCTGACGAGTCGGAGGTGGAGGAGTCTGACGAAGAGCTCACGTCGGCGGATGACCGCGTGTCCGTCGACGGCGAGTCGCCCGCCGCGCCCCTTAAGTACTGGGACACGTTTGCGCCGCTCGTCCAGTTTGCTGAGCTCTTCACCGAGCCTGCGCTCGCGGACACGGGCGGGGCGAAGGGCACGAAGCTAGAAGCCAACATGCTCTTCCGGCTACGGCCGAGCATCCCCACCACGGCGGCGGCAACGCTCAAGGTCGTCGACTTTGTGCGGGCCGTCACTGTCGACCCGTACGTGGTCTGGGCCCCCGACGGGGACTGGGGCGCCATCAATGCGCTTGTAAACGTGCTGAGCAGCGACGGTTTCACTTCGAAGAAGCTAGCTGCCGTGCTCGACCGGTCGGACGTATGCGAGCTGCGGCTGCTCCGCGCCGCTGTGGCCTGTCTCGGGCCTGGGCTCGAGCGCGACGCCGGCCTCCGCCCCGTGCTTGCCGACCTCTTAACGGCGCTCAAGGAGACTGCGGCAGCGTACGACGCGTTTGTCGTCGCCAACCAAGTGTCCCAACCCGGTGGTGACGACGGGATGCCGCCCGGCGACGGTGACCAGCCGCCCGTGGACGACTTCACCAAGGAGCAGATGGCGAGCGCCCACCCCCTCGAGTGCTTCACCCCCGCCCAGTACACGGCGACGTGGATGAACACGCCGGCGTCGGTGGCCTCCTACAAGGCGGCCTACGGCATCAGCGACGAGTCGCCCGAGGATTTCCTGGCGTCGGGGGTGTGGGCGCCCAACTTCCCAGTCTTGCGGCCCATACCCCTCTTTTACGGCACTGCTCAAGCGGCCACCGACGAACCCGACTGCAATCATCTGATGGGAAGAGAAAACAAGTACACGGGAGGCACGTTCGGGGCGTTTTGCACCTGTACCCACCCGAAGTGCATTGGCGTCGTCGTGCTGGACGGGTCCGAGGGGCAGCGGATGCCGATAGAGTTCATCACGCAGCGTTGCGCGACGCTGCCCTCTCAAGTGGTGTATGATTTTTCGTGCGCGACGCTCAAGACGGCTTTGTGCCGCCTGCCGCTCGTCGCGCGGACCGTCTCCTTCTTGGTGGACCGCTTCCACTGGCGTAAAAACCACGTTTCGTGCACTAAGGCCATGAACCCAGACTCATACTTCTCGATGGAGTGCATCAACACCTCGTCGTCCGAGGAGCGCAACGCCCTCTCCCGCCGGCAGGAGCACCACCTTCGCTTGATGAACCAAGACAACTTTATCATTTTCACCACGTACCAGCAGGCACTATCCAACGTCTGTGCCATGTACAAGGATGTCGAGACGGAGCTCACGCCAAGCAAGTGGCCACGCTGGTACCGGCAGAAGTACGTGGACGGGGTGGGTAACACGGAGAGGGGAAGTGCAGGTTTGTAGTAGTGCGCGCTCATGTAGTACGGAGCAGCGGCATGCGTGCATGAGAGCGGTAAAAGTGCTTCATTGTACGCATGCTTGCCTACACAACAGAACAATCCGCCGACGCTAGGTGCTACGATACGGCGTGTACACGAAAGAGATGGGTACAAAAGCAGCTCCCGGCCCATACCGGCTATTTGCCGTGGTATCACATCGCCCCCATCCGCACAGGGTCTGCAACCCCCTCTTTGGCCACCCAACGACCCCACCGAGTCGCAGAGCGTCCCGCCCATCAACCCAACACCCCAAACGCTGACCGCCCCATCGCGCACAACACACAAATCGACGCCCACTCCAACGCGCCCAAGTAGATACCCGGCGACCACTCCAACGCCTCCATACAGCCGCTCGATGCATCGCATACCTTGAAAAGAAGCGGCGAGACCCCGCCCATGACGCCGGGCGAGCAGAACGACACATCACGGACGACAAAAACGGGCAGGCGCTGAACAAGGCCCACCGCGCCCAGCATCCAGCCGTGCGCCCCGACCAGCCCGCCCAGCGACGGGCGGTGCCCCCCCCCCCCCCCGCCCAGC
>ENA-ORXR01003633-ORXR01003633.1-marine-metagenome-genome-assembly--contig:-NODE-3633-length-13644-cov-13.579273_pt1 | contig 13644 bp, 19 predicted proteins | sample MGYA00237866_ERZ511479 | MGnify/ENA metagenome assembly ERZ511479 | reverse complement strand
GGTCTGCCCGACGGGCGCCCCGGCGCGGCACCCCCGGGCGGGGCGGCCGCACGCCCGGTGGGGCGCCCGCGCGGCGGCGCGGCCGCGTCGGCCGCCGCCCCGTGCGTGCCCGGCGGCGCCGGGGGGGGGTGCCCCCGCCGCGCCGCTGGCGGCGCGCCCGCCGCGCGGGCGGCGGCGGCGGCGGGGGCGGCGGGGACCCCCCCGCCGCGCGGCCGCCCCGTCGCGGGGGCCCGTGCGGTGCGGGGTGGCCCCTGCCCGACGCGCACGTGTCCCCTGCTGGCCCCCTTTTTTTTTCTGCGCGTCGCGCGCCCCGCACCCCACGCCCGACGCGCCGGCCGCGCGCGCGTCGACGGTGGGCGGGCCGGCGTGCCCCCGCCGGCCCCGCCGCCCCGCCGCCGCCGGTGCGGTCGGGTGCGGGGGGGCCCCCCCGGGCCACCCCGGCCGCCGCGGGCGTCCCCCCCCGGTGGGCGCTGCCCCCCCGCGGCGCGGCGCTCGTGGCCGACGGCCGGCGGCGGTGCGGGGCGCCGCCGCCCCCACCCGCGCGCCGACGGCGTGGACGCCGCGAGCCGCGGCAGCCGCCGGCGGCGGCGGGCCCCACCACGAGCGGGGGGGGGCGCTGCCACGGCCGCGGCGGCGGCGCGCCGCCGGCCGGGCCGACGGGTGTGGCCGCCGGCGGCACGCGGCGGCGGCGCCACCCCGCCGCCGTCGGGCACGCGGGCGGGGCGGCGCGGCGGCGCGCGCGCGTCGCCGCCGCCTCGGCGGGGTGCGCGCCGACCGCCGGTGGGGGGGTGGGGGCCCCCCGCGGCGCACGCGTCGCGGCCGCAAGCGGGGCGGCGCGGGGGCGCGCGCCGGTCGGCCGGCGCGCCGCCCGACGCGCGTCGACGGCGCGCGCGGCCGTCGGCCCCCCGTTGCGGTGGCCGCGGCGGCTGCCGCGGCGGGGGCGGCGGCCCGTGGTGGGGCCGCCGCCGGGGTGCGGCCGCGCGGGGGCCATGACCAGACGGGGGGGGGCGGGCGCGACGGACGGGCGCTTGCGGGCGCCGTCGGCCGCCTCCCTTGACGCCGCCCCGGGGGGGGCTGCGCGGCCGGTGCGCGAGTTGGTCGGCACAAGCGCGGGCTTGGTGCCGCGCGTGGCACCCACCGCGCTGGCTGGGCGAGCCGCCGGCACACCGTCGTGGTCGTGGGGAGGGTCGTGTGCCTGCTTTTTGGGGGTTTCATCCTGCCCTTGCTGCCTCTGCCACCGGCAGCGTCCGCTCCGTTGTTGTTGTTTTTTTGCCACGGAAGACCGTCGACGCCATGCCCGGTGGTGTGGCTCAGCCAAACAAGACGCGCCGCCGACCTGCTTGCGGCGTTTGCCCGCGCGTCGCGGCGGGCACACCAACCGACGGGGTGGGCATCGGCGTGCGCAGGGCCGCGCCCCCTGTGGCCCGTCGTGGCAGCCGCCGTCCGGAGGCGGGGGCGGTGGGCTGTATCCCTACTGCGCACACCGTGCGATGCAAGGATCGCCGCCGCTGACAGGATCCCGGGGCGGAGCGCCGCCCGTGGCGCCTTGACAGTCGCGGTCCGGTGTGGCGCCGCCCCCGCACCTGTCGGCTGTCGTTGATTGGCTACGGCTTTGGCTGCGGACCGCTGCGATTGGGGGGGGTGACGCCAGTCTCAGCAGCGCCCCCCGCGACTGCTCCCCGTTTGGTCGTGTTCGTGCCATCCCACAGCACGCGCCGGTCGTCGAAGGCCCCCCCCCCCGCACGTCCGTCGGTGTTCCCCGCCGCGCTCCCGCCGGCGTGCCGCTCTCCTCCCGCTCGTGCCATTGCGGACGCGGTTCGCGTGTCTGCTTTGTGTGTGCGCATTGTGCTTGGTCATTGACGGTGCGGCCGTCTTGGCCATCGCCCGCCTGTGCCTGTCGCTGCTAGACGTACACGAGTGGCTCGCCACCGCCCGTGGCTCGTCCCGGCCTTTCTTGGACCTGCTCCGCCTGCGAGCCTTCCTTCACTCTGGTCGTGGTACGCGCCCCCTCTGCTCGCGCCGCGCCTGTCTTACCCCCCGCGTATGTAGTGCGCGAGGGCCGTGGTGCTGTGCAACTGGGTCCCTACCCGCTGACGCGCCGCGCAGGACAGACGGGACCGGGCTGCGAGTGGGGCGGACGAGGGGCGAGAGGTTTGTGCCTATCGTACCCCCGACATTCTGTGTCCGGCCGACGATCCTAGCTGTGGCTCTTTGGGCGGGGTTTCCCGTACGGGGCGCGTCTGCCGACGGTCATGGACGGGCCACGGTGCTACCCCCGATGCCACACCCGCACGTCACGGACGGTGGTGGTAGGGGTGGGTCTGCTCTTGGCGGCGCTGCTGGCGATTGGGTGGCTTCCTGCGGGGGCTGACGCTGACAAGCGGGCCGCCAAGGTAAAGGCTACCTCGCCCGAGTCCGGCGACCTCGCTTCGAAAACGTCGGCGCTCGCCGTCAAGGAGCACACGGACGACACAGCCGGTGACGGCGACGGCGGTGCTGCTGGCGACGACGGCGGTCCGGGCAGGGACGAAGACCCTGACGCGGTCCCCGATGATGTGGACGCGCAGATCAGCCAGCTGGACGAGGCGATGGGCCAGAGCTCTGCAAAAATCAAGGCCGAGCAGGCCGACCTTGCGTACAAGGTCGACATCCTAAAGCGCGTGCACCTGCTGCGAGCGGCGCTGGCGACCAAGGCGCACGAAATCAAGACGCACAAGTACCGCGAGTCGGCGGCCCAGCTGGACTTGGACGTTGCGCGGGAGCGGCGGGACAGCGCTGCCTATGAGGTGCAGTTCAACGCGCAGCTCAAGGAGGAGGAGGGGGAGAAGCTTGACTCGCTGCGCAAGGAGCTGCCGCAGTACCATGAGCGGCTGGGGCAGCTCAAGGAGGTGGCGACGGAGAATGGGCAGATAGCGCAGACGCTGGAGCGCAACATCACGGTATGTGTGACGCGCACTCTTTTCTCTGTCCATTACTGCTACTGGTGTCTGGTCGATTTCTCTTGTGATACGCGCCCGTGTGGTCCTTTTTCGCTTCACATACTGCCGTGCGTTGCCATGCAACCAGCCACCTAACCCCGTTTCCACCGCTCTTATCCAGCTCGATTGTATGTGGCATGACTCGTTTTTCTGTTGACTCTGCTCTCCCACAGGAACTGACTGAGCAATACGTCGCCCTGGTCGTCAAATTCAAGGACCGCGGCATGACCAACTGGGTGGAGATGCAAGCCCACCAGCTGCCGCCGCTGCTGCAGGGAACGCTGCTCAAGACCACCCACGCGCTTGGGCCGCTGTTCGAGGGTTTTGGGGAAGCGTCTGACCTGAACGCCCGGGTGGTGGACGAGGTGAAGGAGCGTGTCCAAGGCTACCTGCCGCTGGTCAAGTCGTCGCCCTTTTATGGAGGCATCCTGTTTTATGTGATCATCCTGTTCCCCATGGTGCTCTTCGTGTCAGCGGCCATGAAGCTCAACTCCCGCCTGAAGACGATGACCATCTCCCACTACCTGGTCCTGACCAACCTGTACTTTGGCGTGCTCTCCGTGCTGTGCCTCTTTATGAGCTATCTCTCTGGTGCTGACGTGCTGCTTGTGTTTCACCACCGCAACGAGTCGTTGGAGGGCACCTTTGTGGTGGTGCACGGCTTTTTTTACGTCGTGCACCTGGGACTCCACTTCCTGTCGGCAGTTACCCGTCGGGACGGCCGGGAGGTTGCTCAATTCCTGTCCATGTTCATCGTCGGCACCCACTACTTTCTCCACGTCTACGCCCGCGCGGTGCTCAACGAGGATCCGGTGATGGACCTACGCGCGTACGTCCTGTATGCGGCCATCTTCCTCTTCACGTTATACGTGCGCGTGACGATGCTGCTGCCGTTCAAGTCGGGGCGACGGGGACAGCTGCTAACACCCTCGTCGTCCATGTCAGCGTCCAACGCGCTGCTGGACAACTTGGCCGTGGGTACAAGTAGTACTCATGAGCAGTGAGCAGTAAGTAGGTTGTCTCCTTCCCTTTTCCCGATCGTGTGCGTACGTGTGTGTCGATAACCCCTTTTTATTTGTCCCCCTCATGCGCTGGGACACCGTGAGTGCTTTGGTGCACGGCCCGTATACACAGAGAAGAAGGATGGAAAGGGCAGGAGCGAAATCGCCGAGCCCCTCGATACACGGTCCAGCCCCACAGGGACCCGGTGCAGTCGGGATATGCTCCAGAGCAGAGTCAAGCACAAGCAGTGCTCACACATCCACTTGGCTCGGTTGGTCACATGATAAAAACTAACGCAGTGTGACAGTACCAGAGACAGACAGACAGTGTACACCGCACCGCAGTGCCAAACACTTCCGCCTCCGAGCATCGTCCACCGCTTTCCCCCGCCTCCCTTTCATCCTCCCCCCCGCGCACCCCTCGCAGGAGGCGACAAGAGCAGCGGTGAGAGTGTGGGCGTCGCGGAGGGTGCTGAAGCTGGGGGGGACACAATCGTGCGAGGGGATGTGGCAGTTTAAAGGGGTATGGCAGGCGTCACAGAGGTTGACATCACCGTTGACGTCCATCGACGCCGCAGTGGCCGTCGGTGAGAAGGCCAGCGCATACTTCCGGCGCCACAGGGGGGACGTCTCACGCATTGAAACTGTGTACACAAGGGGGTGGCATACTGGGCAGACGATAGTGAGGCAGCCGAGCTTGACGAGGGCCCCGGAACCATGCACGTAGGACTTTTTAGAATTTGAATGCGACCGAGAGAGAAAGAGGGGGGTTACTTACTTTTCCAGCGAATCTGTTATATTTCGAACTGAAAGCGCGTACGCGAAAACATCCTGGCCTGGAGTTGTGCTGTGATCATGGATGGAAAAAATACAAATTCTTGGCGGGGGACATCGATTAATCTATCGATTAATTTAAAAAATACAGATTTTTTTTAATTAATCGATCATTTTATTCGGGTCTCTTCTTTGCCCAAGACGCCGCCCGTCGGCGGCCACTCGCTGCTCTGTCGGCCGCTGACCGAGACCACCGTTGTCGCCTCGGCGTCGATAGCCCGCCCGTGGCACCGCCGACGCCGCCCCCCCCCCAACAGGCGCCACCACCGGCACCGATGGCCCCCGCAGGGCCGGCGCGGCCTGAAGAGCTGGACGAGGCGCCGGCGCCGGCGACGGAACCGGCTGCGTCACGACCGGCTGTTCCAGCGTAGTGACCGGCACCGGCCGCGTCCTGCTGGCCGCGGTCGGGCGGCGGTCGTGCCTGACAAGGCAACAGCCGCACCTCTGCCGGTCGCCGTCGGCCGCGGGGCGGCGTGTTGCCGCCCGCGGCACCGGGCAATAGCCAGCGACGGAAGCCAGTGCCGACAGGCACTGCGAGGGGGAAATGGTCGGCAACGTCAGCGACGTGCCAGGTCGCCGCCTCGCTGGCACCGCGATAAAATTAAAAAATGCAATAAATGCATGGGATCGGCTCCGTATTAATCGTCGATTAATCGCAGATTAATTCATTGGATAAAATGTACCAATTTAATCGTTGCCATCCATGGGGGCAGGGCGGTGCACGGTCGTCGGCGACGACGACGACAGGACGTCGCGGTCACGCCTAAAGGTCGATTCCATGCATTACGGCGGATGAAGATGGAATTATACCCGCTGCCCCAGATGTCGTGTGACATTGAGAAGCTACAGAACTGGTCTCTGTGGCGTGGGTACTCAGAAAAAAAGGACATGCTCAGCGGATGTTTGGCAGCTGTGATACGCTTCTTTTTATCTCTGTTCGTCGAGAATCTCCCCGATTTCTTCGTCCATGGCGATCGAGACTGCGTCCTCAGCATTCAAGAGGCATACATCAAGATGCTGTAATTTGGTTACCGGTGCTACTTGAGTGACTCTCCAGATCTCGTGGCAGGTTTTCATCTGTCCCGCGACAAGCACAGTGTCTTCACCACTGCCGACAAGGAAAAGACGTGCACCGCGCCCCCCCCGGCCCCCAGCTGAGCAGTGCCAGGAATGCCGCCTGCTGACCCCGAGTTAGCTCGTTGCGCTTGCCTTTGTCCATGGCAGTGACGTCACGAGGAGGGGGGGGGGTGGGGGGTCCGTGTCACAGGCGTGCGATAGCGGCAGAGTGCCCATGCATCCCCCGCTCCACCCCGCTCTACGGGTGCATACAGCACACATCGCCCCCTGGTGGCTTTATTTGTGACCTCGAATGCCAGCGCCGCCACAATAACGGACGATTTGACATTCCAGGAAGGGTGTCGTAGGGGGTCGAGTGCCCATCCAGTGCCATGCGACAGCGTGTCGACTACTCCCCCAGGATAGGGAGCGTCCTCCCGCGCGAATCTCACTAAAAGGCATCCATGAGCCACATTGCGTGCCCTGCGTGTGACACCGCTTTTTGGTTTTTTCACATTGAAAGAATTTAAAACTGCGCTTCACGTAGAACCATATGTTCTCTAAAATGTTTGAAATAGAACGATGCAATCAAGAATCGAGTTCACTCGTCATCCGAGCACGCCATGCTCGCCCCATCCGAGCCGATAGAAGGCTCTGAATTCACCTCATCCTACTCAAGCCCCCCCGCCTCCTCGACAGTCTCCTCAAAGGTCGCCTCTACTTCCTCGCGCATCACTCCAACGACGCGGTACCACTCCTCCATCTTGATGGCGTGGTCCTCGTAGCGGCACCACACTGTTGCGTTGATCTTGGAGAATTCAGTGTCCACCAAAACCTTGAGGTCTGCCATAGTAAAGTTGATATTGGCGCGCTTCAGGGCCATCTTGACAGTCCCCCAAACCATCTCGATCGGATTCAGCGCTAGATGGGCGACGGGTGAAATCAGGATGTTGACATTGAAGCGTCGGGCTAAATCTTGAACCTCGTACCGTGGAGCGGGTCGATGCTTGTCCGCTTCCCACTTCATCTCCGCCTTCGTTTTCAGCGGACTCCAATCCTGGGACACCCAGGAAGCGCGCTCTTCTTGGTGGTGCACGAGCCAATCCGATAATTCCGCCTTCTTCATCTCGGTGGTAGCCGGGCGCGTGTCAGGCGTTAGCGTCAGGTGGTAGGGCGCCCGATCGACAAAAAATACGCGGCCCGAGATCGTGGGGAAGACATTGTCCTCCAACCAATTCAGCCACGTAGGCCCGCTCATTTCCTTGTGGTAGTCGCCTGTACTTTTCTTGCAAACAAATGAGAGGCCAGATCCTTGCAGCAGGCCAGTCTCTGGCGAGCCGACATGCGCGATGATGATACACCCACCCTTGCCCGACGGCTGGTCCAAACGCGAGCGTAAGTCCCCGTCATTCCAGCTGCGATGGACCGACAGATTCGTGTTAGCCCACGTCTCGTCCGTGTAGTAGATGACCTTTCCGTTCGCCCGGTACTGCCGCAGGGTATCAATGAAGTCCTCCCACTGGCGGATGACCGACGGCTTCTCCCGTGCCACATCGTAATGGTTGGGCCCTTTTGAGAAAGAAGAGCCAAGGTCCTGGAGAGAACGAAACAGATTCATGCGAGACCACGCGTAGGCCACCCCTTCACCCCCACCCGGCGCTCGCTCTCCAGCTCCCGCCCCCCCAACCTCCACCCCCGCGCCAACAGTCGCCGCCCCCTGTGGCTGCCTAGCCGGGCCAGCACCGCTTTCCGAGCCGGACCCGGCACTCGGCCCTCCGGCGTCCATACACGCACTGTCACCATTACCCATCCGACCACCAGAGCCACTCACGGCCTCGACCTCATTGCGCGTCATCAATACCTGTAAGGTAATCTCGAGAGTGGGTAACTTCTTCTAGAGATACTGCTGGTAGACAGCCGCAAGCACACTCGTGTACTCCTCCGGCGGAACCCGCCGCCGGGACTTGCGGCGCTCGGGGACTCCGTCCGGGCCCGCGCGCTCGAAAGCACCTGTCGCACAGATACGCGACACGGGGCGCAGGCTCAAACCAGTCGCAGCCGATGTGCGCTCCGCAGGTTTCTTCAACAGAATCCGCCGCGAGCTCGATTTATCGAGCTCGCAGTGCTGCCGGATGTTGCGTACAGCGACCACGATCTCCTTAGAGGTTCCGCACAATGAGCGAGCGCGCGGCAGCTGTTACACCACGAATTGCGACAGCGCCCACAAAGGCGGCGGCAGCGCCAGTTGTGCCGCGGGCAGCAGCCACCGCACTACCAGCGGGACGCCGCACCCGGGGGGGCATGTCGGCGTGCAGATGCAGGGAAGGTGAGGCGTGGCCGCGTGCCCCGGATCAGTCAGTCGCGCGATAGGCGAGAAGCGCCGCCTGTCAGGAAGCGGGCTCCGATAAAAAAAGGCGCCATTGCCGACTGAGCCGAGCAGGGATTTTTTTTTTTTTTTTTTTTTTTTTGACTCGGATCAATGAAAAGGGCGCCACTTCCATCACACCAACAGTAAATCGAAGCTTGTGATGTAGCCCCCAATGCCAATTATCCGATTGATAGGATCCTACACTGCATACGAATACGCTCTATCACGGTAGGCTAGGAGCATCAAGTGCCCCCCTCCACCACTGGTCATGTCCACCAACGGCCTACCTCACTACTCAGATCACTTGAGAGCAAGTGTGGTACACATTATACTGCGTCATCACGGCGTGATACGCCCTGTAGCGACACCGGCGGCCACTAAAATAAAAAAAAGCGGTTCAATACCAGCGCGGGATGTCGGAAAAGAACCGTTTCTCCTCATCCTCTTTTCGTATCCAGCTCATGGTGCGTCAAAAAAAGCTGATGCAATCTTCTTCAATATGTGCCCTTGTGAATCGTGAGCGCTTCAGTCATGGCTGAGCTACGGGGGCGATCATGTGGGTAGCGGTCATCCGCCTTATTACGTGGAATCCACCTTGAGTTGAGAGCCAGTGCACCTGCTCTTTTAGGTTTTCAAGAGCAAAGGTCGTCACGGTTGGTCCCTGCTTCAAAAGTGGCATCTCATTCGACGCCCTCGCTGCTGTCAGCAGTCACGTCTATCCTGCAAAGAGTGCACACTGTCGGCCGGCCTATAGACCCAGCCGTCGCCGCCAAAGGCGCAGCCGGTCCCGCCGAAGTGGTCGCAGCCTTGCCTCTGCCGCGCCCTGTCCGGCACGCGGATGTAGTAGCCGGACCGGTTGCAGTTCTCGGTTCGGGACAGGTCAGGCGCAACGAGCGTGGTGGTGAGGCCTCGTGCGGGGAGAAACACGATTTCACGGAGGCGGGGAGGCAAAGCTTTGCCGTGAGAAGATAGACGACGATTCGGGGGTGGCGGCAGATTTGCAGCTGCCGCGCGCCGGCCTCCAGACGATCTGGTGGGCTGCGCTCGCGGGACTGGAAAGTGTCATCGGGTATGTGGGGCGCCGCCGCCGGCAGTCAGTCAGCCGTCGAGACGGTGGCGGCGAAATCGTCTGGACGTGAAAAGAGAACCATCAAAGTGACGAATATCGAACACAATGGAGCACAACGCAAAGGGAACAAATGTTTACACCTGTCGCGTCAGTGATCATACCAACGTGCATACTCCCCGTACATACTCAATTCTGCGCCGAAAGAAGATAGCCGATGTGGCATGGTTAGCCACACACATAAGGGACAGCGTAACTCTCACAGAATACACTTGGCAGCACGGAAGAGGGAATCGAGCACGCGCAGAACTGGGGGGGAGGGGCGGGGGGGCGGGGAAAAAGTGGATGTAAATTGATGCTAAAACAGACGAAACGTACCACTAGCACCACGCGCACACTTGGGGCCGCGCGCAATGCCACAGGAGCGCGGGAAAGGGTCACTCTAGGAGTATTGGAGGAGAAACTTCGAGAGTGCGAAGATGGAAACAGGTGCAAACAGCGATGGTACAGCACTTTAGTACGTACACTTGTGCCCTTCCCAGACCCAGGATACAGTCAATTCCGTGCTTTGTCTCTGCGTACCCGTAACGGCCAGGGCGGTCCTTGGCCGACCTTCCGCACTATACAAAAGCGAAGGCCATTGCTTGGCCATGAATGAAGGCGACGGCGTAGTGTAGGACGGCCCCATTATTAGAGATGGGACGCTCCCACCAGATCCATCAGCGAGGTAGGGCTCGTCTAGATAATTGATCTCCACCACGTAGCTGCGGCGCTGGCGCTGGTCAAAATCCAACCCGACATGCTTCGATCCGGAAGTTTTACACGAAACCAGCTTAGCCCGGTAGTACTTGTCAGCCAACATGTGAAGAGGCACTCATCCGTGTTTTCTTGCATCAGCACCGCCCATATATTGGCAAGATCCACCCTCGCTTCTGGGAGGGAGTAGTGCACAGTCGGCGCCGACAGCCTGAGGTACCTTCAGGCTGCCGCGAGAAAAATCGGGCACAGTCGAACGCTTCTTCGTTGTTTCTTCTCGCTCGATGGTTAAGTAGTGTCGGCAGAAGGAAGTAATGAGAATGTCCTTGCATTTTCGCGTTACGTTTTTAACCAGTGTGGCATGTGGTCTTCGATTTGAGCAGATAAGCTCTCCCAGCTTCCCAAGTTTACCTTCCATCGGAAAATACCAGACGATCCAGGGTTGCCCGCACGCGCGGAGCACGCTTGGAGCAGCGGAACAATATCCAGAAGAGAACCAAGAGTAGACAGGGATAGCGGCAGCCGTTCGGCCACTCCGCCGTAGATCTTTTCATAGCAGTTGGCTACGGAGAACTTGAGACCGTCGTCAATTGTCTTTGCATCCGCCTCAGTTACGCCCCGAGGCAGGAATAGCAGATGAAAAGCTTGGCATAGTGCCATGAACAATTTGTAAAAGGCGCTTGTAAATATCCCATCCAGGAGCAGTTCTCCTCTGATTAGGATGAAGTGCATCCAGTCGATAGCCTTGAAGGACTGGTGATGGATGTCGATGTTTCTTAGGGCTTACGAAGTCCTCCAATACCTTGACGCGAAGGGGTTATCGGCCTCTACGTGTTGCATCCGACGCCAATTCAGGCTCTACGGGCCTATTGACACGCTTGCCCAGCGTGCAAGTCGACCGAGTCAGTGTGACGGACATCAAATTTCTGTCTTGGGGCCTCACAGAACCGTCTGGGCTGCCTTCATCGCACCGACCCGGCGTGCCATCCCCCCATCCCCCCCACGCGGGCGGCCCGCCTGCACCTGTGCTGCCCGCCCCGGCCGATTCCGCTGGCAGCGGGCCCCCTCGGCCCGGTGCCCCTCGTGTTGTCACTGAGGACGCTGTTACTTTCAGCCACCGCGGGGGGGGCTCAGGCGGCTGATGGTGATCAGCGCGTGGATGCTCGGTCGGGGGGCAGGGACAGCCTCTTTGCGCCTCTGAATGCCCTGTACGGGAACATCCATGCGGACCACCACTCGGCCGACTGAAAGAGCTCTCTAGAAATATCATGGTGCCTATTGATGGCCTTTGAAACGCTGTCGGGAGTTGTGCTGCGGCCAGAGAAAACAGCTGCCGTAGCTGTTCGTGATCTTCAGGGACACTTGATGGCGTGCTCTGAGCAGCAATGGTCGCTTCTAGGCTCTCCTAGGGCGGCTAGGGGGATCGCATGGCTACTAGATGAAGTCCTATGCCTGCTCAGGTCCCCCACGGTGCCGTTGCGGGAAACGTTTGGCGCCGCTGCTGGCCTCTTGGTGCTTCAGGAGCTCTTCCTGTCCCTCTCTCGCGTTTCCACAAATCCAATCTGCCCAATTCTGGCCGATCCGAACAGGAACACGAGTGCTAGGAAAACTTATAGATTTCGAAGGTTTGTAAATTATTACCTGTGGGCGCGTTAATGTCTGTACGCGCATTCGAGCGCCTCTTCCTTTTCGTCTCTTCACTCTCGGCGCCGATTTTGAAGCCTTTTGTGCTTCACACTGATGTCATTCCAACAGCTGTACTGCCTGTCACGCCTTCTGTAGGAACGAAGTCCGGAGTGTCGCGTCTACAAATCATAATGAGGCTCTCATCCATGCCTCCTATTGTGCTCTCCGGGCGTGTCTCGCCCATTCAGAGGTCTGCTTGAGCAGATCTAAGCAGAAGCGACCCAGAATGCAGAACATTGACCTCTGCTGGCGCAGGGCCGAGCTGGCTCTCAAGAAACTGGCCACAAACGTCGGCAAACGCCGGAAACTGGAGCCCGTCATAGGTGCCTTGCCATTGACCACTGAACTGCGTGACTGACAGAGTCTCTGAGTTGACTGGTCCCGCTCGCTCCCCGGTGGTCTCGTGCCCCCAAAGACCCCATCTCCATCTGTCGACCCCCCCCCTTTGCCTCACGGCGTCTGTCTCGATGAAACCTGAGGAGGCGAGGAAAAACTTGGTTCGGATCGTGCGGGAGCAGGGGCCCAGCGTCGCGTCGGCCGCCCGCGACCTGAACTTTTCGGTACGATCAGCCGCCCGCTTCTTGACAGACTTTAGGGACGTGGGTGGTGAGGTCCACTACGACCCGGACCGGTGGAACAGCCACCATGGCATCCTCAAGGACAACCAAAAGCTGCGCTACTCTATGTTTACAGCTATTGAGGAGGACACCGAGCTGTTCCTGGACGAGTTGGCCGACAATGTGAATTTAGTCGCTGCCCGGGTCGACGGGGATGTGGGCGTGTCCCCGACGACTGTGGCTCGTCTTCTCGCCGACAACGGCTACGCCCGCACGGTGATTTAGCGCGCGTTCATCTCGAGAAACGAAGCGAATCGGGTCGCGTGGGTGGCGGCGCAGTGGAGCGTTCCACTGCGCTGTCTTGTCTAAATCGAAGAAGCGCACCGTGTCGGGCGGGCGGTTCAGAGGCAATGGGTCTGGTCACTGCGAGGCGAGCGAGCAGAGTGTTATGTGGAGTCATCGGTAGGGGTGCAAACCAGCTGTTTTGTGGCAATGGCGATTGACTGTGTGCTTGATTGGTTTGTCACACGGCCTCCTCCGGGGCAGACGGCTGTTGAATTCCTCTGGTTCTTGACCAACCTCGTTTTTCCTAATATGCACGCGGTAGACACGGGGAGGGTGTGGAATGAGCATCCCTATCAGTGCAACCTTGATCTTTAGAACGCTCGTATTCAAGAAGACGTGGATGTGGCCGCCGTGAGTGCCGCATGTGTTATTGTCTGTCTGCTCCCTCCCTACTCTCAGGACTTCAATCCCATTCAGGACGTGTTTTCGGACGGCAGCAGCTGGCTGAAACGGTGGTCCTGTCCGGAAGAGTCTGATGCATGGCCCATGCTCAATGTCAACTCCATGCTGGAGCAAATTACAGGAGAGATATTCCGTAGGTTTGTGCGCGCTGCAGTTCGAGGGTACAACGATTACGTCCAATAAACCTTCAGATACCCACAACGTACAACTAGGCCTCCTGCATCAACCGCACCGACACGCCGCCGCCGCCGACGACCACTGCCGCGGCCGAGCGGCAGATCTTGGGGCGGCGCGGCGGCGCGCGGCACGTCGCCGTCGTGGTGGTGGGGGCGGCGGCAGCGGCGGCGGTGGTGGATGGAGGCGGCTGCGTGCCGCGCCGCCGCCGCCCGACGCCGCCGCCGCCGCCGCCGCCGAAAAGAGCGCCCGCCGCCCGCGCACGAACAGACCCGCCCAAAGTGGCGTCCGCCCGCCCCCCACTCCGCCGCCTCCGACGATTACCGCCGACGATCACCGTCGCGGCCGAGCCGCCGAGCTTGGCGCGGCTTTACCCCCTGCTGCGCGGAGAGACGCCATTGTGAAATATTAGGGGTTCGAA
>ENA-ORXR01003632-ORXR01003632.1-marine-metagenome-genome-assembly--contig:-NODE-3632-length-13647-cov-9.641415_pt1 | contig 13647 bp, 10 predicted proteins | sample MGYA00237866_ERZ511479 | MGnify/ENA metagenome assembly ERZ511479 | reverse complement strand
GCGGCTGGCGCCGCCGCCGCCACTGCCTTGGCGGCGGCAGCGGCCGGAACCGCCCCCTCTCTGGGCGCTGCCGCTCGGCCGGCGTGATGCTGCCACTACCGCGCCCTGCTGCAGCTTCCGCCGGCCGCGGCAGCTGCCACGGCTGCCCCACCCGCCGTCTCCACCGCCGCGTCCTCCACCCCCCGCGGTTGGCGCCGCTGCCGCCGCCACCGCTGCCGTGGCAGCGGCACCGGCGGCAACCATGGGCGTTGCCGCGACGCCCACGGTCTGATGCTGTTTTCTCACTCTGCTGAGGCTGCTGCCCGCGCCACGAGCTGCCATGGCCGCCATGCTCGTCGCTTCCACCCCGGCGCTCGCACCCCCCCGCGGTTGGCGCCGCTGCCGCCGCCACCGCCGCCATGGCGGAGGCAGCGGCTGCGCACCCCTGCTCAGACATCCCTGTTGGTGTGTCACGGCCCCGGCTGCTGCCACGGTAGCAGCCACTATTGATGCCGCTGTGCTGCCGTCAGCCGCGCGTCTCGCCGCTGCCGCGGTGTGTTTCTCACCAGCCCGTGCTTTTGCGTTCTTTTTTATATGAGTGTAGAGGTGTAGAACACAGCTGTCACGGCGGATATGTCGAGTGTTCTCTATCTTTTAAAACAAACACATGGGGTGATCTTTGGCATACGACGAGAGGACGGGTTTGCATGGGTGCCACGCACTTGGAAGGACAGCGCAAGGGACTAGACGCAGCACAGTAACTTCTACGCAGATGTTCAGGAGTATGGACAAAAGAGGACACAATAGAGAAAAGAAACAGAACGATCACTCACCATCGCTGCACGAGGAACTGCCGCTAACCTCTGCGCCCGACGCCTGCCCGTCGGATGACTCTGTGTCACTGTCCACGCGGGGCACGTCAACGCAATCCACTTGGTCGGCAGCCGCGGCAACATCCCCACCCACTTCCTCACCTCCATCTCCATCCCCACCCACGCCCACACGCCCATCCGCACCCTCACCTTCAACTCCACCCCCATCCACATGAGCAAAAACACCTCCAGATGCTGGCCCGTCATGAAAAGGGAAGAGGTCACTGTCATCCTTGACCACCACACCAGCAGCGCGCAAGGCACCACGCAACGCCGATTGTAGGGCCGCTTGCCCAATCACGAACCGGCCGCCGACTTGGTCACGCCGGCCGAGCGCGGCCCCAACAGCGGATCCGCGCGCAAGCCCGAATGCTCGCACAGCCGCAGTACCAGCAGCACGACCAGCGGCTACGCCTGCTTCGTCTGCGGCGGCTTGAACTGCGGCACAGCCGGTGCCGGACGCGGCGTCCTCCACCGCGGATTTCACAGCCGTGTAGACTGCGGCCTGCACGTCCGCCTGCACTGGCGCGCAGGCGGCCGACCGGGAGGCTGCGCTCGCCCCAGCGGCGCCCACGTGTATGCCTTGTTGCTCACCGGCAACACTTGCGGCCCCATGGGCCGCTAGAACAGCGGCTTGCCCGGCTGCCGCCCCAAGTCGAGCGGTGACCATGGCGGCGGCCTCGTGAGCAGCGTCAGAGAGAGCGTTGGCGACAGCAGCTTGCGCCGCCGGCGTCACAGCAGCAGCGACAGCATCGTCAACAGCGCGGAAGAGACCACGTGCCGTATCGACAGGAGCAGCGACGGGGAGAGCAGCCGCAGCGTCCGCCGCGGCAGCGGCAGCGGCATCGGGTTCGGCGGCGGCCGCGGGTAAGGAAGCGGCGGCCGCCGCGGCTGCTTCCTCTGCTCCTTTTCGGCGTCCGTGGGCGCACGAGCAGGACCGCCGGTCGCAGTACATCTGCACGTGCTCATGGAAGAACGCACAAGCGAGCCGGTGCTTGGTTTCTTTTCCAAACTCGTGCCTCATTTTCACGCGGAGGTTGACAAAGACGCCGAGGAGCCGCATCTGCACCATAAAATGGTCTTGACGGAGATGCACGAGATGGGTCTTGAAGGTTTTGTTGATGGAGTGCCGGCTTTCCGCGCACGCCGTCCTGTGCCGCACGGAGCGGCCCGGGTAGGCGTCAGCGTCGTAGATGTGTGAGCAGCCGTGCTGCTTCTGGACGCGGTGAGCACGGTCGATGCTTGCGGCCATGGCCGACCGGTTGACAAGCCAAGGTACCCGCCGCGACGCATTGCGTGCCATCTGGCACGCCGTGTCGTAATAAACGACGGAAGGGAGGAGAGGGAACCGCTGCATGAGTGACGCCAAGACATGGGCGGGGCTCTCCGCGCGGTCGAGGAAGTCAAAGCCGATGAGCAGCCCGCAGGGGCATAGGAAGTTCTCAACGCCGGGCATGAAAGTCTGGGAGTTCATAAAAGCGTGCCGGCAGTCGTCTGATCCCAGCTCCTTGTTCAGCATCTCCTCCAACGCCACCCGCCCAGCCGTCACCTTGACCGCCCGCGCGGCGTTGACAGCCTCGGCCTTGCTGTCTGTGATGAACGGGCGGACGGGCTCAAGGTCCGGCCACACGTGCCCGCTTGAAACCTCCAGGAGCTGGGCACGGCCGCGCGCCGCGGATTGGGGGGAGCACGCCAGAGGGGAGGAATAAGGGACGGGTGCGGTACTCGCGGCAGCCCACGCGGCGTACTTGGCCGCTGACGTTTTCCTCCAGTTGTCGTCAAACGCCTTGCATCCCACAGACGCCTGGTTACGCCACAGCGTCTCCCAGTACGAGTCCACCCCGCAGGTGAACAGCAGCAGCTCGCCGACGGCTCGGGTCATCTGCACGTCCACGTCGTCGGCCGCACCGATCAGCTGCAGGAACGGCCACACGATGCCAACCGACTCCACCGCCTTGGCGTGCGCCTTCCACTCAGCCAACGGGGCTCCCATCGCCAACTTCGTGGCCAGCCGCCGGATTCGCATCCGCGGCATACCGGTGAGGGCCCCGACAACAGGGTGACCCAAAAAGGTGAGCACGAACCGCCTCACGATGCGCCACCGCTCCTTCTCGACAGTCGCACTGAGGCCGGTGCCAACGGCCCCAGGCACCTGCTTGCTCACAAAGTATGCCGCGTGCGCTGCCGCGGCAGCGACACCCTCCCCCCCGCCGTTGCTCTCACTGGCGGGTGGACCGCCACCGCCAGCGCCGGCACCTCCGTCAGCGGGAGCATCAGCGCCGTCAATTCCCGCCTCATTGGCGGCGGCGGCCCCGTCCGCGGCCGTGTCGGCCCCAGGGTCGGCGTCGGACACCTCGTTGGTGTAGAACGAGAAATAGATGAAGGCCGCCGCCCACGCCAAGTTCGCGCTCTTGGAGATGACGCGCCGGCGGCGTGGGGCGGCGGCTCCGACGTAAGCTCGTCGGCGAGGCTCTTGAGCGTCAAGTGCTCCTCCTTGGTGAGGCGCACCGCGTGTTGCCGCTCGGCAGTTGTTCGCTTGCGGATGGCGGCGCGCAGGCCCGCCGACGCCAAGCACCACCCATGCCCGGCGTCCAACGGCACGCCGACAACGTCCTCGGTGAGTCGCACGAGCGGCTGAGACTGGTTGCGCAAGATGGACAGGACCTGGCCGTCGGCGATCACCGCCAGGTACGGCCTGTCGCCCGCCTGCTTGCACTTGGAGCATCGAAAGAGCGACGCCGGCACGATCAGCGTGCGTGAGAACCGATGCGCCGCGATGATGAGCGTCTGGCGGGCGAGGCCCGACGCGGCGCCCGACATCGACCTCGTGCTCTCGAGGAGAAAGCACAGGACAGAGGCCGCCGACGACAACGTCCCGTGCCCCGTGAAGACCATCTGCGTCATGACGTCGAGGTAGGTCCTGGTGAAGACCGTGTTGCTGCTGGACGCAAACAGCCCTTCGTGTGCCCCATCATACGGCACCGGCTTTCCGCAGCCACTGGTCCACCGCCGTAGCGTCACGGCCACCCGTCCGCGCAGCGTGTGAAGGGTGGCGGCGGTGTGCTTCACCCCAGCTCCATTGTAGTCGCTGCCGCACGAAAAGCACCTCGCCTCGCAAAGTACGTCGGGTAGGTAGGCTGGATGCCCAGCGGCACGCCCGATGTCGGCTAGCTGGTCGAATAAGGAGCAATCGGCCACCTCTCCGACGCAAGGGAGCAGGTTTCGAGAGCACCTCCCCCGCGCCTCGTCCGAAAACGCCGCCCACTCGGCCGCCTGCGCGGCAGCCGTCACTCGCGCGGCCTGCACGACCGTCGGCAGAAGGACGTGCTTGAACGGGTCCGCAAAGCCGGGGATTGCAGCCTCTACCGCCGCGGTGGCCTGCTGCAAATGCGCACACCACTGTGCAACCGACGAGGCGTGCGGGCAAGTCCAATGGTTCTTGGCGCAGCTCATCAGCGCGCACGCCGGGCGCCGCTGCACCCGCTTCTTGTTCCGCTGCTTGTTGAGCTTATTGCGCACGACAACCGCTGCCCAGGTCGACTGGAAGCGCACGGCGAACACTGCCTTCTTTGTGGCCGTCGTGGTGGCAAACGACACGTCACACTCGGCCTGCGGCGCCACAGACGCGTTGTCCAGCACCGCGTAGGCGGTGAGCAACGCCACATCGTCGGCCAGCCCGGAGGCATTGGCCAGCTCCGCGTACGAGGCCTGCAGCCCCCGAGCGTGGCAGCAGCTGGAGGATGTGCCCAGCCACGACCGTACCTCCGCCGACTCGCCTCCGCCCATCCCGTCGCACGTGCACAGGTACGACGCGCGACCGTCCTCATTCTGGGCCCGCACCGCGTACGCCCGCTCGCCCTCCGACAAGACGACAGCCGCCCCGCCCTGGACGGAGACGACGCGGAACAGCATGCCCGCGTTCTCGTCCACGTGCGGCGCGTCGCCCAAAGCGACGGACAGGACGCGCGTGATGCGCTGCTTGTAGTAGTTGGTCAGCTCCTCCGCGCGGTCGCCGGTGCCCAGCGCGTCCAAATCAGTCCCGGCCGCGTCGTTTCCCGAACTGCTTTCCGCATAAACATCCTCGCTCTCGGCGGGAGGGACGGGGAAGGCGGATAGGTCGTCAGCAGCGTCACGGACTCCGGGGACTCGACGCCGCTTTCCGCGACGGCTGTCCCGACTGGCCGCTCCGCCGGCTCCGCCGCCAGTCGACAGCCGCGGAGGCCGCGGCTGCGCGCGCCGCGCACGACTGGGGCGAGCTCGGCTCGGCAAAATGCCGGGGAGGGAGGCAAGGGTGGCCCCGATGTCCGACGGGACGACGAAGAAGGCGCCCGACCCACCTCCAAACTGCATGGGGTTGGGGCCGCCCCCGGCCAGTGACGCGCTTGGGTCCGAATCGGGGTCGGGGATGCCGTCGCAGAGAGCCTCGTCGCCGCTTGGTGCCATCGCGGGCGGCCGGCGACCTCGTCGTGGAGGTGGGCGACCGTGGAGTACTCGGAAAGGGGGTGGAAGCACGGGCCACCCCAGCCGGGTGAGCGGGAGCAGGAGCCGAAAAACAAACAGATAATGGAGGGGGGGGGGGAAGACGGAAAAGCAGCAATGTTGGACAGTGAATGGGGTGGTGAGGAAGATTGGAAAAACATGCGCGGTTGGGAAAACGGGGCAGCCGCGGGGGGTAGCGCGATAGAGACGGCGACCGCGATTGCAGAACGTTCCAGACAGGCCTATCAGGCACCCTGCGAAGGTGGGCAATCTCGTCGTCGTCGGCGTGTGTTGCTGAGGCCTGAAACCGATAAGTTCTAAATTATGCGCGACATCTGTCACGAGAAGATATCAAGTACGTGCCAGCAGCATAACCAAGTACCATTCAGAGTCTGCCAGGGTCACTGTTTTTGCCACGAATATCCTTAGCCCTGGAGGGCGCCTCTTCTGTCGGGCACAATGACAGGGAATAAGCAAGCTACAAGGGGTATTCAAGGCCTGAGGGTGCTGTGGGGGGTCAGGAGAAAAAAGCAGGGACGTGCGGATGCAGAGTGAGGGAAGTGGCGCGGTTTTCGGGCGGATACGGTTGTGGGAAGGGGTGGAAACAAAGTGGGCGAGTGACTGCGCCGTCGAGGCGTATACATGGGTACGGACTGCAGCCCCCTTTGCCAGCTAAAGAAACAAGAGAAGGGCTCAAACAGAACAGGACCTGCCAGAGCTGTGTATCGCTGTGTCTTGCCAGCGCCCCCCCGATACATCCCCACCACGATTGAAAGAAGGAAGCCAGAAGTCCAGGAATCACCCCCCGACCTCCGACAGAACGGGTGCCCACGGCGCAGCCGCCACGACCGTCACCACCCACACACACCCACACCATAGGTCGACGCGGATTTTATCCTGGACGCTGGGGGAGAGGGGAAGGCAGCGGAGCGGGACAGCGAAAACGCGGAGAGGGCAGAAAAACGTCAAATGGGCCAATAGTGGCAGGTGACAGAGCGGACAGGGAGTAGATGCAGAACAGAATTGTGGTTAGGTATTGACGGCAGGGGGGAAAAAGAGCCTCGAGGGGAGGCAGCGCCGGCAGGGGGAGGGCAGGGGCGGTAGAGGTAGGCAGCGGCGGTGCGGAGGCAGCGGCGGTGCGGAGGCGGAGCGCGGGGGGAGGTGGCGGCCGTGGAACGTGGGTGAGCGCGAGGGAGGCAGGGCGGCGATGAGCTGCCAACAGTCAATCACTGCCGCATGCCCTCGCAGCCGGCGTGATGGCAGCGCCAGATTGGGTAGGGAGGGGGGGATAGGAGTAGAGCCTCACCAGGCCCGGTGCAACGGAGCTCTTGTGACCGGGTGTCACATGCGCTGGAAATGGTAGATCGGTACTGAAACAGGAGACTCCAGTGGATCACGGTGTGTTTACTGACACTGTCCAGTTCATTGCGTTGACAACCAGCGCTTCGCTCCCTCCCTACAGCTGCTACCGACCTATTTTTTCAGAAAAACCACCACCGGTTGTGTACTGCAACGTCATCGGTGCTTTACCACTATGTATTGCACGAGGTTGGACATCCTGGTTACTGCACACATCCTATGTCTCTTCTTGTCCCACATATGGCAGAAGCATGCCCGTTTGGGCGCAACCTGACCAAAACACAAAAACTTTGAAGAGTCTCACCTATGGACCTTCGAAGGGTACTGAGAACGGTGCTGTGCGTGGTTTAGCGTAAGACCGCTTCCTTTCTGCTTTTTCGGCCCTCTAAGGTCACAAAAGCCCGGAGCCGCCGCTGCTTTACGAGCACGCTCTGTTTGCCCGTAGGCCAGCTTTTTGTGTGCGTTCGTGTCAGTGCATCCAACCCCCCCTTTTGGAGCCTCATAAATGGTACCTGCAGAATCATAGGATACCTGGTTCACCAGATACATCTTCCAACGGGTCCAGACCACCCGAGGGTGTGCGCTGCAGGTGCCTACTGCGGCGGGGCACTGTTTACGCACTCCAAAGACATACTGTACCAGCACAGGTGCAGACTGAATGCGAAGGGACGGGGAATACCCGGTGGATGGGCCAGCATGCCACTGTGCCTCGAAAGCGCCCAGTGGACGCATATGGAAACCCAGAGGTCAGGCGGTCGCGGACATGGCTTTTCAATAATGCGCTATTTCCAATGCAGCGGTCAAACAGAAGCGTCCACACTGAACGCATGATACGAGAACTCTTCCCCTCTCTTGGAACACATTTCTATACCCCACCCGGATCATCATTACGAACACGGCCGTAGCATCCCCGTCTTCAGCCTTACCTTCGAGGTGGGTGTGCGGGTGGCGGTGGTGGAGCCTCCGCGGCGCGGCGTCGCGGGACGGCGGGACGGGGAGGGTGGATGAACAGGAGCGGGCGGCCGGCCATCGGCGGTGCTCGGCCGCCCGCTCGCCACAGAAGCACTTGACTCCGGCAGCTGCCGCCCATCTCAGGCTGCTCTCCCCGCAAAAGGTCCCATGTGGACCACCAACGCTGTAGGAAGAGGCTGCCGCGAGGCGGGGCTGCATCAGAGAGCGGTGGCAGCGGGGGACCGCGGCATCAGGGAGCGGCGGCAGCGGGGAGCCGCGGCAGCGGGGAGCGGCGGCAGCGACGAGCTCTGGCCGCGGGGAGCTATGGCAGCGTGAAGAGGCGGCAGCGGGAGTGATGGCGGCGGGGAGCGGCGGCAGCCGGGAGCGGCAGCAGCCGGGAGCGGCAGCAGCCGGGAGCGGCCGCAACCGGGCGCGGCGGCAGCCGAAAGCGGCGGCAGCGGGGAGCGGCGGCCTCGAGGATCGGCGGCCGCGAGGAGCGGCAGCAGCAGGGAGCAGCAGCAGGAGGAAGAGGAAGAAGCAGCGAGCGGCAGCAGAAAAGAGCGGTAGCAGCGGGGAACAGCGGCAGCGAGAGGCGGCGGCAGCGAGGAGCGGCGTCCACTAGGAGTAGAGGCAGCAAGGAGCTGTGGCTGCAGCGAGAGGTTGCTGCGGCGAGTGGTGGCTGTGAGGGAGCGGCGGCAGCGGGAACAGATGCAGCGGGGAGCGGCGGCAGCCCGGAGCGGCGGCAGCTCGGCGCGGCAGCAGCCGCGAGCGGCGGCAGCCGGAAGCGGCGGCAGCCGGAAGCGGCGGCTGCCAGGAGCGGCGGCCGCCAGGAGCAACCGCAGCGAGGAGCGGCAGCAGCAAGGAACGGCAGCAGCAGGGAGCAGTGGCAGCTCGCAGCGGTGGCAGCGCGGAGAGGTGGCGCCGTGGAGAATTTGCAGCGAAGAGATGTGGCAGCAACGGGGGATGGTAGTCTTGTCAGGGGACGGAAGGGGTGTGGGGGCGGTGAAGACGTGTAGGCTGCCTCACCTGGTCGGAATGGGGGGCGCCAAATCGGCTCTATTGAGGTCAAGAGAGGGGGGGTTCGGGCGCCCCAAAACGACCTGGTTGGACCAGTCCAGGAGACGGTGGCCGCTGCCTGAGGACTAATCCATTTTGAGCCATTTAGAGGGGTGCCAAAGATCTGCGGCAGCGGGGGATCACGGTGACACCGCCTGAAAGGTGTATGTGTGGGGGGGCGTACAGGAGGTCACTGTCTGTCTGGGCCCCATTCGATGACGACAGATGACACAGAGGCTGCTGACCGGCGTGAACGGGACATTTGACGGGGTTTTTTTCGGTCGCCTATCGCGGCTGCCTCGTACCGGCCCCAGGAAAGGTGCTGGCGTGGCCACTGACCGAACAGCTCCTGGGTCTGAGCACGCCCACACTCAGCCTGTTTGCGCCAATGAGGTATCTGCTGCCGCCCGTGCATGCCCCATGAGTAGGTGCGTCTGCACGTCAACCCGAAGAGACTATGAAACAGTATCGTTTTCGCTGCAGCCCATCATACGCCAGCCAGGCACAGATATCGGCGCACCATCGCAGGTCTTTGTTGGGTCACCAGCGACGGCAGCGCGAAGGGACTGCAGCACATGTGTCTCTTGCTATTTATTTCTCTTCTTTCTTGACGGATGAGGGTAACGCAACCGGCACGGTCGTGGGGGTGAGGGAAACCACGAGCACCCACCCCTGGCGAGTGTTAGAACCAAAACTATCTAGAGCAGTGATGTTGAGGGTATCGAGGTGGCGGGCTGGCAAGCGGGACCTGTTTTTTCTGTGGTCGATGGGCAAGCCGTGGAAAAACTCATAACGATGGCTCACGGTGCCCGGGAAGCGCTGGCGTGTGCCTTTCGAGGCGCCATCGGCTCTTGAGAAGTTAATGATAGGTAGATTCGAATATCATGTAAAAAGAAATAATTGCAAAACACCTGTTTTAAAACACTTGAGCAAAGGAAGCTTTGGGGAAGATGTGTCAAAAAGGAAAAAATGCACAAGTGATGGGCAAAAGGGCACAATGCTGTTTGTTCGGCTACACAAGGCTCACCGCCGTACTCCGGCACAACAGCAACAAACAAAGCTACAACCCACACAAAACACACTACTCAACCTGGCGGCTACGCTTGGCGGGGCTCGACGTCAGGGGCCCGTCCTCTTCCCCCTCGCTCACCACTTCGGGCTCCTCTGTCTCGGCCTCTGGCACCGCCAGTGCTCCCTCGACACGCCCGGCGGGTGCAGGGAGTACCTCCACGTGGAGCACCGGCGCGGCGGAAGGCGTTGCACCACGAGCGGCCGCGCGCGCGGCCGCGCGCGTGGTTGACACAGTCGACGCACGGCCGACACGACCAGTGTCCACCACCTGCCGCGGCGCCAAGTCCGGTGCGCCGTCACGCAGTGCCTTGGCGCAAGTGCCATCCGGCGACTTGCGCTTGGGCGCCGCCTTACGGCGCAGCGCCGCGTGGTCCGCCTTAAACACCTCGTGCTGCATGGCCGACCGGCACCACGGCTCTTTGGTCCACAGCAAAAGGAGAACCGCGACGGCCTCCTCGTGCTTGCAGTGGCACTCGGTCGAGGGGGTGGCGTCTAGGTAGATGATGACCGACTCCTCGCTCAGCCGCGCGCACGAGACATCCCCGGCCGCCATGTCAGCGCCCGCCCGCAGCGGCTCCTCCCGGGGCAGGACCTTGCTCGCCTTCGACGCGGCCTTGAAAAACCGAGGGGAGAGGAAGCGCGATGGCACCTTGACGCCCATGGGCCAGCGTGGGGCAACCACCGCGCCATCTTCCGCCTGGCGGGCGACGATGCGGTCCACCCACCAGCGCGAAGAGCACTCCATAATCTGACGCGGGGAGAGCCCAAAGTGCATGGCACAGATCATGATGACCGCCTTCAGGGTGGCGCGCAGCAGCTGCACGGGCGCCCGGCGGTTGAGGAACAGGTCCGTCATAAAGTCCACTGCAGACTTGATGGGTGTCACCGGCGGCGGGAGGGTCATGCTCTCCAGCACAAAGGGTATCCCCACTCCTGCCAGCGGCGCGCCAACGCTGTCGCCTCCACTGGCCGCCCCGCCGTCGCTCACCGTCGAGGAGTGTACCGCGCTGCCCGCAGAAGAGCGCCCCGGCGGCACGTCGTCCAAGGGGCTGGAAGAGCGCGACGCCGAGTGTGCGCGGGCCACCATCCGGGCAAGCCGCTGGATGCTCACATGCGGTGGCAGAATGCTGTCGGCCCGGGAGGTGAACGAGTCCAAAATCTCCTCGTCCTCGGCCGTTGAAGAAATCGGGGGGGGGGAGCTCGACGTAGGGACAGCCGCTTGGCCTCGGTGAAGAGTGCCGACCAGACGCGCTTCAGAGTCCGCAGAGAGGCGGGCGCGCGACAGAACGTCGCGGCCACGGAAGAATTGGTGCGCCTGCCCAAAGACGCGCAGCACGTCTGGGTCGACGTACGCCCCCTGCCCAAAGAGGCTCGCCCAGCTCAGGTCCCCCGTGGCCGAGACGCCCGACAGGCGGATGACCACTTGCACGTTGTCGTTGCCATCCTCTAAGGACGAAGCGCTCGCGACCATCGCCGCTGCGTCCTCCAAAGCCTTCGTGGGCGCGCTGCACCCGTTGACGGCAGTGATGTAGCGCCAAAGCCGCTGCATCACGACCGTCCGGTTGTCGTTGACGGCGCGCCCGCGCGCGCGGGCAGCCGCGCCCGAAGCCTCCTTCAGTGCCTCGAAGGCAGCAGTACCGCGGGCGGCAGTGCTCCCGACTGCCGTTGCGCCAGTGCCTGACGCACCACCAGACCCGATAGACTCTGTCATTGCTGATGCAACCGCCGAGGGAGACACGACAGAAGGTGGTGCCACGGCGAGCGCGCTGACCGGCAGAGCCGCCGCGGCCACAGTAGCCGTGGTCACTATCGGCGTCGCGTCGGCGGACGTGACGACGCCGGGTGTCACCAAAGCGCCCGTGTTGATCGACGGCGCAGCTGCAGTGATCTTTATGACCGAATGCCGGCCGGAAGTGGTCGGACCGTTCACCCTCGTGACGGTAGCGGCCTCTCCCAACCACGGCGCAAGGGCCGCGAGCGTGCTGACCGCCGCCACCGCGGCAGGCAGCACGACCGGCGCCGTCACCGCCGTGTGCGTCCCAACTGTCTCCGCCACAGCGGCTGGCGTCACAAACGGCGTGCTGGCCGCCGCCACCGCGGCAGGCGGCACGTCCGGCGCCGTCACCGCCGCGGCCGTCTCCCCTGCCGCCGCCACAGCGGCGGGCGTCACAAAGGGTGTGCTGGCCGCCGCCACCGCGGCAGTCGTCACCACCAGCGCTGTCACCGCGGCGGGCGTCACCACCGTCGCCGTCACCGCGGCGGGAGTCCTCAGTGCCGCTGCCGCCGCGGCGGACGGCGCAGCCGGCCCCGCAACAAGGGCCGGCGTGACCACCGGCGCCGCGACAGGGGCGGGCGTGACAACCGGCGCCGCGACAGGGGCGGGCATCCCGACCGGAGCCGCCATGGGGGCGGACGTCACCACCGGTGCCGCTGCCAGGAAGGGCGCCATCGCCGGCACCGTGACCGCGGCGGGCATGACAACCAGCCCTGAAACGGGAGCGGGTGAGATCACCGGCGCCTCCACCGGAACGGGCGTGCACATCGACGTCGACACTGGGGCGGGTGTGACAACCGGCGCCACCACCATGGTGGACGCGACGACTTGTACCGGGACCAGGTTGGGCGTCACGTGCGGCGCCGCCACCTGGGCCGGTGTCATCACGGGCACCGCCGCGACGGCCCCCGTGAGCACCTGCGCCGCAACAGGGGCGGGCGTCAGCGCCACCGACGCAAGCGAGGCGGGCGCCGCCGCCACGGCCGCCAACGGGGCGGATTTCATCCCCACCGCCGCCACTGGGGCGGACTTAACCACCACCGCCGCCACCGGGGCGGGCGCAATGCCTAGCGCCGCCGTGTCGGCCGGTGTAATGACCGGCGCCGCCACCTCCGAGGGCGTGATGACCGGCGCCGCTACCTCGGCGGTTGTGATGACCGGCGCCGCCTCGGGGGCGGGCGCGGTAGCCGGCGTCGCGGCGAGGGCGGGCGCGGTAGCCGGCGTCGAGGCGAGGGCGGGCGTAATGAGCGCCCCGCCCGCCACAGTGGCTGCCGCAGTGGCCGACATGGCGCCGGCTGGCGTCACCGTCGACGGGATCATCGGCGGGACCGCCGTCGTGACGCGCGGCGCCATAAAGTCGGCCGTCAAGTACCCCTGGGCCGCCGCAATGGAAACGCCCTTGGAGCGCATCGGCGAGCCGGCCGTAGGGTCGGCAGCCAGCGCGGAGGAGATAGACCACGCGTCGTTGATGGAAGTTTCCCGCAGGGAAGACACGGTGGGCGGCGTCGAAGGCGCCATGGCGAAGATGAGGGGGGCACGAGGGGCCAGTGATAGGGGACGGGGGGACAGCGGGATAATGGTGGGGGACGGTGAGGAAAACAGCAGCTAGCAGGAGGTACTGGCCAAGAGTGGCGGTCGGCCGACGTCGATGAGGGGATGGTGCATGCCGGTAAGACTGAGGAGAGACGAGCACCGCCCGCAGCCGCGACTTATACTCTGCTGCGCCGCCGACACCACCGCCGCGACGGCGCACAATCACGCTCACGACCGCGCATGTCCACTCCCAGAACACAACAGCGGCAGCACGCCACCGCCCCCTCCAAGCAGTGCCCCAAAGAACCCCGAACGGCCGCCCACCGGCCGCCGGCAGCGGCAGCAGCAGCCGCCGGCACCCGCAGCGCAGCCAGCGGCAGCCGCAGCAGCATCCCCCGGGAGCGGCAGCAGCGGCGGCGGCCCGGCGCGGCGCCAAAAAGCCGGACGCGCGACGCCCGCCAAAAACGCGCTGCCCCCGGACCTCGCCCAGCCGCCGCCCAGGGGCCGCCGGCAGCGGCAGCAGGAGCCGCCGGCAGCCGCAGCAGCCGCGGCGGCCCGGCGCGGCGCAGAAAC
>ENA-ORXR01003630-ORXR01003630.1-marine-metagenome-genome-assembly--contig:-NODE-3630-length-13649-cov-9.667993_pt1 | contig 13649 bp, 16 predicted proteins | sample MGYA00237866_ERZ511479 | MGnify/ENA metagenome assembly ERZ511479 | reverse complement strand
GGGGGGGGGCTGCCCAAAGCAGGGACCGATACGAGCGGGCGCGCGCCGCACCGTCGGCGGGCGCTGACGCTGCACGCCCGTGCGCGCGCGCCGTGGGGCGGCGTGTGGCCCGCTGCGCCGGCGCACGGGGTGCGCCCGACGCGGCTGCGGCGCGCCACGGCGCACCTCATGAAAGACGCCGGCCGACGCGCGTGGCCGTCCACCCCCCCGACGCGGCGCGCGCGCGTCGCGCCGGTCGTCGGCCCGCCGGTCGTGGCCGGCGCCACGCGCCCGCGCCGGTGGCCGCCCGCCCCGTGCTGCCCCGTGGGGGACGGCCTGGGCGACCGCCACGGGCGGCGCGGCCTCGACGCGGCGCGCGGCGGCCGCCCCGCCCGCGGGCCCCGCCGCGCACCGCCGTGCGCCGGCGGCGGCCGTGGGGGACCCCCGCCGTCCCGGCGGTGGTGTTTGCTCGCCCTGTTGCCGGTCGCCGCTCGCGTGCGCGCGAGCGCCCCCGCGCGTGGTCGCACGACGCGGCCGTCGCGGGCCGCCTCGGCCGCGGCGCCGCCGGTCGGCGGGCGGGCGGCGGGTCCGCCGCGCGGGCGGCGGCCGCCCGCGCTGTTCCCCCCTCCCCTGACGTCTAGGATTCACACCGACGGGTGGCACCAGACACTTGATGGCGGCGGCGGGGGGGGGGGGGGGGGGTCGCCGGCCGCCGCCGCCGCGCCGTCACCCCGGTGTTTGCAAGCTGCGCGCGCCGAGGTGCGCCAGCGTGGTTGGCCGGCCGACCCCCCGCCATGGCGGTGCACGGCCTCGGACCGTGGTGGTCCCACGCCAAACTTGGCTGCTAGGTGGCAGGCACGGCCCGTTGGCCGCCCGCCCGTCTGACGGGAGACGCGGGGGGCCCCCTCCCCCGGGATCCCGGCCTGACGCGCTGCCGGGGTGGCGCCTCGCAGAGTGCGCACCCGCGTCTGCTGCTGACGGCCGTCCCTCCCACCCACCCAATCGTGCTGTGCTGTTCCGCCTGCTCCCCCCCTGCCGCCCTTTCCCTGCGGTGCGGCGCGCATCGGGGGTTCACCCTCCTCCCGCATCACTCTCCCCATCCCGCTCCGCCAGTTTGGTGAGGTGGGTCGGTCGGGCCGCCGCGTGCCCCGACCAGCACCGCTAGTGTGTGCGAGCGGCGGTTGCCGTGAGTGGTGGCCATTGATCGGGGGGGGGGAGAGTGGGGGGGGGGGGGGGGAGCGGATGGCGCCGACCAACGGGCCACGAGTTGGTGGCAATGAGTGCCGGTGCTTCGCCGTGGCAGGTTGGGCTGTCTGGCTGTAGGGCGGGCGTGGGCACGCGCCTCCCTGGTGAACTGTCCGCGCTGCTCCCGAGGCGGTGGACATGCGGGGCTGTTGCAGGCGACCGAGGAGGTCGCCGCGTGAGTCGGTCGTGGTGGGCGGCCGGGTGGGTGGGCAGCTGCTGCTGCTGCAGCGGCGGTGCCCGTGCCTCGTCACCAGCGCCATACGCGTGATGATAGCGTGAGCGGGAAGCGGAGCAAGTGCATTGGAGAGAGAGCACGGCCGCCCCGTGGCGCGCCGCCGACCGTTGCTCACACGCGTGCCCCGCGACGGCACGCCAAGGGTCGGCTGCTTGTTCTTGTCTCTTGGCCTAGCAGCACGTGCCGTCGTGTGGTGCAATGTCAGAGATGGAAACAAGGGTAAGAGGGTTTGGTTGTTCTCCCACATGTGCTACTACGAAAAACACTAGGGATCGGCGGTGCCGCCCATCCCGTCCTCCACCCACCCAACGTGAGCTGCGATTGCGGCGGGACCCCTGCGTCCGCCCGCCGCACGCTCTCACCGCCTACCACCTTATGTAGAACAGGGAGCGCCTCGGCAAACAAGCAACGGATGTGCAGACCGGCCGAGCACCCCACTGTCGTTCAGCGGAAGCCCGTCCAAGCAAAGGTCGGGTTGGTCTCCCGGTACCTCCACCGGTTGCACGACGTACCGAGCGTCTCGCAGCAGCTGCCCATCATAAACCCGGCGCTCCCGCCGAGGTAGGTCATGGAGCGGCAACCTTCAAAGCAACACTGGGAGCCCCACCGAAAGTAATAGGCGGCGCACGCCGCGCAGTAGTACGAGTAGGCCTTGCGGCCTGTCGGCTTCGGGGCCTTGGAGGGGGTGGTTTGGGGGCGGAGGACCACGTTGGTCAGGATCTTGGAGAGGGTCACCCCCGGCGCACCCGAAAAGCAGCGGTAGTTGCCGCCGGGGCGGCTCCCACCGCAAGGGGTGGAGATGGTCCAGGCGAGTTTGGCAAACCTGGCAGTCCGTGCCCAGGTCGCCCCCTTTTGGGTTTTTTTCACCGACGTCCGCCAAGCCTTGATCGTATTGTCGTACGCACCGCGCTTGAGGCACTTCCACGCGGGGCAGCGGGCGGCGTGGGCGGCCGCAGTGTCGGTGAGGTCGCCAGTACCAATGGGGGCAACGACGGCGGAGGAAGAAGCGCCAGAGGGGGAGGACAGCGCGGCGCCCTCCATGGCGGCACGGACGACGGGGTCGAGGGAGACCGCCGCGGCGGCCGCAGCAGCATCGGTAGTCGCAGCCGCCGCTGCCGTCGTCGCAGCGCCGGCGGCGCCACTGGCGACAGCAGCGACGGCCGCGGCTACCAACAGAGGGAGCGCGAGCCCTGCGGCACGCAACCGCAACCGCCAACCCCCGACAGGGATGGAGGTGGTGACGACATCACTTGGCTTGCTGCGCCTGCCCATCTCGCCCACATGGCGGGCCATGACGACGGTGGTAAGCGGGAGGAAGGAGCGACGGAGAGGGGACCGGCCAAACACGACGGATCGGGTGCGCGAGGTCGGCCACGAGGCCCGTCGTGGTACCCCGGCAGCTGCTGCCTCGGCCGTCGTCGACGCACGGGCCACCTCGACGGGGGTTGCAAGCTCAGGGGGAAGGGGGACGGCGCCGGGGATGTGGCACCACGATGGGTCGGAGCGTGCGTTCCGGCCAGAGAGGTCGCCGTTTTTCACGTCGCCGCCGGCGGCGGCCGGCGGGCAGGCGTCACGTGGGCCCTGAGGCGCGTGGGCGGGGGGCAGTGCCGTGGCCGTCTGGGTCGGCTGCTGGCCGAGCTGCAACCCGCCTGCCCGCCTACGCCCCCGCAATACCGTGACGCGACGCCGGGTCGCCGGTCCCCCCGTTGGGCCGGGAGACGCTGGCGCGTGTCCGCCGCTCGACGTGTGCCCCGCCTTCCTCCCCGAACGCTCTGCATGGCCTCCGCAGCGACCCCCCCCCCCCCCCCCCCCCCCCCCCCCTCTGGCCAAAGAAGGAGTTCCAACGACCGACGCCGGTCCCGCAAGGTGCTAGGACCCGGCGACCAGGAGCGCTGCGCTGCCGGCTCGGCGACGCCTCTGATGCGGAGGTGTAGTAGAGCTGGGTAGGGCCAGGCGGTCGGCGGAAGGGGCGAGACATATGGGAATACAGTGCAGTGCAAGCGCGCTTCGCCACCACCCGTGGCTGTAGGGCGCTTCCATTGGCCGACCCGGAAGAGCCGCGGGGGAAAGCAGCGGATTGTCGGCGTGTGGTTCGCGGTGCGAGGACGTGCAGGGCGTGTGGCGACGGTGTGGCTGCACCGGGCGGGCACACGCGAGTGGCGGTAGACGCTCGCGAGCGGCGCGACGCGTGTGCACAGCCACGAGCCGTGCGGACCGCCGGGTTGGCGGGGCGGAGGCTGCGGCCGACGACTCGTGGCACCTTCTGTCGGTGAAGGCGATCGCGGTGTGAGAGGCGGGGGGGGCGAGGAGAACGACGCGGTCGCGCAATGGCCGCCCATCGTCTGAAGAAACGACACACCGAACGGGGAAATGTCCGGGAGACCGCCTCGTACTGTATCTAGACAGAAGACCTGAATGGGGTTTCCCGTTGAAGACGCCTTCATGCTGCAAGGAGATCACTGCGAGATTATTGCAAGACCCAGAGAAGAATCTCGAGAGTTCTCTGATATGCGGCGACTCCGATGCTTATCCTGCAGCGGGACGTAAGGACGGTGGCCGTCTGTCTCTGGACTACCCTGCTATTCTGCACGTCGACTTTTGTGGTCGGCGATACTGCCCAACAGGCTGTGTAGGGCCTACGGCTTCAATAAAATTTCTTTTGTGACCTGGACGTCGGCGGCCCCGTACGGCGTCGCTGCGACGCCGCCGCTGGTTGCATGTTGCTGTTGAAGAGGCCGTGGTGCTTTTGGCGGCCAGTGGTGCTCGTGTGAAGCAGGTTCACAAGGCCCGCAAAAAAAGCAAGGCGAGACAACACTACAGTACCTCTATTGTCGTTGCACCAAAAAGTGGAGAGTCCATGCCTAACAAAGAGGCGCTTTTCTGCGTTTGATTGGCCCAGACATCGATCGGCCTGACTGGGGCCTCTCCAGCTGTTGACGGAACGACCACATGAGCTCCCAACACGTCTTCAGGTCTGTTCCATGCATTAATGCGTATGAAGAATGAGTTTTCCCTTCTGTTCCAGATATTGTTTGACCATGAGAAGCTAGATAACTGGTCTCTGTAGCATGGGTACTCAGATAAAAAAAGAAGGCGCTCAAAGGATTATGTAGAGCTGTGTTGTACCTGGGTGTTTCTCTGTCCCTCGAGAATCTCCCCGTTTTCTCTGTCTCTGTCGATTCGGAATGGATCCTGACCAATTTCTGATACAGACACCGAATCATTGTACTTGGCCCAGGGGTGCTACGTGAGTCGCTGTCCAGATCATGTGCCTGGACCTCATCAGTCTCGCGGTGGCCATGAGTCCATTCTCACTGTCGGGCGTGTAGCCCCCCCCCACCAAGTTTCCGATTGATCCGATCTGCCTTCGCATGGACATGCGCTTTTTCTCGGCCGGCTACGAGCATCACCAGCCCCCCACCACCATGGCCCATGTGCTCCAACGGCCACGAATGCGGTCCAGAAATCCCGAAAGTACCTATCACACGCATTTCGCCGCCAGGCGACGTCGGTTTACTACCTGCAGCGTCACCAGCGGGCACTTCAATGCAAAAACTGCCGCTCGGTACAACGTTGAGATGTAAGAAAAAAACTCTGCTTCACCAGCCTATAGTCATGGCTGGCTGAAAGTATGTCAGAAAAATGATGATGGAGTAGGCTCCAGTATGCGTACATGGAGAGCAGAAATGCTTGAGTCATTGCTGAGTTCTGGGGGCACCATCATGGGTCGCGCCCATGCGCCTTAGTGAGTGGAATCGACCTTTAGACATGGCCTGCTCTAGACCGCCACCAGGCCTCAGCAGCGTTCTCTCTAATTTCCGCCACCAGAAGAGCCATGCTACATGTATTGGCTGTCGCGAGGATCGAAGCTGTCTCGGGACGAGTCGTGCACTCGATGGTCTGTGGCAGGTGCTGCCGAGCTCTGCCCCTGAATGAGAAAATTTCTCAGACACCATCCCTGTCATGAACGACAGCCCAGAACGACGGTATCCCGTTCAACGTTCCGTTTCACGCCACAGCGAGACAAGTTCCCGTTCAGAAGGACAGTTCTCCAACGATCCCGGCCAATTGCGCGGAGACGGTCGACTCAGACGAGATGTGGGCGGGTTCGGGGCGCCGCGAACCCTTCTCTCGCCCCTGCGGCACCTCCCTCCCCCGCCTGACAGGTCGGATCCACCACACAATGGCACGCAGCGTTCGCGTCGTGAGCGCGCGAGTGGCTGGCATGGCGCACAGGGAAGAATACATCGACTGCCCGCAGAGGCCTTCCACGGCGTGACGGAAATAGCAATGCTTGGCGTCGCACCGACGGGGCGCCGGTGGCGGCGGCGGCGGCGGCGGTTGTCAACGGCGGGTGCGGCGGGTGTCGAAGGGAGGCGCTGGGAAAACGGCGTCAATACATGGAGGGTTAGAAGCAAAGAATACCCAAAGCCGGGTGGGGGGGCACTGTAGAAGGCGCGAACGGCGACGACCGCCGCCCCGCGGGGCGGCCGGGGCCGACGCAGGTGCGTCCCAGTCGACGCGGCGCCACCCCCTTGGCCATCTAATCCGTTCCTGAGACGTGGTTGCCCTCGGTGGATCAAACGTGGGCCCCGACAGGCCGTGCCGCGCCTCCGTCGCTGCGCAGGACGCTCGCCAAGGCTCGTCCGGCGGGCTACCGCAACTGGTCGTGTCTTCCAGCGTCATCCCCCTGCTCGCAAGCGTCGTTCTCTGGAAGTTAGACTGAGGCTATCTGTGCGCCATTTCGGCATTGTACGACGGCGGATGGAGAAGGGCATCTCTATCTGTGCGCCATTTCGCCGTTTTCTTCGCCATTGCGCTATCGCCTTCGCCAAATCTTCACATGATGGCGAGAAGAATAGCGAAAAGTACCCTCTTCGTCAAATACGTGGATCAATGGCTTAAATTTAGATGTCTCGTGTCCACCGGGATGGGGGTCGTCAACTTGGCCTTCCCTCAGCGACCCAATGCGGGGACTTGACCCATTGCAACGCGATCTCCTGTGCTCGAGTGCTCGGCTACGTCCATTCAGGCCATCGAAGGGGGTGATGGCCTGCACTTAGGGATGTGGCGAAGGAATTGACTGATAGACATGCTCTTTGCTATCGCCAAGTCTTTGGCGAAAAGGCGATAGCGCAACGGTGCACTGCTAGACTTCTCTAAGAGCTGCTGGTGGTGGGCGCGCCGAGATCCAGATGCCTCTGTTCCTCCCGCAGAATGCTGTCGAGGTACCGGTGGGGAACGTCGGCGGGCATCCACCACACCTCGTTTGTTGGCTTGGGAGAGTGGCCCAGCACCGCACCGCGCGCTGCGGCACCATCTTGCAAGGCCGGGCGACGAACTGTTTTAGCGGCGGGGGGGTTCGCGCGCCCGCCCTTCATTGACTCACACGTGCGCACATGGTGCAAAGGGGGGATGCGGCTCTCCCCGAATTGTCGGCCATCGATGGGTACCGGGCTGTGTATCTCATACTTTGGTATTTCAAGACAAGTTCCCCCGTCAAAAAATTGGGCGCCGCCAGAGGTGTGCACGTCGGCGAAGCGCTCGCCGCCCCGCACGAGCCTAGGAGGGGATGTCGGCGCTGTTGACAGCGCCCTGTCTAGTTCTCCAAAGGAAGTACCAGCGACGCTGGTCGAACAAGAGGCGGGTCACCCAATGGCCGGAAGGCGCGAGGACGTCGCATTCACATCGAGCGGCATGCCACTACTAGCGGTTTTATGGCACCCGTGATGGGGGGAGGGAGAGGTCACCCTGCTTTAAGTGTCCGAGGGGGTCACCCAGACAGCCACTTGGAAGGCTCCATCGCATGACCCCACACTCACATTGTCGGTGCGGATCAGGCCGGGCAACAGGGCGCAAGGCGGCCTCTCGGGCGGGGGTGGCAGGCTATCTGCGGCACAGTCGACACAGCAGCTAGGTGAGTTGAACCGATGGAGGACCGTACATGATGGTGACGTGCCACGGATCTGTGGACCACTGGCGATATTGCGGTGACACATCCGGTGCTCGCCAACAATGACGATGCAAGCTTGGCCCCACCACGGGAGAGCAATCCAGCGGGGGGGCGCAAACAACGTTGAGTAGGGAGGGAGCGTTTCTCGGCCTACCGTGGAGCGCCTGTCTCGGGCCGTTTGTCTCTTCTTGGTGTCTGCGTGGTAGTCCACCACAAATGCCATACCTATGTCTGTCTTTGTGCTTCACGACGGGAGCGCTGGTAGGCTGCGTTGCTCCTCTGAGGCCCACTCGAGGCCTATCGACTTGCGCGCCAGAGTCCAACGGGTGGGAGGACAACGTTGCACTGGGCTGCACGCTCGTCATTGATATGGATCCCAGCGGTCCTTCTGTTGTGCTTGGACTACAGCCGTTCTCCCAAAAATCCCGCACTGCAACAGTTCCAAAAGTGTTCCAAATCGGCCTGTGCGGGGTCGTGGAGGCCGATATGGCACTCTCTTGGGACAGTTGGAGTGTGGGATTTTTGGGAGAACGGCTGTACACGTTGGAGACCTCAGCGCAGCGACCAGAGCGGAACCTTGCACCGTTCCTCCATCATGGCATGATGCCATGCAAGCAACACGGGCGCGCTCCGCGTGGCTGAATGGCCTACTGGCAGGCAATGTTCTAAAAATACGGCGATCTGTGCTGCCGGAGGACCACCGTTGCAGTCATTGCTACGCCGTGGTCGAGCAAATCGCGGCGCAGGAGGCACGGATCGCGGCGGGGTCGAATGTTGGGCAGATCTGGTACTTTTGAACAAGTCGCTGGCGTGCTGTCGGCAGCGCCTGCCGACGTCGCGGCCACCGCGGGGCTGCTCGCTACTCTGACGCCGCGGCGGCTGTCGGATCTTCCTTCATGAAATTCACCCACGGCACCCGCGACCGCTACCGTGAGCCACCTCGGGACCGCCGCGGCACGGCGGCTCCCGACCTTCAGCGATAGCCTGTGAGCGGTCCCGCCGAGCTCCGTCACCCATCCCCCGGCACGCCCATCACCACGGTCCGCGTGTCTCATCGCACCCGCGGGCACCGAGCCCTTCCCTCCCCCCCCTCTCCCTGCGCCTCCAACCGCGGCCAGCGACGGCGACGGCGCGGCAGTCGCCGCCCTCCGTCGGCGGCTGTCCATCCTCTCCGGCACAGATTTGGAGGGCGGGCGCCCCCGCCGCGGCCGCAAGAGGCAGCTGAACAAACCGCCGCTGCGGCTGGCCACCGACGCGCGGGAGGTGCCCGCCGTCACCACGGCGCACGTCGGCATAGCAGCTGCGGCGGCGGCGGAGCACCGGCGGCTGTGCGCCAAACGGACGGCGCACCGTGGCGCTGTCGACGCGCTCCGCCGTGCCGTGTCGGCGGGGCGGCTGGGGTGAGGAACGGGGAGGGGGGGGGTGCGGAGCAGGGTGGCGGTCCCACGGGCGCGTCGAGGAGCAGAACGGTGCTGCACTCTGGGCACCTCGGACCCATGGAAGACAACACACCACGAACACCTGTACTTCATTCCGGAAACAGTTCAAACGAACAATTCGACCGGATGCTCTGCTGCTCGCGTTTGTCAGACGCAGCAGCCGGCGAGACTCTGCGACCACCCCAGGCGGAGCCCCCTAAAATTAGCTACAAGTTGGTCCCCCAGGGCAGGGACCAGGTAGCGAAGCTTCCAATTTTGGTGAGAACAGAGACACACAATTTTGGGGCTGGTTGGGGGAACGTGGAAGGATGTGGAACACATGGAGGAAAAAAAAATTACGTGCGTGCAGCACGACTTGCATGGTGTGTGGAGGGGGGGCAGGGTGGGAGGCAAAGAAAGGAACGGATGCGGCGCGCGAGGGCAAAGAAAGCGGCGGATGCGGCGCGCGTGTTCAAGAGAGAGCATGGTGGTGCGGTGAGGACGATGGAGGGGTGGTGGGAAAGGCCCGACGGAGGGGCTAGATGGCGAGACGACGGAAGAGAGCGGCGGAGACGCGGTGCTCACACTGCCGCAAAGATACGCGCTGCTGACCATTTCTGGGCTTTCTTGTGGAATACAGTATTAATAAGGGTTCCACGCAGGCATTTGTAAACGGTCTTGGAGGAATCTGTAATCACTTGCATGTGAAATCCCTCTGGACCACAGCGATCGTGAGCCATTGAATCCTGAAACGTGGATATGCTTGATTGGGCGTACAAGAGGGATCATCCAATAATATGGCGTAGAGGGTGACAATCAAACCGATGAGGGCCATCCATTTACTGCAACGTGGCTGCCTGAGCGTTGAGAACTCGAATGGATCCCCACTAGAAGCTTCGCTAAAAATGATCATCAATTGATTTTCCAATGATCAATTGATCCTCGCAGGGGAATAGAGACGACCTGTTGATGTCAATCTGTGCAACTGTATTCCACAGCGCGTCAATTCTGTCGATAGTGCATAGTCAGCAGAACTTCAGGGTACTATACTATAGCTGCATCAAAATCTTGACGTGGTCCTCTGCCGCTCCCCAGCATCCGACGTGTCTGTTCCTCGCTGTGTGTGAACGATTCTCACTCTGCTCCTGCAAAACTAGCACAGATACGTGGCCTCTTGGTACGCCTTGATCGGAACGGAACGAAGTCGACTAGCGCCGGCCGAGTGCGGACCAAGTGTCGGACTAGCACCGCGCGGTTCTCTCCACGGCACCCCAGATTTCGCATCCCGACGCCGACGTCCGCTCGTCGGGGAAAGAGCGGTGGGCCCTTGAGCTCGCGCCGGCAGCTCCCGCCCGTCCAGTGGGTTAAAGTGTCTGGCGGCGGCTCCGTTGGGCTGGATCGGGCGACGGTCGGAGCGCCGCACTGGTGCCCGCCAGGAGACGCCGGAGGTGAACCACAGGCCCCGTGGTTCCGATGGTTGCCCTTACGAGCCCTGCGCGAGGGGTGAAGCCCGCGGACTCGCGCGGTGCCGCCCAATGAGATTATTCGTCTAGTGAGCTGCTTCGAACCCGGTTCCAGCAGCTTAGCAGTGGCGCGGTAGCAGCTGCAACCTGTTTCCTCAACGGGGACACCGCAATCTGGCGAGCACGGCACATGTGCCGTGTGCACAGAGCACCCGCCGAGACACGACCACACCGGTTCCGCTGCAACTGCCCTCTCATTTTAAGTCTGGAATCCTCTGCCGAGACACGTTTTTGTCCGCGCACATTTTGTGCAATCGGGTGGATCCCCGCTGGATGCGCTCCAGAGCAGGTGCGAGGCGCAGCAGACGGGAATCCTGACGCTTGGAAGGAAACACGGGCGTCGCGGGAGTTCGGATTCCGTAGAGTCGAAAAAATCTCGCCGGTCACTTGTACGCCCGACGCCGGCGGCCCTCTGCTCCACAAGCTCACTCTCGCGGATGGTGGCTGAGCCGTGCCCCCGGGCATTTTGTTCTCCGGCTCCTTCGCACACGTCGACGCCGACGCGGCCCAGGCGTGGCTGTGCCTGGGCCGCAACCGCCACAAGCGGCCCCGCGAGGAGTGGGCACTCGGCGGGGCGGGGCGCAAACAGGCAGCCAATGGGCGGTTTTTTGCAGTGCCTGCCACCAGCCTGCCGCCAGCCGGCGACCGTGTCGGGCAGAGACCTGCCGCCGGCGGGCAGAGAGAACTGTCGCCGGCGGCGAGCGGCATCGATTCGGCCGTCCGCCGCAGGGCGGCTGTCTTGCATCTTTTTAGGCGGCGCCGGCGCCACCGCCGTTGCAGGCAGGCTGATTCAACGGCATCTGCTGAGCTCCGGCCGCACACCACGCGGCAGCAACCAAGGCAGAGTGTTCTTTATCCGTCGGCGGTTCCCCTACGCACCGCCGACCTCGACGGCCACGGCCAACCCCACCCACTCACTACCGCCGCGACCGACAGCCCCCGTGCTCCCGAACTGCGTCCGAGGTGGCTGTCGCCTTTGACGCCCCTCTCCGTGTTCCTCTCCCCCCCCCCCCCCCCCCCCCCCCCCCCCCCCCCCCCCCCCCCCCCCCCCCCCCCCCCCCCCCCTCACCCCCCCCCACCCCCCCCCCCCTCCTCACGCTGGTGGCCACGCCGCCAGTCCGCCCTCGTCCCCCGCCCACGACGCCGCCATGGTCATGAGCCGCACGCCCACGGCCATGGCACTGCGGCGCTGCTGCAACTGCAAGCAGCCGTTTGTCGGCGAGGACGTCGGCACGCCCTCCGTGTCTGACTTTGTCGCCTGCTGCTCCGAGTGCTACTGGTCCGCGGCCATGGACCCGACGGGCGCCCGCCGGCGTGCGCAGACGCGCAAGGAGCGGGGCGTGCCCCGCCGCCGCGTGCGCGGGGGGGGCGGTGCGGCGGCGGCCGCCGCTGTCGCCCCCACCGACGCGCCGACGGCGGCTCGCCACCGGCGGCAACGGGCGGCGGTGACGCCCGTGGCGACACCGCCGGTCGTCCGCCGCGTCCGCCCGGCGGCGGGGGTGGCGGTCGATTCGTGGGACATGGAAGCCGCGCCGCAGCTGGAGGGCACCAAGTGGCTCGGCAGCTGCGCGTCGGCGGGCTCTGCCGGAGCCGCCGAGTCGGAGCACGCCCTCTTTGATTACCATCTGCGAATGATGGGGCCAGAGGAGGGCGTTTGAGCGGCCCGCCGCGGCTGCGCTGGACCAGTGCTTTGACGTTGCGTGTGCTCGGAGGGGGCTCTCGGCAGGAGCGCTAGGATTGTATTGCTTTGGACCGAGTGCCTCTGGTGCGTGTATAGTAGCAGGTACCATGTTTGCTTATTGTCTCTTGTTTATCATCAGTTTTGTGCACCGGATTGCTGATAGGGGCCCTCGCCGCCTTGCCATTGAAAAACCGCACGGTTTGCATCTTTGTCCGCCGTGGAAGTACCGGCACCCAACGGTTGCCCCGGCGGGGCTGCGGGGAGTGGCGGGCGCGTCGGCCAAACCTGGCCAGCAGCCATGCCGTGTGCGTGAGCAAGGACGATCTTTCGCTAGTCCGCCATGGCCGCTGGGGGTGGCCGACGTCTCGCACGTGGCGATGGCGGCCGTGGTCGGTAGCAGCTGCCGTTGGCTCCCCGCGCCGCAGAAAAGGCCAGCGCCATCGACACAAGCGTCTGGATTCCCTTCTGCGATGCCTGCCCTCGTACGCGGGAGCGCCGTTCCCCCTGTCCCTCACGGACGCGCGCACCTGCGACCACGTACGCCGCCGGTCCAACGTGGCGGTCGGGCAAGCCGCCCCTCGCAACGGCGGCGCGCACATCCCCGCTCACCCACCTGGCCGAGGCGCCGACGTGGCGACGGCGAGGCGGGTGGCGGGTGTTCCGCGTGGCGCCGTCTCTCCTCAACAGCTGCGGGTGGACGTTGCTGTAGCACCACCCCCCTCCTCCTCCGCAATGGTACCAGGAACCTGTCCCCCGGTTCCGAGCCAAGCCCCCAAGACCGCGGCCCGTACGACCGCAGCAGCGGCGGGTGCTGCTGGTCGACGGCCCGCAGGCCGCACGCCCCGTGTTGGCCACCCGCCGCCGCCAGCGCCTCGATCATGTGAAAGACATAGGCGGGGCCGGAGCCGGATACCCCGGTCACCGCATCCATCTGCGATTCGCTCTCGAGACGCACGGTCGCCCCGACGGCGGACAGCAGCGCATCGGCCAGTGCGGATTCATCTGCCGTGACGCCCTCACCGGCAAAGATCGCGCTGGCCCCCTTGCCCACCGCAACGGGCGTATTCGGCATCACCCGCACGATACGCGCCTCGGCCCCCAACAATGCGCGAAAGGTGGCGATGGCCGTTCCGGCAGCGATCGACACATAGAGCGGGGTGGTGCCGAACTGCGCGGCGATACCGGGCAGGACATCGGCCATCATCTGCGGCTTGATGGCGATGAGAACGGCCCTGGGCGTCTCGGTCATCGCCGCCGCGTTCTCCAGTATCGCGATGCCATGCCCGGACGCCGTGCGCATCAGCGGCTCGGCGGGCACCGGATCGACGATGCGAATCGCCTCGCCCGGCAAACCCTTTGCCAACCAGCCGTCCAGCAGCGCGCCGCCCATCTTGCCGCAACCGAGGATAACGAGCGGTGCTGTGGCGGAAAAGACAGTGGGGTCGGAAAGCTGCATGGCGGATTCCTTTTGTCGCGATATGTAGCGCGGTTTTTCGATGGGTAGCGCGCACTACAGGCGGTCGCAAGCCGAACACGGCGCGCAGGGGCGTTCGGCTGACGCACATGACGCCGCCCTGCGATTCGAGGGAGCGGGGCGCGGAGCGACCCCTGCGTC
>ENA-ORXR01003629-ORXR01003629.1-marine-metagenome-genome-assembly--contig:-NODE-3629-length-13649-cov-22.300693_pt1 | contig 13649 bp, 11 predicted proteins | sample MGYA00237866_ERZ511479 | MGnify/ENA metagenome assembly ERZ511479 | reverse complement strand
TAAGGCTGGAGTTCGGGGACTTGCCTTGCATTTCCAAAATGCAAGGCAAGTTTGAGCATTACATTTGTAGCACTACCGGAGTTTTTTAGATGGCGACTCCCCTAAGTTTATTGCAAATTTTATCAATAAAACCAAAAAACATTTTAAATTAGCGACATAAAACATTATTTTATTTCATTTAACTAAAAATAAGAATTATGAATTATGTAGCAATTGCAGTAGGAGCCTTAGCGGTTATGGCATTGGGCTTTGTTTGGTATCATCCGGCAGTACTTGGAAAAAGCTGGATGAGAGGAGCAGGATTGACAGAGGAAGATATGAAAGGCGGAAATCCGTTGATTATGGTCGGCGCACTTTTGATGGCGGGTGTCATAGCCTATGCCACGTCAAGGTATGCAGGCCATACGGAGCCGGGTATGCATCAGTTTGTGCATGGTATGTTTCATGGATTTATGCCGGCAATAATGTATGTAGCACCTGTGTTGGTGAGCAAAGGACTTTTTGAGAAGAAAGATTTAGGCTGGATTTTGACCGGTGCGGCTTATTGGGTGTTGGCTATCACGCTTGTCGGAGGAATTGTTTATGCCTTGACGCCTATATCTGCGGGATAAGTAGGTTCAAACTTTAAAAATATTGAGGCAGCATCATTGGTTTGATGCTGCCTGTTTTTTGCTTCTTTTGGAAAATTTACTTCCATTCGGCTTCAGCCATTTTGAAATCTTGTTGAAATTTTTCGGTCAGCCACATCGCCTCAAACATTTTATACGACAATTGCCGGGCTGCTTCCTCATCGCTGGGATAATGGACGCCCAAAACCTCTCTGGAATACCCAATCTCATAGGCAAAGTCGATAAAAGCATCGCTTTTTTCGGGTATCAATTCCGCCAAAATATAAGATTGCAGGTAAGCCCATAGCGTATGCCCACTTGCAAAAGACGGTGTGTTGATTTTATCCAAAGGCTGCAAACGACTTTCCAACTGACGCGGACGCGCACGCATAAAATGATTCTTTGCACTAAATTCCATGATGCGAGATTCCTTCATGATATTGTGCAATAGATTTTTAGTATGCGGATAATTTTCTGCGGTAGCATCAGTTCCCATAATAGTTGAGCAGATATAAAATAAATCAGATTCGCTGGTTTTAAGTACTGGAACATAGACTATTTCATTGATTGGTGGAGGAATCTTTATTGAAGCGAATTGAGAAAAACGAAAAAGAAATTCAACAGTTAAAGGACTATAACGAGAATCTTAAAAAACTGCATTTGATGGTGAAGGACTGCCGGATAAATTGCATGTAATGGTATGTATCTTTACTCCCGAAAGTCTATTTTTCACATCTTTTTGGCAGTAAAATAATTACGAAAAATATAAATGTATTGGCTTTTTCGTAATTTTTTACAAAAAAATGAAACAGTATAAAATGGTTTGCGTAAAAGTGGTTTGGAAATACTAAAGAAGTGAGTGTTTCAGGAAAGTAAAAAAGAGAAGAAAAAAATTGGAATCCACCTCGATAAAACCCAACAAATATCGAGGCGGATTTCCATAGTGAGTGGGAACGGCAAAAATGTGACCCACGTTTTGGTCTGAAAATTTGGTAGTCAGACCAAGGTCTTTTTGTATCTCTTGCCACTTTTGGCAATTCAACAAAAAAACAAAATCAACTTAACTCAATTAGTCTTTATTTTTGAAGGCATTATTGAAGCAAGTGTAAAGAATCTTCCGTAGCATCAAGAGGGAAAAATGCTGTGAATATCGGTTCGATGCTCGTGAAGATTCCTTACCTCATCGCTTATTAATCAATTAATCTAAAAACAGTTATTACAACTCAATACAGTTCTTTTTATCTTAATTTTGAATTTTGAATGAGTGAATTTTGAATAATAAAACTTGCTGATTATGAACAAAATAATTTAATGTATTCAAAATTCGATATTCAACATTCAAGATTAATTTTATAATGCAATTTCAGTGTAAGTATTGATTTTATCATTTTTCCGCTATTTTTTTCTTTCAAGAAAAAAAGGAATTCCACCTCAACGAAACCCAACAAAAATGTCGAGGCGGAATCCATAGTGGGAACGGCAAATGGTAAATCTTTCGGGTCTTCGCAATTTATAGCCTTTTATTGTGAAGACCTTTTTTTTATCTTTAAATCACAAGAAATCTTATATTTCCTGTCAAAATCTATTATCAATCCGGACATTCAAAACCATCCGAACGCGGGTGAAGAATCGTAGTCTATATCTTACATCGTCTTTTGGATGAACAATCTTAAAATACGCTCTCATTGAACTAGGATTTTTCACCGTTGTTCAGAAGGATAAAGGTTAAAAAAATATATAAATGTCCAGTAGTACAAGCCATATTATTATTCAAATTCCAAAGAATAAATTCCAAACTCCAATTTTATAGTTTCTATGAGGGATATTGAAATTTGGTATTTGGGATTTGGAATTTGCTAAAATTACGATTTAGTCATAATTTTCTTTTGTAGTTGCCTGTTTATCAGGCTCTTGCTTGGTGTTGGTGGCACTTTTGTGCCACTAAGTTTATAATCCAAGCATCGGGATTTTTGACCATTTTATCATCTAAGTGATTCATCAATTCGAGTAATGCTTCGAAGGCGATGACTTTTGCTGTTTTAGGATTGCTGAGTATTGACAAGCAATACATCGTGAGTTCTGCATGGCACTTATCATATAATGTATGATAGATAGGCCAGTTGCTGATTGTGTTCTGCTGCCAGAGCAGATAATACATTGAATTTTTCATAGTAACAATGTTGTTTCGTCTTGCGACTGAGTTTATGTAAATGATGTTGTTTCTTGCGAAATTTTGTTACTCCTCCGATTAGCCGTCAGAGTTAGCCTGAGTATCAAAATTTCTGTAAAAATAGTGATGATGTTTCTCCCAGAATCTGGGTAGTTGTTCTCAAATAACTTGTGTGAACCGCTGTTTTGTGAGTAATTAACTTTTGTTCACATTGCAATATTCGGAGTATTTCATCGGAGAAGAAAGTCAATTAATTTAATTTTCTCCCGATTTTTTTTTGCTTTTTTGGAAAATAACTTGTTTGTCATTATTATCATAACTAATTGATTATTAATTTTTTAAAACTAAAATCGTTCGTTATTTAATGTCTGCATTTATCTCGATTTTTTTCTCAAAAAAATGATAATTCTATTTTTATTAAAAAAATCATTTTGCTTGAGATTTTTTACCAGAACTTGTATCCGAGTTGTCAATTAACTTTTGTGAACTTTTTGTTTTGTATGTCTTTCCGTCTGTTCACAATACAATGTTCGGGGTATTTCGTCAGAGAAAAAAGGCAATTAATTTAATTTCTCTCTCGAAATTTTATATTTTTACGCCATTATAGGTTGAAATTTAATTTTATTATAAGTCATTGATTTTCAAAAAGATAAGTGGGAAAATACTTTAAAGTGTCACAATAAAAATTCTCCCGATTTTTTTTACAAAAATACCAGCAAATGCACAACAGTAAATTGATAAAACTATTCAAAGGCTTGTCCAGAAGCGAGTTATTGGAGTTTGGCAGGTATATCAAAACGCCCTTTTTGAATAGAGATGACAATCTTGTGAAACTCTACGATTATATCAAAAAATATAGCCCGAAGTATGATTCACCAAAATTGGAAAAGGAATATTTTCTGAAAAAAGTATCTAAGAATCAACAAGTTAAGGACAGACAAGTACATGACTGGATGAGTGACCTCACACGAAAGTTAGAGGATTATCTGATATATGCAGAGTTGCAGAAGCGTCCGCTTTCCCGAGATTTTGCATTACTGGATGCTATGAAATACCGCAGAATGGATGAATTGTTCTTTAGAAGTATAAAAAGTATGCGGAATAAGTTGGACAGTTCACCCGAACGGGATATGTTTTATTACTTTAACCAATGGAGATTGGGGCATGAGGCTTATTTTTACGGTGTTTTGCCACAAAAATACAAGGAAGAAAAGAATATCATTCGTATGATGACGGATATGGATAAGTTTTTTTGTGCAGCTAAGTTGAGGTATAGTGCAGAAATTATGGCACTTGATACCAAATATGCGATAGGGCAGATTGCGCTATTGCCGGAAGTATTGAAAGAAACCCGTAAATCAGAGTTTAGAAAAAATAAACTTTTCAAAATATATGAGTTGACACTTGATTTGTACTATGATGATAAGAATGAAACTTACGACAGGTTGGAAAAACTTGTGTTTGAACATCTGCATCTGGGCAATAGTGCCGAGAAGTTTTCATTGCTCAATTTTTTGCTCACTCATGCAGGGCGGCGACTCGGAGAAGGTAGAGAACGTTACCGACAAAAAGTTTTTGATTGGTATGTGTACAATATAGATAATCGCTTAATTATCAAAGATGGTTATATACCTGCACCACATTTCCTTAATGCTATGTATTTGGCAACTGCTTTGCGCGAAGCGGAGTGGCTGGAGAAATTTATTGAGGAGTACACTGGTTTTTTGAATGATGATGTAAGTGAAAATATTGAGTTGCTTGCCGAGGCATACCTGCTTTTTGCCAAACAGCAGTACAATACGTGCCTTCGTACACTCATGCAAATCAGTGGTGGGGACTTTACCTATCCTCTCAATGTACGCACTTTAATTATTCAGTGCTACTACGAACTCCGGGATATGGAATTTATCACAATTGAATGTACAAACTTTAATCGCTATCTCAATAGGAATGAAGAAGTTTCGAGTTATATGAAAGACACTATAAAAGAGTTTATCCGATTTGTCAGATTACTTTGTGACGCACCCTATAAAAAAGAACTAACCAGAGAGGGTATGTTGAAAAAACTTGACAAAGCCAAATCCGTTCAGGTCAAACCTTGGCTCATAGAAAAAATCAATGAACTGAAATAGAAAGATGAATGACCGTCCTCCTATTTCAGCTCGATTTACTGTTATTCTAATATAACTAATTTTCTTGTAATCCCGAGAGGTGTTTGTATTACGAAAAGGTATGTTCCTGAATCTAAATTGCTCAAATCCATAGTTACAGAATCGGTATTGCCTGAGGTTTCTGCCATTATGTTCATACCTCGCATCACCTTTACATTAATCATATATCCGTTTGGAAAACGTGCGGCACCATTGCCTGTCACCTGTGCTGTTCTACCAACAATATGGATGATATGATCTACTTTATCGACGAGTTGTACTTTTTCATTTGAGATTGTGTTAATGTCTGTGGAAGATGCAACTGTAAGTGTAGCGGTAAAAATAAATAATACGAAGAATGTTGATGTAAGAATGGTACTGAATTTCATAACTTGCTGAATTTTAGGTAGTGAGTAAAAGAATTTGTTTCCGTATCCGGCAATTTTTTCTTTTATCTCTGTGCGACAAAACTCTGCGAAGTAGCCTTTTCCGTTGAGTGTGTCTGGTAATGCACAAAAAGCGAATTAAAAATTGCTGAACGTTTTTTGTGCTTTTTTGAAAGTGTTTTTAGAAAAAATCCCAATCTTTTCTTATCGCAAATTATTGAAAGAGCAGATGTAGGATATAGCCTTTTTTGTTTTATGTATTTAGATGATTTCTGGTAGCAAACTTAGGAGAGAGTAAGGTGCGAGTAAATACCTTTGGGTTCAAAAATGTGACATGATAATTTGGCTTAGTAATTCATATGTTAATTAGTTTAGTGTGAAAAAATAGCCTTTTAAATTTTGTCGATACTTATATCGAACTGATATATATATTTACGAGAATATTTGATAAGTGTTGCATACAATTAATGTTTTTTCAATTTAATATAGAGTTTTTTAGGGCTAAGCTTTATATGGAAAATAAACAAAATAAATAGGTTTATTTTAAATTAATTCATTTTATTGTTTGTTTTTATTTATTTTTCAACTAATTATAAATTACATAAATAACTCTATAATTTAAAATTATAATAACGAAGATTTAAATGTTGATAAGGTAAACATGTGTTTAGGTGCTAAAAAAAACACATGCAAAAAAGTAGCTTTTTAAGTGTTAAGTGTGCCTCGTAAAGAAAAAGGAAGAAATCTAAGGAGGAAAGGAGTGTTTTAGAGGCTTATTTTTAAATTAGAATGTATAAGGTTAGATTCTGATTTTTGTATTTTTTAGCTGTTAAAATCAGCCAAAAATAGACCTGTTTTCTGTTGAATAAGTGGTAAAATTACCTTCCAACATTGGAGCGAAACCTATCTGAAAAGTGATATTTTTTAGTTCGTATTTGAACAAAAAAAAGTGAAAAATAATACAATTTTTCACAAAATAATAAAAATAACTATCAACACTTGTCTTTTTATTTATATTTGAATGTGTGATAATTGCCAAAATACAACTCAACAAACTTTTTTGTACTTATCGAGTCGAGGCATGGAAAGGGTAGATTTGGGTTATTTTAAGAGAAACAAATTAGTTGTAAAATAATTCAACGTGCAAATAACCTGCAAATTCCCCAAAAAAAATTCCAAATTCCAACAAAATATCGCGTAATACGCGCCTGAGTTGGAATTTGGAATTTTTCAAGTTGTCCAAAACTTGAAAAAACTAATCACAGGTATCTCCAAAATCGAGGAAACCCAAATCGGAAGTAAATTCATTGATGAGTAATTCGTCATTTACATTCGAATTGAATTGTATGTTCTCCACACGCTTATCGTAGCGGGTAGAGATGATGCCCAGCCCTTCGGATAGATTTGTGTAATCTGCAAAGCCCTGCGTGCCGGTGATACCGGAGTTAGCGGCTTCGCGGTTGATGTATTCGAGTAAGTCCTCTCCTCCTGCATAGATGACCAAATCGGCATCGCCCAATTCTCTACAAATCAATGGATTGGGTTCGAGTTGTTGGTCGATGTACCGATAAAATTCGGTAGCTTCTACATCGAAGGTCTGATTAAAACCATCCTCTTTGTGAGGCATACTGCGACGAAGCACCCACTCCAAAGTCTTTTCCGTGCGTGACCCCGGGTTGTCGCGTTCTATTTCAAAATAATTGATATACAAGACTACATCGTAGAAAGCAACGTATTCGTTCCCATTCACGTCTGTACTGTTCCAGCTAAAGTTAGTTGTGCCGCCGGGTTCAAACTTCAACCGGAAGGCAGATGTTTCAAGATTAAAAGTAACAAAATCACCAATCAAACCCACCGAACGTTGTCCGTTTCTTTCTTGCAAAGTCACCGTTTTATCCGTATCGCCATTGGTGACGACAACATTATAGCGATGCTCCGGATTGAGTGGTTCAGTAGTTTTATAGATATAATTCGGTGTATCGGCAAACACGCCTTCAGGCTTTTGATAACCTTCGAGATTAGCATCAACCAGCGTCAAAGGAAAAGTGAATTCCACCGCGCCGTTATTATTAATTTCCTGCAATTCCACCAATATATTATCGTAATAAAGCGAATCCGGCTCTTGTGCAATGAGCAATGCGCTGGTTTCCTCATCCAAAAATGCCTTTTCTACTCTAATATATTGTGCCGTATCATTAGCATTTAATAAACCATATACAATAGGAATATCTTTCCAATTATCAACTAAATCGAAATCATTGGAGCAAGAATTGAACACAGTTATTGCTGTTACGCAACTGCATATTAGTAAGGTTAATCTTTTCATAATAGCAAAGATAGGAGATTTTGAGGATTTTAGTGGGATTTTAACAGTTTCGTGATGACGAGTTGATGAATTGACGGGTTGACGGGTTGATGAGTTGACGGGTTGATGAATTGACGGGTTGACGGGTTGATGAGTTGACGGGTTGACGGGTTGATGAGTTGACGAGTTGATGAGTTGATGAGTTGACGAGTTGATGAGTTGATGAATTGACGGGTTGATGAGTTGATGAGTTGACGAGTTGACGGGTTGATGAGTTGACGAGTTGATGAGTTGACGAGTTGATGAGTTGATGAGTTGACGAGTTGACGAGTTGATGAGTTGATGAGTTGATGAGTTGATGAGTTGATGAGTTGATGAATTGACGAGTTGACGGGTTGACGGGTTGATGAATTGACGAGTTGACGGGTTGACGGGTTGATGAATTGACGAGTTGACGGGTTGACGGGTTGACGGGTTGATGGGTTGACGGGTTGATGGGTTGACGGGTTGATGGGTTGACGGGTTGACGGGTTGATGAATTGACGAGTTGACGGGTTGATGAGTTGACGAGTTATCGTTCATGAACTCGTCAACCCATCAACTCAACAACTCATCAACTCGTCAACTCATCAACTCCAATTCTTCCTCTGCCCATTCGTAGTACAAGTCAAGAATGGCTTGTCGTTTATCCTTCTTTTTGGCGCAAGTGAGGTCCATCAGCGGATAAGATTCTGTACCCACGCGCGGAATTCTGATATTTACCAAAACCCCCGCAGCGGCGTCTATGCCTTCGATATTCATCAATTTGGCTTTCAATCCGGGCGGATTATTTAGGTTGCCCATCGTAACGACATCGAAGGGAAAACGGATATTTTGATTGAGATAATCCATCCAGTTCTGATGGTCGGTTCTGTGTGGTTGTGCCAACATGATTTCCTTGAGTGCCAATGCCTCTGCATCATCCAGATATTCCCAAGTATAGCTGTGATATTTGGTGCGATAAGTGGCAATAGTTTCGTCGAATGTATCACGAGCTTGGCTGGCTTCGAGTTGGTGTTCGTAAAAAATGTACTGCCCAAAACTTTCCACTTCATCAACCGCCTCTTTAATGTATTTTTCAGACATTGCATTTATAGTAATGCTATCAAAAGCAATCTCATATACTTCCTCTCCATCATCATCTATATAAGCATTAATCACCCTTCCTTCCCAGTCTTTCATATTTACTTTTTGAAGGATAGGTGACTTCACACTCTTGATGACCCGCACCGATGAGTCTTCGGGAAATTTAGGATTAGGATTAGACTCATATTCATCTTCACCAAAAATATCAAACAAACTGCCACCTTCGTCGCCCTCGCCCATTATCTCCGATAGGTCAACGCCCATTTGCTCCATCAGTTCCATCATCTCCTCAATTGATTCGGGCGGTCCGCCAGCTAAGGGATTTGCCTCCTCTGCCATCCCTACTTTCATCATTTCCATCATCAAGTCGTTGATTTTGGGCGACATTTCGCCCTTCTCAATAGAATCTTTCAGTGCATCCCTAAGTTTCGTAAAAATATTTATCGACACATCCAGATGCTCAATCATCGTATCCATTCCCTCGCCATGCCGTTCTGCACGATCAATTTGGGTCAACATTTTACCCAAATCCGACTCCCGTAAACCCTTGATTTCGCCACTCGTGCGCTCCGTTTGATTGGTGATAAAAGCAATTTCGCGATTCAGGTAATCAATTTTTTGTTGCAAAATATCCGCTATTGCCACTCCGTCAAAATCAGGCTCTTCTCGCAGATATAGGCGTTCCATTTCGAGCAGGGTTTCGATGTCATTATTCTGATACGATTCATTTATTTTTTGCATCACCGAATGATACTCTTCCGCTTGCTCGGCATCTTTCGCTTTATCGGGGTGAAATTTTTTGGATAAATTCAAAAACACCTTACGAATATTCTTCTTTTCCTTCTCGTCCGGCTCTACTCTAAACGGTTCAAACATATCACGCATACGCTCTGCAAATTCCTCATCAAAATCAAAATCGCCCGACCGCATACGTTCCATTTGCTCCTTATAAGCATCAAATTCCTCCCCAAAACCTTCCCTTGACATACTTTCCGCCATCTCGCCAAGTTCAGCCTTATCCTGCTTCGACATGCCCTTCACACTCTTCAGTTCCTCTGCCAGTTGTGCTATCTCAATTCGTAGATTATCAAGGTCTTCCATTCGATTTACCAACTGCACTTGACCTCCACGTTGCATTTCCGTAATGCGTTCGCGCGTATTTTTTAAGCGTGTTTTCAGACTTTTCAAAGTCGTTTTTTTCTTCTTCAACGCCTTTTCCAACGCAGCTATCTCGGCTTCCTTCTGAAGCACTTCGGGCGATTTGGCAAGCTCTTTACTCATATTGTGATGATTAGTGGATTCGTGATATACAAAACAAAATTAACGTGAATTATGCGTGTTTTTTATAATAATTTGAAATTAAAAATAAAACAATTGCAAAGATAATTATTCATCATGTCTAAATTGTATTTTTGCCAAATTAAATATCAAAATCATGACCAATTCCACAACTCGTCAACTCGTCAACACAACAACACGTTAAATATGAAATTTAATTCAATTTGCGCTAAAGAAATCCGAACGAAACAAGAAGTCCGTTCACACATCCTACCCATATATCCAACATCTTCTTTTTCTTTTGATAATATCGAACAAGGGATTAATATTTTTCTAGGAAAAGAAAAAGGACACGTTTATGGGCGATACGGTAATCCAACGATAGAAGCAGTGGCGGATAAAATCGCCGATTTGGAAGCCTACGGACTTGATATTCAGGCGAAAGGCATCATGACCAGTTCAGGCATGTCCGCTATTTCTACTTTGTTAATGGCGACTTTGAAAGCCGGAGATAAAGTACTCACGCAAGGCAATATCTACGGCGGTACGACAGAATTGCTGACCGCAACATTGGGACAATTTGGCGTAGAAACCGTCTTTGTCGATTTACAAAATTTGAACAAAGTCGAAGAAATTGTGAAGGGAGATGAGGCGATAAAAATGCTTTATTTCGAGACACCCGCCAATCCTACACTCGCTTGTGTGGACTTAGCATCCTTATCAAAAATTGCGAAGCGATACGGACGATTGACGGCAATTGACAATACATTTTGTACGCCGTATTTGCAGCAGCCGTTTCGATTTGGAATTGATTTTATCATACATTCTACCACCAAATTTTTGAACGGACATGGCAATTCGATAGCAGGAGTCATCGTAGGCAGTGATGTGGAAATGATGGAGCAAAAAGTATGGAAAGCCATGAAATTACTCGGTACAAACTGCAATCCATTCGACGCATGGCTCACTTGGACGGGTATCAAAACGCTCGGCATCCGCATGGACAAACACAGTCAAAACGCGATGGCAGTCGCCAAAATGCTCGAAGCACACCCCGCCGTAGAACGTGTCAATTATAATGGTTTAATTTCTCATGCCGACCATGAAATCGCCAAGAAACAAATGTCGCAATTTGGCGCGATGTTGAGCTTTGAATTGAAGGGTGGTTTGCAAGCCGGGATTGATTTTATGAATAAAATTCGCTTCTGTACACTCGCACCTACGCTCGGCGATGTAGATACGATTATCCTGCATCCGGCTTCCATGTCGCATGTCAATATTGCCCGTGAAGTGCGTGAGCGAAACGGCATCACAGATGGTCTGATTCGCATTTCGATTGGCATTGAGGATGTGGAGGATATTATTAATGATTTGAAGGGCGCGATGGAAGCGTAACTGAACTGTATTAAAAGGAATTACGAAGGTGAACTTATTGCAAGTATTGTTGTCTTTTAGACTTTAGACAGAGGAAATTAGGGAATTGGGAAATTCGGTAAATCCCTCTGTCCAAAGTCTAAATGGTTAATGTATAATGGTTAATTGCTGATAGTACCCCGTCAGAATACTCGTCAGACGAGTAAGCCGCCAAAGAACGAATTTGGGTGAACAAAGCAGCGATTTTGACACAATCCTTCGTCTGCCGACTATTCCATACATTCTCGAACTCTGCTTATTTTTTAAAATCAACGAGACACACAATTAAAATTTCTTTTTTCATTCCTTCGCCTTTAGGTAAAATTCTAAGCGTAGAAAAATTGTCATGTAGTTTTATGTTGTATAATTCATCGTGCATTGATAATTCAATTTCGTTATTATTTAGCTCTAATTTTCCGCCGATATTATAGTTTGTTTCATGTTGAATGAGTTGAAAATTCATCAAACTATCAACATTAAATTCGTATGAATAATTATCGTATTTCCCACGCCATTTACCAATGATAGATTCGTTTTTATCAACCAAATTACAAGAAAAAACAGCACAACAAACACTCAAAACAATCAGCACCAAAGTACTTTTCATGAGTTTTTTTATGTATAAAAATTTCAAAATCAATAAAATATAAAACAGCTTCACGTTCAACCCCGCGCTTGTCCCGACGAATGACGGGGTACTACCAATTAATCATTAACCATTAACCATTAGAAAGGTCTTCTCTATAATATCGACTTGCCATATAAAATAAAAACATCGCAATTGCTGACGAGACAAAGGTAATCGTCAAAGCATATCTTAGTGCATCGTCTCCATATGAAGGCGTAAGTCCATCACTCACCATACCAATGACCAACGGTCCTAATCCTAATCCGATAATATTCAACACAAAAAATAAAATACCGGAAGCAAATGCCCTCATTTTGGCAGGTACTAAGCTGTGAGTCACCGCAATAGAAGTACCTAAATACAAAGCAGACGTAAAATAGGCAATGACTAAAAACACCAATACAATATTAATATCACTCCCAAAAAAGACATAAACCGAAGCCAAAATAGAGGGGATACCTGCCAAAGCCGGCAACCAACAATACCAACGCATATCGCGTTGTCGCAGTTTTTTATCCGTAAAATAACCGCCTAAAAAAGTACCTCCACCACCGCCTATTGCTGCGATAATCGCCAATGTAATTCCAGCTTGTTGGATGTCCATACCATGACTTCGTGCCAGAAAAGAAGGCATCCAATTTCCGGTAGCATAATTCCCAAAAGCCTGAAAGCCAGTGGCAAGTGCGATGAAAATAAAACTCTTCTTACTTACCAAAATCTGTATGACTTGGCTGAATTTGAGTTCTTCTTGGTGGCTGTCGTCGGCGTCCATTTGTCCTCTGACGGGTTCTTTTACCGTTGCCCACAAGAGTAGTGCATAGAGAATTCCCGGAAGCCCCAAAGCATACAATGCCATACGCCAACCGTAATTCTTGGCGACAATTCCTCCGATTAAAAAGCCAAAGAAAATCCCGATATACACACCCGTCGAATATATCGAAAGTGCAGTGGCTCTCTTTTCCGGTTCGTAATAATCGGAAATGATGGAATGTGCAGGAGGACTGCCACCCGCTTCGCCGACAGCAACCCCGATTCTCGCCAAGAGCAGTTGCGTGAAATTCATCGCCAAACCGGATAGTGCCGTCATCGCACTCCAAACCACTAGTGAAATACTAATCACATTTTTTCGATTATTTTTGTCGGCATATCGTGCAATCGGCAAGCCCAAAGTCGTATATAAAATCGCAAAAGCAAAGCCCGTCAGCAGCCCAAGTTGGGTATCACTCAACAGGAGGTCGGCTTTGATTGGCTCTTGCAGAATGACCAATATCTGACGGTCAATAAAATTGAACACATACATACCCGTCAGAATAAATAGGACATATTTTTTGTACGAATCGCTGTTGCTGTTCATCAATTTTTGTTTTGAATGGAAAGTTAAGATATTTTATTTGCTATTTTTATTTTAATACAAAATTTAGGCATGTTTAGAAAAGCAGTTGACACTTTAAATGAACAAAAAATAATATACGTCGTTTGCTAAACTTTTCAAGTTTCGTACTCCGATAACTATCGGAGAAGCATATCACAAATATTAGTAATTAACTAAAAGTCAGTGCATTATGTACGTTTACGAAACTCGAAAA
>ENA-ORXR01003628-ORXR01003628.1-marine-metagenome-genome-assembly--contig:-NODE-3628-length-13650-cov-3.600899_pt1 | contig 13650 bp, 12 predicted proteins | sample MGYA00237866_ERZ511479 | MGnify/ENA metagenome assembly ERZ511479 | reverse complement strand
GCGACGACGTGAAGCGGTCCATTGTAGGCCGTCGCTGTCCCGACGACATACCCCTTAGTCAGGTGGACCGGCGCGTCTCCGATGTTCGTGAGATAGAGGGCCCGCGGGGTGTCGGGGGAGAACTCGACGATGGCGTTGTGCAGCAGCACTTTCCGTCGGCTCATTCGGACTGGGCTTTCCCGCACCAGGTGGACCGATCAATATTACATTGTGTCCGCCAGAGGCTGCCAGCTCCAATGCACGTTTGATGTTCTCCTGGCCTTTGACGTCCGAAAAATCGATTTGATAATTGTTGCGGCGCTTTGCAAAAATCTCGCGAGTGTTTTGTTCAAGCGGTTCTATGACTAGAGAGCCATTTAAAAAACCAACAGCATCTTTTATGTTTTCAACGCCGATGACTTCCAGACCAGCAACGATTGATGCTTCCTTAGCATTGGCGAGGGGTACGATCAGTTCCTTAAAGTTTTCTTTCTTGGCCTGGATGGCAATGGGAAGGGCACCTTTAATAGGACGGAGGCCACCATCTAATGACAACTCACCCATCATCACATATTGATCGATTTGATCAGATACCAGTTTGCCGGTACTAGCGAGCAAACCGATGGCTATAGGTAGGTCGTATGAAGAACCTTCTTTTCGAATATCGGCAGGAGCCATATTGACCACCAGTTTGAGAACGGGGATTGGAAGTCCAACGTTTTTTACGGCAGTACTAATCCGGTCCCAGCCTTCACGTACGGCACTATCGGGCAGACCCACGAGGTGATAATAATTGGTTCCTTCCCGGACGATACCTCCGGCATTGACTTCCACAGTAATAGTTTGTGCATCGACTCCTTGTACGGCACTGGCATAAGTTTTAACTAACATCTCTTGGCATCTTTAAGCATGAATAAAGGGGCTGCTGAAATGCAGGATGTCTGCTTTCAACAACAAATTCTCACTAATAAGATGAGTGAGATGCCCAAATTCCATAAATCAAAAATGGATTTTTAAAAAAAATAACCCCAAAATCCATCGATTTACGCTTAAAATGCGTTCAAAAAAAAATTAAAAAAAAAGTAACTATTCAGGTTGTTTGGTTTTAAAGAGGGACTACGAACGACGTTCTTTGAAGGAACGTCGTTCGTTTACACAAATCATAACACGACAGCTGAACAGTTACAAAAAAAATTGGTAACTACTCCGGTAGGTGGTGATTTGAAATGTGAAAAGGTCCGAAGTCCGAGGTCGGAAGTCCGAAGAGTTAGACGCGTACACTCCGCGTCCCGTTCTTCAGACCTCGGACCTCCAGCTTCCAAAAAAGAAATTCCCTTTCCTGTCAAACCTTCCTTCTTATCAAACCTTCCATATCTAAGACCACAAACGGCCCTTATCATTGATCATCGTCACCCTTGTCCTCATCAGACCGAGTAAGGTCCGTATAAATAAAATCAACAATCTTCTCCGCATTAATAAATCCAGTTCCCCATTCCGCATCGTACTCCTCTGTCAACTTAGTGGCTTTAATTGCTTCCAATGTTTTGCCTTCATCAATGGTCGTCTTCACGCGATTGCGGATAGTCGTTAATACATCTCGATAAGCAATCAGTTCTTTTTTGTTGGACAAACTTCCATGTCCAGGAATGATTTTAGTTGCATCATTGATTAAAAACAAAACCTCGTTAGCAGCCTTGATAATGCCGTCGATAGAACCACCTGATGAAAGATCAATAAATGGATATCTTCCTTTGAAATAACAATCTCCCATATGCAAGACATTACTTTCTGTAAAGTAAACCATAGCATCACCATCCGTGTGGGCATTGTGCACATGAAAGATGTGAATAGTTTCGCCATTAAGATGCATTGTCAGATCGTCGGTAAAAGTAATCATCGGCCAGGCATCCTTTGATGAGGCAGGCACCGTACGACTAAAAGCTTTCATCAGTTGCTCGGTGCTCATGCGCTTGCGAACATTCTCATGTGCAACAAGTACCGCACCTTCTTTGCTAAAGTTTTCATTGCCTCCAGTATGATCGCCATGCCAGTGTGTGTTGATTAGATACTGAAGTTCTTTATCAGAAATACCTTTTATAGCGGCTAAGATCTTGGCGCTCATATCAGCATATTGACCATCAATCATAAAAACACCATCTTCTCCTATGGAGACACCAATGTTTCCCCCTTTGCCAGTGAGCATATAGATGGACTCGCTTACTTGCTCTACTTTTACTTCAACAGGAGGTTTTTTTTGAGCATTTGCAGGAATACTTAAAACTAAACTTACAATGAAGAAAAGGGCAAGGATACTTGTAATACGACGAGAGTGAAAGGGTAACATTTTTACATTATTTTGGTTAAAATCTAAAAATAGTAAAATCGTGGAGGAAAAGTAGAAGAGATTTGGTTTTGAAATGTACCTTTATAGACAGTTAGTAGACATCGGTTAAACTTTACTTAAAGTCAGTAAAACCCTCAATAAACGGCGTGATAATTGCGATTTATTTACATATGATCAGATTTTTATTCCTAATTACACTACTTGGGTTTAGTCCATTGAACGGGCAAGCACTGGATATTATATTTCAGAATAAATCTGCTACAGCACTCAACAACCTTACCTTATACCCCGATTCGACTTTTACCAAGCATTCCAATATTGATTTTAAAGCAGGCGAACTGTTTGAAGTACTAGGTAGCTCTCACCTGGAGCACGAGGACATGGAACAAAATCAGAAGTATAAATGGTATTATGTAAAGACGGCGACTGGTCAGATCGGCTGGGTGTTTGGTGACGCAATTGCCGTTATCTTACCCGATCAGTATGTAGAGCCTGCTTTGCGTAGTTTCCACAAAAAACGATTTGCTTTTAATAATGGTTTTGAAAAGTCGGTCCTTTGGGTGGCCTCTATGGAGGGGCGTGATAATTTTCATGAAAAAGATTATCTCAATCCATTGTATAAGGAATTCTATTTGGTGTTGACTAATGAACAAGGTCGTTCAGTACAAATCAATTACGCAGGTGAAAGTGCCATCGGAAAAAGTGAGTTAAAACATTTTCAGTTCTATGATGTGTCTGGAGATAAAGTTCCAGAATTGATTTTTCAAAAAAGTAGTTTTCCAACTGGACTGGGTTTTGAAAATAGATCTTTGGAGATTTACTCTTTTCAGGCAGGAACACTCTTGCAGGTTTTTCAGGAGCAGATGAACTTAAATTATAGCGATAAAATGCCAGCTCCTTCGTTGTTCAAATATGTCGAGATCGATGGGCCATTGATTCGGGTTGAATATATTGACTATGTGAAGTGTCATAAATATAGCCTTCTTTATGACAAAGGAAAGGTATCGCATTCGAGAGAACGTTGTATGGAATTTGTGACCTACACCTATAAATGGGATGAACGCATAAGTGCTTACCACACACTTTATGAGGAAAGTCGTAGCGCACCAGAGGCGGGAATTCGAAAGGCAGGCATTATGCTTTCTGAAGAACCATCGGTCACAAGTAAAAAAAGAGGATTGATACAGCGAAGTGATCAGCTGCAGGTGATCAAACACAATGAAGCTTTCAAATCAAGAAGCGGAAAGAAATTTGTTGAGAATTATCTATTCGTCAAACTGCCAAATGGTAAGACGGGGTACGTACCTGCAAATCAAATAGGTTTTCTTAATTCAGAACATGCTGCTCTGCTAAATAAGTATTACAAAAATACGCCTATCCATAAAAGTAAGTGGAAATCCAATCAAACTTTTTTGAAGATTGTTTCGGATCCCAACACCTCCGTTTATAATAAGTAATACCTTTCGTCAATAACTGATTCCCGGTATTTTTATCGTTTCTAGGTCTGACTTATCTATTAGGTAGGTTATTTGCTTCTTGATAAAAGCTAGCTATTAGACAATTTCTTTAGCTGCCTTCATCGGCACACTAATGCAACGTTTTTCCATATAGGTAATCATACGTTCGAATAAGTCGCGAGTATCATTATCCATTTCGTCGAGATCTTTTTTGAAGACGACATTCATGGCGTGAGACTTTATAGCTTTAATTTCGGCAGGTACATGGAGAAGTACTTTTTCAAGTTGCCGCTGTTGGTAGGTCATTTGGAAACCCTTGATTTGATTTTTTAAAATCACTTCAGCTTTTAAAACTTCTAGCTTCCGGAAATTATGATTTTCATTTGCCAATTTTCTAAGGCCTTCTACTTCAATATACTGGATGTCAAAAGAGGTAGTGACATCAGTAGAAACATTGTTGGGCATCGACAAATCGATAATCACTTTCTGATCGGTATCACTCTGAAGTAATTGCTGATAGATCGTTTTGTCAACAACAGCTTTTGTAGATCCGGTACAAACGATGAGTACATCAAATCCCTTATCATAAGTATGCAACGCTTCGAGTGCGTAACCCCGACCGTTCTCAAAACGATTGGCAAGCGTTTGAGCTTTGTCTTCAGAGCGATTGAAAACCTGCACATTGGTAAAACCATACTTCACTAAAAACTTAGCTGCTAAAGTATTGGTCTGACCAGCACCTACCATGAGTATGCGAGCATCTGTTGGCAGATTGAATTTGCGCAATTCCTGAATGGCCAGTGAGACAACAGATACCGGGCGTTCCCCAATTCTGGTTTTGTCGTAAACCAACTTAGCTGTTTGAATAGAATGCCGAACAGCTAAGCGAATATCATCTCCAGTCAAACCCCATGCATTGCTTTGATCGTAAGCATTCCTTAGCTGTCGCAAAATTTCCCGCTCGCCAATGACAAGTGAGTCGATAGAAGAAGCAACCTCAAATAAATGCTGAATGGCGGCATCGCCTTCGTAAGTGGATGCAGCCTCTACGCCTCGCTCAATAGCTTCTTGAGAAAGTGCTGGGTTGGCTCGTTTTAAAAGTTTGGCAGTAAGTAGTGAATCGAGTGGCTGGTCGGAAGTGAAGAAAAAGAGAACTCTGTTGCAAGTTGCGAGATACATCAATTCTTCAAAATGGAGTACTTGTTTTAGATTATGCAGTTTTTGCTGAAGTATATTATCCTCTGTCTCAGGTATTACATATTGCCCCAATTGCTTGAGGTTAATGTTGTGATGAGTAAGTGTTAGTATTTTATACTTCTTTAGCATATGCTTTTTTAATCATAAAGTCACTCTATACTTTTAGCAACTTCTCTACAACGACAAAAATACCTCGTGGTTATCTGAATATTGTCATAATATTGTCAACACCATTAATAATGCTCTAAAACAGTCTTTATTTTAAACAATTTTCTGGCGAAAAGCCTCATTCTCCAAGCAAAAATGACACATTCTCTATAGATAAGGGAACCTAGTGCTCTGTCAAGCTTAAATTGACGGCTGTCTTTGGCTTTATTTGCGTCTGTACTGCGTTACAGAACCAGCCTTGATAGCTAAAGCTATCAGACTGAACCTGCGCCTTGTTCAGCCACAAATAAATCTCAAATCCAACTCGTCATTTAAACGTTGACAAAGCACTAGTTTAGATTCATTCAAAATAAAAACAAATATTTACTAATAACTCTTACTTTTGTCTGAATTTTAAGAAGGCAACTATTGAACCAATATGAGGTTAAAATTCGTTGATAGAAAATCACCTTTGATAGAGAACCATAAATAATAAACAATCATGTATAGAACTCATAACTGCGGAGAATTAAGAATGGCCCATGTCGGGCAAGAAGTAACTCTTAGTGGGTGGCTACAGGCCAGTCGGGATTTTGGAGGAATGACTTTTATCGATATGCGTGATCGGTATGGTATTACGCAGCTTGTTTTTAATATGGAAGTTGATGAAGCACTTTGTGCACAGGCGCGAAAGTTGGGTCGGGAGTATGTTTTGCGGATAAGTGGAAAGGTGCGAGAGCGTAGCAATAAAAATGAAAATCGCGCTACTGGTGATGTCGAGATTGTCGTTTCAAAATTGGAAGTACTCAACGCATCTAAAACACCACCTTTTACAATCGATGATGAAACGGACGGTGGAGACGAAATCCGAATGAAATATCGGTACCTGGATTTGCGTCGTAACGCTGTACAAAACAATATCATTTTCAGATCAAAGCTTGCGATCGAGACTCGAAAATATTTAGCAGAGCAAAACTTCGTAGAGGTTGAGACACCTTGCCTGATCAAGAGTACGCCCGAAGGTGCGCGTGACTTTGTAGTTCCTAGTCGAATGAACCCGGGGCAGTTTTATGCATTGCCACAATCACCACAGACGTTCAAACAAATTTTGATGGTCGCTGGTTTGGACAAATATTTCCAAATTGTAAAATGTTTTCGCGATGAAGATTTACGGGCAGACCGTCAACCTGAGTTTACACAAATAGATTGCGAAATGTCTTTCGTTACGCAGGAAGATATTCTCAATACTTTTGAGGGGCTGACCCGATATTTATTTAAAACAACGATTGGAGTTGACTTACCTGCCTTCCCTCGAATGTCTTATGACGAAGCCTTAAAGCGCTATGGTTCTGACAAACCGGATATTCGTTTTGGAATGGAGTTCGTCGAACTAAATGACCTAGCCAAGGGCAAAGGGTTTGGTGTGTTTGACAATGCTGAATTGGTTGTTGGAATTTGTGCAAAAGGAGAAGCAGGAAATTTTTCGAATAAAGATATCAAGAAGTTGACCGAGTGGATGCAACGACCACAGATTGGTGCCAAAGGTTTGGTTTATGTAAAATTAGAAGCGGATGGTTCTTATAAATCGTCAGTAGGTAAATTTTATTCGGATGAGGATCTTGCAGCGTGGGCAAAAGCATTCGGAGCAGAAAAAGGAGATATCCTTTTTGTTCTCTCCGGCGAAGCAGAAAAAACGCGTAAACGACTCAACGAACTGCGCCTTGAAATGGGCCGTCGAATGGGCTTAATGAAGGAAGGAGATTTCAAACCACTTTGGGTATTGGATTTTCCTCTATTGGAATGGGATGAAGATTCTAATCGTTTTCATGCCATGCACCACCCGTTTACTTCTCCTAAAAAAGAAGACGTCTCACGGATGCTCAATGGCGACCATGAAACGATGAAGAGCTTACGGGCAGATGCATATGACCTGGTCATCAATGGATCGGAGATAGGAGGTGGGTCTATTCGTATTCATGATAGAGATTTGCAATCTAAGAACTTTGACCTACTAGGTTTTACCAAAGAAGAAGCAGAAGCTCAGTTTGGTTTCTTAATGGGAGCCTTTGAATACGGTGCACCACCGCATGGAGGAATTGCGTTTGGTTTTGATCGCTTATGTGCTGTGATGTCAGGGCAGAGTTCAATTCGTGATTTTATCGCTTTCCCTAAAAATAATATGGGTCGAGACATGATGATTGATGCACCTAGTGTTATTGACGAAACTCAGTTGGATGAATTGAGTCTTAAATTACAACAGGAAGCTTCTGAATTGAAAGGCTAATAGAATTGCATTACCAAAAGATACATCGTTCTAGTTATGAGTGTTATGAATGATCTTTATTCATAACACTTATAGCTAGGTGCAATTTTAGTAATTAACTAGCTCCTGTTGTACAGAAAGCGATCATCAGAAAATTTCTTTTTTCAAGACTAATTCAATATCTTTACTTTATTAGCAATTGAGAATGAGAAATGCTCCCCTCGTATATCTCTCCATATTCTCAACAACTTATCTTCGCTTTGTATACTATTATAAAGCACACTTCACACAATCACATATAGAAATTGACGGGCCATGTATTGTTCATGGCGGAGTACTCCAGTTATAAACCATCTAAAATGTTGATTGATGAGTGATATTAATATAGTTATTGCAGATGACCATGATATGTTTCGATCAGGCCTTGCAGCTCTGATGAAAGGTGTTTTTGGCTTTGAAGTATTGGGAGAAGCTAAAAATGGAGAAGAAGCTATGACTATACTTGAAAACAATCAGGTAGATGTTTTGATATTAGATATCGAAATGCCATTGTTAGATGGAATCGATACTTGTTTGAAACTAATAGATCGTTATCCTGATCTAGGTATACTCGCCCTCTCCTGGCATAAGGATAGAGGCAATGTAGTCAACATGGTAAGATCAGGTGCAAGAGGTTATATTATAAAAGATGCTTCACCAAGTGAATTGGTTGCCGCTATTAAAGCTGTGGCGGAAGGTGGGAGCTATTTTTCTAAAGAAGTTTCATCAACCTTACTGGGTAATTTAGGTAATTCTAAATCGAATAGCATAGATGGGATGCAAGCAACACCACTTACTAGTCGAGAGTTGGAAGTACTTGAGTTTATTTCAAATGAGTTTACAAATAAAGAAATCGCTGACCAATTATACATTAGCCCTCGTACGGTTGAGACACATCGTCGCAACCTTATTCATAAGCTGAAGGTTAAAAATACTGTGGGGCTCGTTAAATATTATATCAATTTTGTTCAAAGAATAACTAAGAAGCCAGCTTAATTATTTCAAAATCAAAGGATCAGTACAAATACGTAGTCAAAAATCCTCCTTTGTTGGTATATAATAATACTAACCGAACCAATATCTTTGTCGAGCATTTCAACCGATACTTTTCCCAAAATTAATTGATTTCATACCACCGATTTTACTTCAGACTTTTAGTTCATGTTCCCCCTCATGTCTATTGTTTTAGTATCAAGCAGTTTTATAGAACCCGCATCAAGCCATTAATTCGTAACGAATCTTTAGGAAGTATATAGACTTCACTAAACCTATAATTCTTTAATCATTAAAATAATTACACATTCATGAAAAAAGCACTCGTACTTTTCGCAATGGTTTTCTCTGCAAGCTTTGTTTTTGCACAAGGAAACATCTCTAACGTTTTACAAAACGGAAATGAAAATACTGCAGACGTAACACAAAAAGGAGCTACTAACATTTCTTTAGTTGTTCAGGATGACAGTCAAAATGATGTGGTTGTTAGCCAGGAAGGCGCAGGCAACTTATCTGAAATGCAAGCAGCTGGAGGTAACAATCTAGTTAATATAGCTCAGGTAGGAGACCTTAATAACAACGTCACTTTAATTACTGAAGCTAATAATACAGCAGCATCTTCTCAATCTGGAAATGGTAACACTAACCGTCAGGAGTTAAATACTGTTGGTTCTAGCGCGACTAACATTCAGGAAGGAGACAACAACAAAACGATCCAGATTCAAACTGGTACTGGTAACAACACTATCTTTTCTCAAACAGTAGGTAGCAACAACATTTCTACTCAAGAACAAAACGGAGAAAACAGTAGCATCTTTGTTGACCAGTTAGGTGACAACAACGCCACGACTATTACACAAAATGGTTTGTCTAATAACGTAGCTGCTCGCCAGGAAGGTAACAACAACGGATTAGCTGTAAGCCAAAACGGTAACAACAATTTTGCTGGTGGTGAAAACGAAGTATTGTTGGATCAGTTTGGAAACGAAAATAGCGCTACACTTGTTCAGGAAGGTAACTTGAACGCTAGTGGTATTTACCAGACAGGTAACGGAAACGAAAGTATTAATTCTCAAACAGGAGGAAGCAACAATAGTATTATTGAGCAGTTGGGAAGCACCAACAAAGCTACTGTAACTCAGTCTGATAATTAATAGAACAAAAAAACAAAACAGTGTTTGGAGATTGCATCCCCCAAAGATGTCTTCTTCAAACCTGTTTTTTAGTTTTTCTTTGAACCAAAAATGATCAAAGAAAAATCACTATTTATGAACAACACCTTTACCTACATATTAGTTTTTGTTTTGTGCTTTATGGCCGGCAACGACTTGTCGGCACAAGCACAGTTGCAGCAATTGTCTGAAAGCGATCTGTTACTGCAACCCAACGAGTTGTTGATTGACGAACTCCAGGGAGAAGGTAATGATGCTTACATCAAGCAGGTAGGTGATTACAATGAAGTCGAATTAATGCAAGATCAAACTGATGGAGCAATTAATTTGGCGAAAGTTTTGCAAACAGGTGACTATAACCTGGCTATTCTTCGACAACGTGGCAGCGGTAATCAGGCTTATGTAATTCAATCTGGTGACGGCAACTTATACGAGTTGGTCAATGAAGGAAGAGATAATAATATAGTTGTTTTTCAAGATGGTAACGAAAACGTTATTTTGCAACAACTTGTTAATAGTAATAACATGAATGTAAAACTGATCCAGGAAGGAAATGGAAATGAAATCATTCACATCATAGAAGGAATTAATACTCAGGACTTTCAGATTATTCAAAAAGGAGATAACCTAAAATTGGAGATTCATCAGTCAGGGTATTAATGGTTTATAAACCTAATACTCATGCTTGTACGATTATTTGTAATCTTAATGTTTTTGGGAATTTTTTCTGAAGCTGATGCACAGAATAATTTGTATAAAGCTTGGATCAAAGTCCAACCCGAAAACGATCTCAGAAATATAGAAGCCCTATTTGTCAATCAAACGGATAAAGAGCGATCATTCCGTTATCAATTAAAATTAGACAAGTCAGGCACCAACACCTCATCTAATACTCAAAGTGGCACTTTTATTGCCGCCCCTGGCAAAGAACTAAGTCTTTCCAGCGCACAAATCAACATCACCTCACAAGATTATTTCAAAGCATTGTTACTCGTTTATCACCAAGGTGACTTGGTAGCAAAAGATTCAATTGAAATAGGAATTAAGGCCGTTCCAACACCAACACCAACACCTAAAAAACAACCATCTTCAGGGTTTAGCGACAACCTTGAAATAGATGGGCTCATTATTGATGAAACTCGATCAAAAACAGCAAGAGATTTCTATGACTTCTTTTATAGCAAATGGATTGCTCCTGTTAATGCAAAAGATTATTCCATCAGAATTAGAGAACTACCATCAAGAGGAAGAGTGGCACGTATTACAGTTGAGGTCAACGACCGACCGCTGTATACGAGGGTTTTGCAACCTCGACTAGAACTTATTGAAGATATGTCGAAGCAGGCTATACGTATAGTTCGACAACATCTGGATAAAAATGAAACGATGAAAAAACAGTTGGGAAGTGAAGACCAACAAGGATCTGGAATATTTTAGAATCTAGGACTAAATAAATCTATTTGATTCCAACAAAAAACCTTCAGATATAGAGACTATTGAAACAACCGAAAAATAAAATTACAATGAAATCAATCTTACAAATTATTAGCTGCGCCGTGTTCTTTTTTATGATGACGACAAGTAGCCTTTCAGCTCAAGATATGGTGTATAGAGCTAAAAATCCCGCCTTTGGAGGCGATACATTTAATTATAATTGGTTACTAAGCTCTGCGCAGATTCAGGACAACACAGAGGCTGATGAAGACCTTAGCAGTGGCACAGGCGGTCTTGATTTTTTTACAGAAAGTCTGAATCGTCAACTACTTAACCAACTGTCAAGAGAATTGGTCGTTTCTCAGTTTGGAGAGGAAGGCTTAACAGACGGAGTCTACACCGTTGGTGATTTTCAAATTGATATAGCTACTACTTTAGAGGGACTTTCTATCTCAATAATTGATGCAGGTACAGGAGAACAGACACAAATAATAATACCTTATTTTTAATTTTAGCGCCTTTATCAGGCTGCGATTCAATAATATTTATTGTATCTTTATAGTAATCAAAACAACACAACCGCCTTTTACCCTCTATTGGGCTTGTGTATTCCCCCTATTAAAAAACGAATGTAAAAGAAACCAACAGTTTTTTAGTAACGCACACACCTAACTTTTATCAAAGCGCCTTGAAGGCATTATTAAGATAACTAATGCTTAGTGAAGTGATTGAAAAATCACTTCACTACTTGCGTTATTTTTACAATGAAATATAGATGTATAGCGTGTTAAAAAATATAGTCCCACTCATTCTGTTCTGCCTGCTTTTGAGTAGTTGCGGTTCCTTATTGCGGCAGTCATTTGCCCCTTCCCGGGCAAGGCTTGGCGAGGAGACGCAGGAAACTGCTGAACTCAAAAACCTTCCTGAACCTAAGGAAAAAATTGTAGTTGCAGTTTACAAATTCAGAGACCAAACCGGTCAGTACAAACCTACCGAAAATGGAACTAGCTGGTCGACCGCTGTTACTCAGGGAGCGACTACAATCCTGATCAAAGCATTGGAAGACTCCAACTGGTTTATCCCGATCGAAAGAGAAAACGTAGGTAACCTCTTAAACGAAAGAAAGATTATTCGTTCTAGCCGATCACAATTTAATTCAGGTAATAACCAGGATCAATTACTGCCACCACTTTTATATGCAGGAGTAATGATCGAAGGCGGTATTATTTCATATGATGCCAATGTGATTACTGGTGGAGCTGGGTTGCGTTATTTCGGTGCAGGTGGCTCAGGGCAATACCGACAAGATAGAGTGACGGTATATTTAAGGGCAGTATCAACAAGTAATGGAAAGATACTAAAGACTGTTTATAGTTCCAAAACGATTCTCTCACAAGCGGTTGATGTGGGTTTGTTTCGATTTGTGAAATTTCAGAAACTATTAGAAGCAGAAACTGGATTTACCTACAACGAACCTTCTGAACTAGCAGTAACAGAAGCTATAGAAAAAGCGGTACAAAGTCTTATCATCGAAGGAATCTTTGATGAATTATGGGCATTGGAAGAACCACGTATGTTGTCAGACGAAGCAGTGCGAGATTACAAAAAAGAAAAAGAAATGATCCCTAAAACGGACATCTTTGGAAAACAGATTGATAACCGACGAAAGAAAATGGCATTAAGCATAGGTACGTCTAGCCTGCTATATAAAGGCGATTATCCCGACCCTGCATTTCGTACGGGATTAGATTTAGGGTTGATGTATTCCAATAAACCCAATTTTTCGTTTTCAGCAAATTATGGTTTTAGTAAATTATATACTGAGCGATATTATCAGGCAAAAGTTACTTACCTCGAAGGAAATATAAACTACCGGTTGTTACCTTATGATAAATTATCACCTTTCCTTTTTGGAGGAGCTGGAGTGATAACAGAAAATAGAGATGGTCGATTTGATTTTTCCAGTGATTGGTATTCCAAAATGCATGGCGGATTTGGCATAGAATACTTGATGAAAGATAGAGTTGGTCTATCGCTTTCGGGAGATTATAATTATCTTTTTAGCGACCAATTTGATCAAATCGAACAAGGAAAATACAACGATCTATTTTGGAAAGTTAACCTTAAGCTCAATTTTTATTTTGGAAAAACGCTTGAGGGAGAACGTAAATTTACTTACAAAAAGAAAGACGACTTTTAATACACCGTGGATTTAGTTTAAAGAACTAAAAAAAGAAAAGGACTTATGAAAAAGCCGATGAATTACCTTGTGATATGTTGCATAGCATTAATGCTAAGTGCCTGTCAGGAAACACCTTTCGAACCAGAAGTGTTTGGCTCCTTGTATGGCGAGGTCTTAGTGGATGTTGAAAATACACCTCTTGAAAATGTCAAAATATCAACTAACCCACCTACAAGTTCTATTTTTACTGACGAGGCTGGTCGTTTTGCTCTTGAGAACGTAGCGACCAATGCCTATACGATTCGTGCCGAAAAAGAAGGTTATATAACAGCGATCGAATCAGTTACGGTTTTTGAAAATCAAACTGCCAATGTCATAATAAAATTAGCAAAAGATAGCATTGACAATGAATTACCCAGTCCACCATACAATCCCACTCCCGG
>ENA-ORXR01003626-ORXR01003626.1-marine-metagenome-genome-assembly--contig:-NODE-3626-length-13652-cov-3.319484_pt1 | contig 13652 bp, 8 predicted proteins | sample MGYA00237866_ERZ511479 | MGnify/ENA metagenome assembly ERZ511479 | reverse complement strand
AATGCTGATTACTATTGATACTATAAAAGTAAAAACCAGATTTTAGTAAATTGGTGTTAAAAATGACACCACCTTACCTGGCAACCACCACCGCCTTACTTACCACCTCATCCCCAACCCGACAACGCAAAAAATAAGTCCCCTGAGCCAGATGCCCCACATCTACAATATGTGTGATGTCAGGATGACTACTTTCAAACTGCAGCACAGATCGACCAGTAGCATCCATCAAATCAAAAACAGCATTTCCCTTCATATTATTCTGTCGGAAGTAAACATTCAGGTAATCACTTGCAGGATTAGGAGAAATGCTAAGGTGTAACTCAGTTGTAACAAGTGGCTCAGAGACGGAGGTCCATAGATGACAGCCGGGTACAAGGCAACCATGCTCATCCACTTTTACCATCCAGGCGCGCTGCTGGGGAGGTTCGGCGGTGGAGGATTGTAAGTCGGTGGCCTGGCCCACCATAACAAAACCACCGTCAGGAGTTTCTTCCACATCATAAAGAAGGTGGTCGTCTTGAGGGCTAACCACATGGTGATAATAGCGTGTCCATAGACTGTCTCCTTGTGGAGATATTTTACTGATGATGCCATGATGATCCCAACCATTTTCAACATAGTTTGGTTGGTAGACTTGCCCTACAGCAATATAACCGCTTTGATCTGAAGTGACGATCAGCTTATTCAAATAATTGTTTGCTGATGGAAAGCTATCTCTGATGTCTACCCCCCATTCAAAGGTATGATTGGAGTCGATTTTGAAAATATAGGAATGCCAGAGAAGTATGGAGGAAGTTGCATTAACGGGTATTTCGACCCCTTTGCCTGAGGCTATGATGATGCCACCGTCATCAGTAGGAAGAATGTCGGAAGCAAAATTGTGAAGTTCATCTTCGGGGGTTAAGTACTCCCATAAGGTGTTGCCAAGGCTGTCAATACCAAACAAGTAAGTTCGAGCTATATGGTTTTGAGAAACATAGTTTAGGTTAGTACGCATGCCACCTATTATGATATCCTCGTTGGTAGATAATAACATTGAATTACCGAATTCACTTTGATTCTGCCCAAAAATGTAATCTTCAATAAGGTTACCGGAGCTATCTGTTTTTAAAAGATAAATGTCGGAATGATTGTTAGGTGTGTTGATGTTATTTAAAATCAATAATTCATTATCTTCGGTAATGGATAAGCTGTTATTGACAATGAAGGATTCTTGAGGAAAAAAAGGATTGGCATATTTTTGAGTAAAGATGGTGTCGCCATTAGATGTATATTTTATCAAGCAGAGAGAATTAGTTGTGGTGTCTAATATGGCTCCGGTTAACATGAAATTTCCATCACTAGTTGGGGTTAAAGTATTACGCCACATTAGATAACTATGATCAGGCTTTGTCAGTACTCTCGAAAATAAAACATTTCCATCCAAGTCGAATTTTACGAATAGACTGCCTATTGAAAAGGGGCTAACGGTGTCCCGTGCAATGCCTGTAGCATATAAACATGAATCGGTGACTTCTATACTAGTCAATACAGCCCCACTAAACCCAAAGTGCATACGATGGTTAAAGGTATTTTGGGAGATACCTATCTGAAGAGAGAAGAATAAGGTGCAAAGGAGAATATACTTCATATTCGTGTAAGTTAGGGCTCCGAAAACAGCAGTTAGTTTTCGGAGCCGTATTTTTATTTAGCAATGACCAATTTTCCGGTAGCCAGCGAATGCTGATTACTATTGATACTGTAAAAGTAAAAACCAGATTTCAGTAAATTTGTGTTGAAAGATGCATAACCTTCTTTACTTTCTGGAAGTGGAATATGGTGTACAAGTGTACCATTGGTGGTGTAAATTTGAATACTCATATTGTGATATTTTTTTTCCAGTTGATATTGGAAGTGTACTTCATCTTTGGCAGGGTTTGGAAAAGCGATTTAAGCATAAGCGAAAGAAGATCTATAATAACTGATTTAGGTTTCAGTCACCAATAAGATACTAAAAATAAAGGGGAGCCCAAAAAAGTCAACTTAAAATGACAAGTAGTAAACAGTTAATCTGCTTAGTCTTTTAAAATAAGCCGATAAAAAAGCAAAAATAGTTAGGAATCGTAAATAAAATGTTATGGTTAAAGAGAGGGCTAAAACCTACTGCTCAATCAACTTCTTCTCAGAAATCTTCCTTTCCAAGTTCTCAGAAGTAGATCCTTTTTCAAGTGCAGATTGCCAATAGCGTAGGGCTTCGTCCCGATCACCAAGTTGGTAGAGAACGTCGCCATAATGTTCAAGTGTATCTGGGAATTTGTCGCCACCATTTTTCAATGATTTGCCAATCCATTCCTTTGCACTTTTATATTCTTTTAATTTGTAGAGTACCCAGCCATAGGTTTCCTGGAAGCTTCCATTGTTTGGTTTTAATTTATTGCAGCGTTCGGCAAGTTCTTTGGCTAGTTCTAGTTTTTCGCCACGTTGAGCGAGGTGGAAACTATAGTTGTTGAGTAAGCTGACATTGTCAGGATTGATTTCAATAGCTTTTTCGAAAGCCTTATCCGATTTTTCAAACTTTCGAAGTTCGTAATAAGACAGACCCATTCGATAGTAAAGGTCATGCTGCAACTCCGGATCTTTTCGCGACATCATAATCGCCTGTTGAAAAGAATTGACGGCATCGGAATGTTTTTTTAATTCGCTGTTGGCAATGCCATTAAAGTAATAAACCCGAGCTTGGTTGGGGAAGATGTCTAGCGCCTTGTCCGTGACGGTTTGAAGGCTTTTATAATCTCGGTTCTCCGCATGGATGTACATAACGTTTTCCCAGATTGGAAATACATTTGACTTTAAGTCAAGCGCTTGGTTATACTTTTCAAGTGCCGCAGAATCATCTCCGGTGTGATAAAGTATGTCGCCAGAAAGTGAATAACCTTTTGCATCTTTTGGATGAACGGATTCTATGGTGGTTGACAAATCCAATAAAGTACGAGCCAACGTTTTATCTTTGGTTTCCACTACTTTTTGCAAGTAGGGCATGAGTTCTTTAATTTTGTTGTCGATAGAAATGTCTGACTTTTCAAACAATGGCTTCATGCGATTGAGATTGCTGATGTCGTCACCGGCATCTCCTTGTCCCAATGTAACAGCAACAGTGGCATTGGTGTCATCTGGATCGATTTCAAGAATTTCCTGATAGACCTGATGAGCCAATGTCTTTTCATCTATTCGCATGTAGTACTCCGCCAGATAATGTCGGAAGCGAGTATCGGAAGGATAAGCATTGATGAGTTTAATATATTCAGCGGCTGCTTTTTTTTCTTCGCCTAGGCCTACGTATAGCGTATGTTTTTTTCGACAGACTTCTTCCGACATGCCCGTCTTTTGTTCCATCAAATTATACGCCTCAATAGCCTTTTCTGAGTCCTTTGCTTTTACTAAATAAAAAGCCCATTTAGAATAATAGTATTCATTGTTGGGTTCAACTTGAGTCAGTTTTTCATACACTTTGGCAGCAGCCTTATAATTGCTGGCTTTTTCATAGACATCAGCGGCAAACATTTGATACCATGGATTTTCCTTGTCTAAGCTGATAGCCATTTTGATGGAACTCAGGGCTTTGTTATCCTTATCGAGTACATCGTATACACGCGCCAATTCATAGGCAGCAGCATGATTGCCTCTATCGCGTTTTAAAACTTCTTTGAAAAGGAAGGCGGCATTTTCGAAGTTACCTAAAATCTTTTGACCACTGGCTTCGATAAATACTTTTTCTGTATTGACAAATTCTTCGGTAGTACGTCCTGGATCCTCCTGAGCAATGCCTTGAAAGGATAAACTCACCATGAAAAAGCAAGTCAAAAAGAAAGAATATTTAAAGCCAGATTTAATCATACGATATACTTTGAATAGTCGCCGATGCTAATTTCAGATTTTTTACCCACATAATCAACCTCACTTCCCAACATTGAGTTTTCCAAATTAGCAGCGTTTACTTTGGTGTTGTGTTGTATTACACTATTACTGATAACGGAATCCGCTACACTCGAATTGTCTCCTATAGAGACGTATGGGCCGACAATAGAATTACTAATCACCACATTTTTGCCTATAAAGCAGGGTGGAATCAACTGTGAATTTTCTAATTTAAGGTCGCTGGAAACCAAATCCTGGTCTTTTTTCAAATCCAACATTCGCTTATTCGTGTATACAACTGCCTCTTTGTTACCACAGTCAAGCCATTCATCTATTTTTCCAGGTTTGAACTTCAAACCTTTCTGCTTCATATTTTCCAATGCATTGGTGAGTTGATACTCTCCCCGATCCTTGATGTCATTGTCTAGTAAGTACTGCAATTCGTTTTTAAGGTTCTCACCATCATTAAAGTAGTAAATACCTACAATTGCCAAGTCGGAAACAAAGGTCGGTGATTTTTCAACAAAATCAGTGATGACATTGTTCTCATCCACCTTTACAACACCAAAAGCAGATGGATCTTCTACCTTCTGTACCCAAATAAGGCCATCCTCATTGGGATCAAAACTAAAGTTAGCTTTAAATAAAGTATCTGCAAAGGCTACAATGCAATTACCTGAAAGGCTATCGGCTGCACATAAGATAGCATGAGCAGTGCCCAAGGGTTGATCTTGACGATAAACGGAGCCTTTAGCACCTAATCCTTCGGCGATCTGAATAAGTTGTTTTTCAACTCCAGGTCCAAAATCACCAATGATAAATGCGATTTCTTCTACCTGGCCATCATAAGAGCTTGTCAGGTCTTCAGCAAGGCGCTGTACAATCGGTTTGCCTGCCACAGGAATTAAAGGTTTGGGTACTGTCAATGTGTGTGGTCTTAATCGGGAGCCACGACCGGCCATAGGGATAATCAGTTTCATATACGAATGCGTTTTGTCTTTTATAGTTAATTGATCGACCCGTTTACTCATTGAATCAGGCCGTTAAGTTGTGTTCAACCCACGTATTTACAAAAAATACTCAGGATTAGATGCGAAGCTATTAATAATATTTAAGGAATCCGCCTTAATTGATACGGAGAAAGCACGTTTAGGGTACTTTTTTAGACCGGATTATTTGGTGGAGTAAGGTTAGTTTTTTTGGTTCTTTGACAAATCCCGTGATTAGCGAGGAGAGGTTGGAAACCTTCCTCTCGGACTCTCCCTTATCTCGAGATTTGTCAAAGAATCATTTTTTAAACCATTAAGAAATTAAGGAAGGTTAAGGTGGACTTAACTATCCTTAATTTCTTAATGGTTTTCTAAGACCAAGAACACTTGAACCCTAGGTAAGGCTACTCGAAACTATTGAGATTGGCGTGAGTTTGAGAGGAAAGTTCTTAATCATTTCTCAAAATTAATCCGTTTAATCAATCTTAGTCACCTTAACCATATTGGTACGATGTCTCTGATGCAACGGCATGCTACCTGTGTTTACAACGATATCATCTTTGATTACTTTCTCAGCAGATTTTAATATCTCGTTGACGTCATGAACGGTTTCGTCAGTAGTGGTAAACTTATCATAGTAAAAACATTGAACGCCCCATACGAGGTTGAGCGTTGCCAGCATCATGTGCTTGTCAGAAAAGATATAGATATCAGCATTAGGTCGATAGCTGGACACTTTAAATGCCGTATAGCCTGAGCTGGTCATTCCGACAATAGCTTTGGCTTTGACTTCTTCGGCCGTTCGAGCCGCATTAAAGCAAACGGCATCGGAGTAAAAAGTTCTGGATTTTTTGGAAGGGACAGGACGGTCCTTGCTATGTTCGAAGTTGATTTCTGCCTGCTCGATAATTTTGTTCATGGCTTCCACTACTTTGACCGGATGATCACCCACTGAAGTTTCAGCGCTGAGCATGACAGCGTCGGTGCCATCTAGTACGGCGTTGGCGACGTCCGTTATTTCTGCTCTGGTAGGACTCGGGTTGGTGATCATACTATCCATCATTTGTGTGGCAACGATGACTGGACGAGCTCTTTGCTTGCATTTTTTGATGATCATTTTTTGGAGGTGAGGTAACTGTTCCATTGGCATTTCAACTCCAAGGTCTCCTCGGGCTACCATAATCCCATTAGCAGCTTTGATGATCTTATCGATCTTCTCTATGGCTTCTGGTTTTTCGATTTTGGCTATGATTTTGGCCTCATGCTTATTGTCTTCCAGGATTTTTGCTAATTCTTTCAATTCTTTTGGAGAGCGCACAAAAGAAAGGGCGATCCAATTGACAGAAGGTTTTGTCAAGATAAATTTAAGATCTGCATGATCTTTTTCTGTGATGGAAGGGAGACTGATTTTTGTATCTGGGAGGTTGACTCCTTTTCGGGATGATAACTTACTTCCAAATTTCACTTTCAGTTTTACTTCATCTTTTTTATTGGTACTGACGATTTCTAATACGATCTTACCATCATCTACCAATACTTTTTCACCGGGAGTTACATCCATTGGAAATTGTTCGTAACTCATATAGATGGCGTCCTTGTTGCCGATACATTTTTTATTAACAAAGGTCAGGATATCACCTTCTTTGATTGGTAGGCCATCGTTTTCGATTTCTCCTACTCTTAATTTCGGGCCCTGGAGATCGCATAAAATGCTAACGTGAGTATTGTATTTTCCATTGATGTAATTGACGTGATCAATTACTTGTTCGTGATCCTTATGAGTGCCGTGGGAGAAGTTGAGACGAAAGACGTCAACACCGGCTTCCACGAGTTCCAGCAAGTTGGAATATGAGCTTGAGGCAGGACCTACAGTAGCGATGATCTTAGTATTTTGGTGTTTAAGAACTTTCATAAAATAGTTTGACTTTTAGGTATAATTGTAATGTGCAAATAAGTGCTAAAGTTGTGTATGTTTTCGGTTAAAATTTTCCAATAAAAAGTAGTATCAAAATGATAAATGTGAAAGTACTATAAAAGAAGAAGAAGGGATTGGAAAATTAATAATAAATGATTTGTGTCAAAAATACAATAACTATTAAGAACAACCAACTAAAAAAGCCGTTTTGCTCAACATGTTAGCGGTAATTAGTAGCTAAGGGAGCTGTAAATTGCTTGTGAAAAGGTTCACTAAATTAATTAAAAAGCCTTTATTTGTGAGTCAATAAGTAATAGGCTAAAATTAATGTATGTTTAAAAAGTCAAAAAAATCTTGGTTATCCTTAGACTTATAGTTTATTTTGTAGCTGCATTTGTAAACCATGTATGTCTAAACCCTTGATAGTCAAGGGAAGATGTGCATTAAAGTTCAATTTAATTATGTCAAACATCGCAGAAAGAGTAAAGAAAATCATCATTGACAAGCTTGGTGTTGAAGATTCTGAAGTTACAACCGAAGCTAGCTTCACCAATGACTTGGGAGCAGATTCACTAGATACAGTGGAATTAATCATGGAATTTGAGAAAGAATTTGATATTTCTATTCCAGACGAAGAAGCAGAAAATATTCAGACTGTAGGACAGGCTGTTAGTTATCTGGAATCGCAAATTCAAGACTAAGGTAAACACCCTCTGGGGGCTCAGGTATGATATTTAAATACTTGAGTTAAAACCAATCCACAAATTAGGGGTAGTCATTCCTGATTTGTGGATTTTTTCTTTCTTTAAATTGCAAAGATTTGAAGAAATTACAAGAGACTACACACCACAAACACCACTAATATGAAACGGGTTGTTGTAACAGGTATTGGAGCTTTAACGCCTATCGGTAATAATATTTCTGAATATTTAGATGGCCTGCAAAATGGTCGAAGCGGGGCTGACATAATTACTCATTTTGATGCTTCACAGTTCAAAACCAATTTTGCCTGCGAGGTTAAAAACTTTGCAGCTGAAGAAGTGCTGGATCGAAGAGAAGCACGTCGGATTGACCCATTTACCCAATATGCATTGGTAGCAGCTGATGAGGCTATGAAGGATGCAGACCTCGATCTTGAAAAAATAGATCTCAACTCCGCAGGGGTTATATGGGGCTCGGGCATCGGTGGCCTTGGTTCATTAGAAAAAGAAATTGAAGATTTTATTCAGGGTAGTGGAATACCTCGTTATAATCCTTTTATGATTCCGAAAATGATTTCGGATATTGCAGCGGGACATATTTCGATCAAATATGGCTTTAGAGGAATTAACTATGCAACCGTTTCGGCTTGTGCATCTTCTTCTCATGCGATTGCCAACTCATTCGATTACATCCGTTTGGGAAGAGCAGATGTCATGATTACTGGCGGTTCTGAAGCTGCTGTAACCAAAGCCGGGGTTGGAGGATTTAATGCAATGAAGGCCTTGTCAACTCGTAATGATGACCCGGCAACTGCATCAAGACCTTTTGATCTGGATCGAAATGGATTTGTTTTAGGAGAGGGAGCTGGAGGTTTGGTATTAGAGTCATTGGAACATGCACAGGCAAGAGGGGCTAAGATTTATGCAGAAATTGCAGGCTCAGGTGCTACTGCTGATGCCCACCATATCACTGCACCACATCCTGAAGGGCTAGGTGCAAGAAATGTAATGAAAATGGCACTTAAAGATGCAAAAATGAACCCTGACGAAATAGATTACGTAAACGTACACGGTACTTCCACTCCTTTGGGAGATATTGCGGAGTCCAAAGCTATTTTGAAAGTCTTTGGGGAGCATGCTTATCAACTCAATATTAGCTCAACAAAATCGATGACAGGGCACCTCTTGGGGGCCGCAGGAGCAATCGAAGCGATTGCAGGTATCCTGGCTATAAATAATAATTTTATTCCACCTACGATCAATCACTTTACCGATGATCCGGAATTTGATCCAAAGCTGAACTTCACATTTAATACCGCACAACAGCGAGAAGTTCGAGCCATCCTAAGTAATACTTTTGGATTTGGAGGACATAATTCCTCGGTGGTCATTAAGAAATTTGAAGCTTAAAACTTCATGCAGTTATTTAGTTAGAGAAAATGGTTCAGTTTCCGGTTCTTTTCTAATTGACTAAATTCAAGTAACTGCACGAGGTAGCTCCTTTACCGGTTTTTTTACCGGCACTTTAATATATAGAACTGGAAACTGGACGTATTTGATAACTATAGAATGGCAGAGGTTAGGACGCTTATGTGAAGTCCGCCGGGTAGCCTATCAAATACACTGTGTAATAAGTTACCTTGTATTTTAATTCTATATATAAGGTAACTTATTACACAGTGTATTAAAAATATTAGTACCCCAAAACTCTACATTCTTTTAACTGACAAATCTTGAAGTTCCTGCTAAGGTTTTACAACCTGCATTTTTCTTCCGAAAAGAATTTTGCCAAAAGATTGAAATCCCTCTTAGGTTTCGTTCCTTCCAACATGGGCTTGTTTCGTCTTGCCTTTTATCATAAGTCCACCGCCAATGATAAGGTCTTTTCTATTCAAAGCAATGAGCGCCTTGAGTACCTCGGCGATGCAGTATTGGGTACTATTGTCGCTGAATACCTTTTCAAAAAATACCCCAGTAGTAATGAGGGTTTTTTGACAAAAATGAGATCTAAGATTGTCAAGCGAAAATCACTAAACAAAATTGCTGACAAGATGGGCCTTGACGTATTCCTAAACGAATACAATAACACGCGCCTTAGTAAGTCTATGCTAGGCAACGCACTGGAAGCTTTAGTCGGAGCCGTCTACCTCGAACGAGGCTACCACGGCACCAAACGTTATGTCATCCAGAAAATTCTTCGAGGCTATCTGGATATCCATGAGTTGGAGTCTTTTGATGACAATTACAAAAGTCAATTACTGGAATGGTGTCAGAAAAATGGCCAGTCAGTGGCTTACAAAATGCTCGCTAAATATAAAATGGATAAACGGGATCGTTTCAAAGTTGCCGTACTCGTCAACGGAAAACGTATGGCTACTGCCGATGACTTTAATAAGAAAAGTGCAGAACAAACTGCCTCTGAAAAAGCGATGCGCATTCTGGGTATTGTAACAGAACAAGTAGTAGAGGGAAAAGAAAAGGGGTAGGTCCATAATCTGTTTTGACCACGGACAATTGGTTTGTTCCCAATCGCAAAATGAATAATCTAAGACAATTCCATATGTAATTGTGTTACCATATAGGGGGAAACCTCCTTTTCGCCATACTTATTTATAATGTCTAATTTATATTCGTTACTTTTATAGGGAAGGTTTTAGTTTTCGCCAAACAAAAGACCTTCCGTCTCAAAGTTAGTTTGTTTGCTTAGCATTTGTGTTTTCAATCAGACTATACTCCATTAGCCATATCGTTTCCGATCGTTTCTCAAATTTATTGATTAACACAAACCCTTTTTTAATGAAAAAGTATTCTATTCTTTTGACCTTAATGGTATTGTTGACACTAAATGGATTTGCTCAAAAGCCGAACAACATGGCTCCAGGTTTTTTAGAACAATCAGCAAATGATCATCAATTGACAGATCGGGATTTACTCGATAAGGTCGTTACGCATCAACACGTTAGTCGCACTAGTGGCGTCCATCATTTTTATTATACTCAACGTTTTCAAGGCGTTCAGATAAATGGAGCTAACGCTAGTGTACACATTTTACCTAATGGTGAATTACTAACCTTACACAACGATTTTATTTCCAATTTACAAGGAAAAATTAAAACAGATCCTGAGCCTTCCATCTCGGCTAAGCAGGCAATTGAGTTTGCCGCTCAGCATTTTGGTTATGACATAACAACGCCTTTAGAAATATTGGAAGATAATGGAGGTGCTGAACGCAAAATGGTTTTTGACAAAAGTAATATCTCAAAAAATGATATTCCCGTTCGGTTGATGTACCAGCCCCTTGATAATGGCACAATAAATCTTGCCTGGGATTTGTCAATCAACTCAACTTCTGAGTCTAACTGGTGGAGTGTAAGAGTTGATGCTATAACTGGCGAGGTTCTACATCAAAACAATTGGATGGTAAAGTGTGATTTTGAAGACCACTCCCATACACACAACGAAGTCTGCCACAGCACCGAACGTGAGTCAGTGATAGATGAAGTAGCTACTTCCTTTTCGACAACAGTAGTCGGGACTTATAACGTATATCCTATGCCGGTAGAAAGTCCTAATTTTGGTGGACGTGCTACAGTAGCTAACCCCGATAATGGAACAGCTTCTCCTTTTGGATGGCATGATACCAATGGCGCTGCTGGTAATGAGTACACCATTACTCGTGGTAATAATGTGCATGCATATGAAGATGGAGACAATCCCAACTTTAGTCCCGACGGAGGTGGATCGTTAATTTTTAGTTTTCCAATTAATACAACTTACACGAACAATAATCAATCAGAAAGTGCTGCTATTACTAATTTGTTTTATTGGGGTAATATAACGCATGATTTGTGGTACCTCTATGGTTTTGATGAGGCAAGTGGTAATTTTCAAGAAAATAATTATGGCAACGGAGGCTCTGGAAGTGACTATGTTTATTGCGAGGCACAAGATGGGGGAGGAACCTGTAACGCTAATATGGGGACGCCTGCTGATGGTGGCAACCCAACGATGCAAATGTATGTTTGTGGTACGCGCGATGGTGATCTTGATAATGGGGTGATTGTACACGAATACGGTCATGGTATTTCAAATCGACTTACGGGTGGTGCGGGTGCCGCTGGATGTTTGAGCAACGGAGAACAAATGGGTGAAGGTTGGAGTGATTACTTTGGAATGGTCATGACGATCGAGGCAGGTGATGCTGGGACGGATTCGCGAGGTATGGGTACTTGGTTGTTTGAACAGGGACCTAATGGGGCAGGGATTCGCCCTCACCCTTATAGCACTGATTTCAATGTTAATCCACATACCTATGATGATATCAAGTCAGAGGTGGCTCCACACGGTGTCGGTTCTGTATGGTGTGCCATGCTTTGGGAAATGACCTGGGATTTAATAGATGAATATGGATTTGATGCGGACTTTTATAATGGTACTGGTGGTAATAATATTGCAATGGCTTTGGTGATAGAAGGTTTGAAATTGCAACCTTGTAATCCTGGTTTTGTCGATGGTCGTGATGCGATCTTAGCGGCTGATCAGGCATTGTATGGCGGTGCGAATGAATGTCTTATTTGGGAAGCTTTTGCAAGAAGAGGCTTGGGAGTAAATGCGGATCAGGGAAGTACAAATAATAAGAATGATGGTACCGAAGATTTTGATCTTCCAGCCGTTTGCCTTGGACCAGCTCTTTCTTTCACGCTTCCCACGATCAATACGATAGAAGGTGCTTCTCCTGAATCACCAAGTGATGCAGGTGATTGTCGACCGTATACAGAGTACGACATTGATGTTTCATTAAGTCAGGATGCTACTTTATCAGCGCCCGAAATATCTATTGTAGAAGTAAGTGGAATGAGTACAGTTGATTCTGATGATTATGAATTGTTAGGTGCAGATATGATATTCCCAACTGAAGGTATTCAGACTGCAACATTGCGCATTTACAACGAAGCAATTATTGAAGTGCTGGAAACTTTGGTGCTGGAAATCGTAATTAATAACCCGGGAAGTACGGATGCCTTTTTAGGTGATGTTCCTGAGATGATTATTAAGATTGACAATGATGATTATGCACCTCAGGATCAGACAACTATTACGAATGTAGTTACCCTGGGATACGAAAGCAATATGGAAGGCTATACGACAACCAACGCTTCTGGAAGTCAGGGGACTAGCATATATGCGCAAGGTACTGCTGCTGATGCAACCTCGAATTTTTGGACGGTTCCAAGTCCTTTGGACGGAAGCAGTGGATTGATTTATGCCAATGATGATGATTGTAACTGTACGATGGCAGATGTTCGATTTATTTCACCTTCGTATGATTTTACTACTAATACAGCTTTGACTTTGAAGTATGATGTATTCTTTGGAGGAAGAACTTATCAGGGGAATACAGAAACTGCCGACCTTTTGGTTTCAGTCAATGGTGGTTCCTGGTCAGTCGTTCAAAGTATTGCAGGTATCACAGGAAATTGGCGTGAAGAGTCCGTTGATTTGTCAACATATGCAGGTGAAGCAAATGTAAGAATTGCTTTCCGATATGATGACGGTAACGGATGGTTGTATGGTATTGCTTTGGATAATATCCGAATTGACGGAGCTGAACTTACGCCTCCTTCTATAGCAACTACTTTGAGTTTTGTTGATGAGCAGGATGTGCCTGCCAATGCAGATGTCTATTTTTACAATAGTGATGGTTCGATCATAGCAAGATTGGAAAACGGCAATAATGACCTGGGTTGCGTAACCGTTGAGATTGATCGTGCTGGTGTCGGTGCAACCGAGTTTTGGGACAATGATGTATCGCATTATCTGGCAGATAAAACCTACTTGTTTACACCTGAGTTTAATGGTGCTAATTACGATTATGATGTTACCTTATATTATACTCGCAGTGAGGTCAATGGCTGGGAGGATGTTACAGGTAATTCATGGTCACAGGCATTTATAGTCAAACATGCTACTGCTATTGAAGATGTCACTCCATCAAATCCTGGTGGAAACGGACTGATAGATCAGGGAATAGATGGCGGAGGTCCTCTGGGCTGGTCAACTAATAATTACTTTTTTAAGGCGCACTTTACCACAGGGTTCTCAGGTATGGGGATTGGGAATCCGGGAACGGAGCCTCTGCCGGTGGAGCTA
>ENA-ORXR01003622-ORXR01003622.1-marine-metagenome-genome-assembly--contig:-NODE-3622-length-13660-cov-6.993669_pt1 | contig 13660 bp, 9 predicted proteins | sample MGYA00237866_ERZ511479 | MGnify/ENA metagenome assembly ERZ511479 | reverse complement strand
GACCTACGCGCAGGATCAGCGGCGAGCACCTTTCCTGCCGACTCATCCATGAACAGGCACATCCTAATCGGGCGGATGAAACACTTAGAGAAAATGGGCTTGGCGCAGTCAAAGTATGAGGGGCTGTGGCGGGTAGAAAAAGACGCCTTCGAGACGCTTGGCCGTGATGAAGGCATGGACGCGACGCCAGAGGCGGCGGTAAAGTCAGATTCATTATCGACGGCACGGACGGCTATGTCAGCACGGTTGAGATGGGCATGGACACGCGCGCGGGCGAAGCGGCAAAGGTAGGTTCTATCATAGAAGTCTCGCCGCCGAGCCTTCGCAAAGTTGACCGCTCTATTCGGGACATCGCACAAGGCACAGATTATCAGGGCAAACCTAACAACGGTTACGTCAGTATTTTCGAAATCGACATGAGCGCTTACAGGCCCGGCCATGACCCAAGTGATCGGCAGCTTGCCGCACATCGGCGCTCTCACGAGTTACGGCTGGCAAATCTGACAAAGGCAGGTGTTGTCACTGCCGTTGAGCACAGCAGTCGTGATGGCAAACCCTTGGCATGGCAAATACCCGAAGATTTTGAGGACAAAGCTATCGCACTAGACTTGAAACAAGGCCGCGCGTCAGGTGTTAAGCTGCTTTCGCGTCTGGACTTAAATGCGCAGCTCGCAAGCCCCGGTGCGACGTGGCTCGACCGCTCGCAGGTGAGCTGGGGCAGAGGCGAGATTGCAGGCATTAACGTGAGGTCGGGTGCATTTGCTAAAGAACTAGACACAGCCTTCCAGCAACGCCGCACATGGCTAATTGAGCGCGGTTACGCAGAGCTAAGCCAAGAAGGTCAAAGGAGCTACATCACCTTCCAGCGCGGCTACGTGAAGGCTTTAGAGGAGGAAGGCTTCAAGGCCGCGACCCAGAAACTGGAGGGTATGACGGGTAAGGCCCATGTCGCTACGCAGTCAGGACGGTTGATTGAAGGCACAGTGGCGCAGAAGTTTGAACTCACTCACGGGCCTCATGCGATGATTGAAACGCAAAGGGCCTTTTACCTCGTGCCGTGGGAGAGTGTCCATGCTCAGACTTTGGGAAAACGCGTCAAAGGGCGAGTGCTCGGTGGTGGCGGGATTGATTGGGATTCAGGGCGCAGACGAGGGATAGGAAGGTGACGCCAGCACCAAGTCCTTACACCCCTATTATCAGAACGATAAAAACTATTGAACTACCACACCGTTTGCGATTTTTACAACCCTGTCTGCACGCTCAATAAATTCAGGACGATGTGCTACAACGACACGCGTCATATTTGACTTCTGAATAACATCGACAATTAGTTTTTCAGTTTTTGCATCTATGTTCGCGGTACCTTCGTCTAAGAATAAAGTTTTGGGATGCTTATAAAGTGCTCGCGCAAGCAAAACCCGCTGCTTTTGGCCGCCCGACAAACTGGACCCCATATCACCGATAAGGGACAGATAATTCATTGGCATGGCCATAATTTCATCGTGTATAAAGGCCTGTTGAGCCGCGCCGTGCACACGTGCCATATCCATTTGCGGATCAAAAAAGCTAATGTTGTCAGCAATAGTCCCTGTTAAAAGTTGATCGTCCTGCATCACGACACCGATGCGTTTCCGCCAGCTCATACGAGTGCTTTCAGTCAAAGGTCGGCCATCAATCAATATTTGTCCCTCGGTTGGCATATAAAGCCCAAGCATTAACTTGAGTAAAGTCGTCTTGCCGCCGCCTGATGAACCGGTGAGTGCAACAAATTCTCCCGCCTCAACCGTCAAATTTATACCGTCAAGCACCCAAGGATCACCCGGAGAATATCGGAAACGCACGTCGCGTAACTCAATTTTTGCAGACATTAACTCCGCCGTGTTTATCGTGGAAATCGCATTGAGCCCGTCTTCTGTCTCGGCTTGAGCGATATCTGCAATCCGTTCTAAGTGAAGCCCAAGAAGCCGGAATTCTATAATTTTTGAGAGTAGCGACGCAACGCTCTGCGTGAAATTCATGCGGTAAGACATAAAGGCAAACAGCATACCCACGGTGAATCCCACTTCACCCTCTAAAATTAGCTTGGCCCCAAAATAGACAATTATAACGGTCTGCAATCCGGAAATTAGGCTATGAAACGCACTCAAAAAAATCTGGTATTTGCCATAGGAAACGTTGGCATTGATTGTATCTGCGAAGAGATTACGCCAATTCGACATACGCTGATCTTGGGCCGAAAAAAGCTTAATCGTAGTCGACGCTCGGATGCTTTCAATCACATGGGTCTGCTCTTTTGCCGACGTTAAGATTGCTTCTTCTTGGCTGCGCCGCAAAATTGGGTAAAATCCTAACGTCGCCGCCAGCATTAAAATAACTGAAATCAGTACAATCGTTCCCAGCAATGGAGAATATAAAAATATTACGATGCAGGTGATGATCGCCATCAAACCATCAATGATTGCTGCGACGACGCTTTGGGTCAAAGCCGTTTGGATCGGCTGAGTTGATCCCATGCGCGACATGATATCTCCGACATGCCGTTTTTCAAAATAATCAGTAGGCAAATTAATGAGGTGCCGAAAGACATTGGCGACCATCTGATATGACATCTGATGCCCAAAATATAATATTGTCCACGACCGCATCATTGCCGTTACCGTATTGATAATAGCCAGCGCGCCAAATCCGACGGCGAGCAGAAGCAAAAACTTTGCATCAAATTTCACGACAGCTTCGTCGATCACAAGCTGTAAATAGAATGGACTGGCGAGAACAATTATTTGCAAAATCACGGACAGTATGAGCGTTTGAACGACCGCGCGCTTTAATCCAACAAGACGGCCCCACAGTGATGAAAGCCGCATCGTTTTGCGAGCTGTTTGTTTTTTGAAGTCTGTTGTCGGTAAAAGTTCTAGCGCCACGCCCGTAAAGTGATCCGACACCTGGTTCAGCGTCATTTTTCGCTCACCGCTAGCCGGGTCGTGAATGATAACTTTGTCACCATTTACAGATTTGAGAACGACGAAATGATTGAGGTCCCAATGTAGGATTGCCGGAACTTGCAGCTGTTCCATCTCGTGCATGTCGAGACGCAATGCTCGTGTGCCGAGACTCATCTGCCCCGCAAGGTCTATAAGTGTCTCTAATGTAGCCCCCTTCATTGATACGGGATGGCGAGTACGCATGCCGTTTAAGTCTACGTCATGACCATAATATTTTGAAACCATGGTCAAACACGCAAGACCGCATTCTACGGCCTCAGTTTGAATAATAATCGGCAGCTTCGCCTTGCGGCTAAAGTTCAGTAGAGATGTCGAGTTCGGAGTTGGCATGTTATTTCTGAGCCGCTCCCAATACGGGCTCGAAAACCCACTCCCAAATTTTCCGATCCTCCAGGATAATATCCGCCGATAAAGTCATGCCCGACTGGAGCGCGTAAAGTTGATTATTGGCATCTACATCTTGGCGGTCCAAATCAACAGTTATGAGAAAAATCGGTTCTTGCGTCGGCGGCGCACCCGAAAGATCACTCGAATTAACGACTGTGCGCGAAACATCGGAAACAGTGCCGCTATGAAATCCGAATTTCTGATAGGGAAACGCGTCATAGAGTAAACGCACCGTTTGGCCTTCATCAACAAACCCGGCTGCCCGGCTTGGCACAAGTAACTGAGCCTCGAGTTGCCCACCTTCCGGGAGAAGCGTTGCTAATGCGGCTTGCCCGGTTGCCATTTGGCCTTCTCTCGCTGTGATTGAAGCAACGCGGCCGGAAATAGGCGCTGGGATAATATAGCGCTCCTGCCCTTCCGTTTGGGTCATGCGCTGTTCTAACGCCGATAAGCGGCTCGAGATATCACTGATGTCTTGCTGTTCACTGATAGGTAGCAAGCGAAACTGCGCTTCTAAGTCGCCAACTTGATCTAAAAACCGTTGTTTCTCATTCCTGAGAAGCGCAAGTGACTGCGTCGCTTGAAGCAATCGATTTTCTTGAGTAGATGCCTCCAACGAAGAGGCGGCATCATCCTCAATGAGACTTAAAAACTTCTCAAAAACGCGCTGCTCATTAGCTACAGTTCTTTCTTGCAGGGCGATTCTATCTTCAAGGCGGTTAGCCTCAGATTTGGCAGAGTCAATTTGACCTCTTATTCGAGATCTATTTAGCGTATATTGTTTCGGGATAAGATCGCGTCGCTTAGTGAGCTCGGATTTCTCGACCTCCAATTGGTCAAGTAATCGCCCCGCAACGGCAATGCCCGACGCTGATGTCGTATCCAATTTGATAGAAAATAGGGGGTCGCCTTTTTTGACGTTCTGCCCGATTTCAACATATTTTTCTTCAATTAACCCGACCTGACGGGGTATAATGCGGATAAGTCCTTGGTCGGGCGTGAGATACCCAATCACTCGCTCCTTTCGCGCATAATTTCCAACAATCGAAAAAGTGACAAATCCAAAAAAGATGACGGCCAATAAGGCTGTTATGACTTTGTGGGAAATAGGGGAAGACAGCACAACATCGCCATAGAGCTTTTGACCCTGTTTTTCGATGACTTCTTTTCGGAATAGATCAGACATAAGATGTTTTCAACTTTTTTCGAAAGGAATCGTAAGAAAACCTCTAAGTTTGGTGTGATTCACCCTATATCGACATGATATCTCCCTTTTAAGCTCTTTAGATATTCCTACAATCTAATTGTAATTTCTTACATATTTGATTTCAAAATTGAGTCTTGAGGAATAGCCACCTTAGGGAAAAGAGCATTGCAGAGGGCATTGCCAGCATTGAAACTGTACAGACTTTACTACTCAATTGTTCCCTTTGATGAAAGATCTGTTTTATATTCTTGAAGTCCCGTAACTCCGAAATTTTCTAGCGCCTTTTTAGACCATGTCCAAAAAACCATTTCGCCTTTGCTTAAGCGTTCTTGAACATGTTCAGGAGGATTAGATAATAGGTCCATACTTATATTTCTTGAAGCATAAAAATTTTTGAACCTCACTTGTTCTTGCAGGAGACTTTCTTTTTGTGCAGAAGTAAGTTGCATTTCCCTAATTTTTTGATCTGGAATAGGCCCTCCGTGAAAAAAAACCCCTCCGTTTGGCAGCACTACTTTTTGTCGTGCGGCCAAAAATATAAATTGCGCGCAAGCAGACGCACAAATTCCATTTACTATAGCGGTTATTTCCTTTCCTCTGAGATAGTCTCCAATATCTATTGCAGGCGATAAAAATCCACCCTCACTCTCTAATACAATGAATTTTGGGGCTTGTTTGTCTACTAAAGAAAAGAAGTCTGCAGCGGTTTCTCGCTGAATTTTTCCTTTTATGCATACGATTCTAGGTGCAGGTGACGATACCCCTTCGTTTGCTGACTTACATTGCGAGTGAATACTCTCGTAATATTCTTGTGAATCAATTTGGATAGAGTTACTTTCTTCCATACACCCCAGCAGAAACGTCGCAGAAGCGGAAAATGCTAAGGCAAAATTCATCGATTGGGTCAGGCTTTTTTGGAGACAGCGTGTCTCTCTTCTAATATTTGAAGCTCGTTTTTTTTTCCAAGAAACTAACATGGAAACATCATACGTATACCCCAAAAAAATAATAACAAATTCCATAGTTCAACAAGAACTACTTCGACGATACCACGGAAATTAAGATTATGACGAAACTCAATCGCTAACGAAAGTCAAGCTGACTTCCGTTAGCGCTGAAATTAGTTAGGATTATTTTTTATCTGGCACGCAGGTCATTGTGACTTGCCCACCTTCTGTGGTCGTTTGAAGGGAAGATCCTTCTTCACATGTGCACCAAGTGTAAGAATCGCCATTGCTATCCGTTTGAGTAGTACATGTCGGGGCCGTTCCTTCATTACCGCCAGTTACAGCATAAATTTCAGTTGTAGATAAATATCTCATATTGTGTTCCTTCTTTGATCGAAATAGTTTGATTTTATTTGTTTGGATTATAGGGAGGGTCGCACGTAATGACAGTTTCTAATTCGTTCGTTTTTACCGTCATGACTGTCCCTGCAGGGCAGGAGCATGTTGTCTTGCCGTCCTCAGTAGTGCATTCTGGTGGCTGTTTATTTCCGCCTGCAACTGTAGACATTTCAATTGTTGATAATAGTCTCATCTTTTCCTCCTGTTAGGCGACGTTGTCACCGTCTACAACACATTCAAGAATTGTAGCACTAGTTCCATCGGTATAGTTAATAGTCGTAGTCTCTAAGGATGACCCAGCTGGACAAGTACATGTGGTTTGGCCTTCACTAGTTGTACATGTTGGAGGAGGAGATCCGTCTCCTCCCGATACGCTCGATAGTTCGCTTCTTTCTAAAACTCTCATACAACTCTCCTGTTTGTGTTTAATTTCTAATAACAACCACAAGCGGTTAATGCCGTCAAGGTTAACCGGAGGAAATCTGTGGTATTTATACAAATCATTAACTTTCACTCGGGACAAAATATCTATCAACAACCCTGTTCGGGAACTGCTTTCCAAGTAAATCTGCTCGTGCCCAATAGTCTCGGCGTTTCTGCGTTAACTAAGATGAAATTAGTAACATCAGAAATTGTAGACTGAAGCTGGTCTGAAATTTGAACCCCTATAGGCTGTTCTAAATAGGCTGTTCTAAGTTTTTGCCTTTGCTGCAGTTTTCGGCATATGGGGAATTGTCAGCCGCCAAGACTACTTTTTTAGTTATTCGTGCATAATCCAATTTCCCCGTATTTGTATTGATTATGGGTGGAGTCCTATCCGCAAAAATCGAATATAGGCACTTAAAGAAATCAAATCGGGGGAATGCAAAACGTTCCAGATTAACGGTGAAAATCATTTTGGGAGTAATTATCGATTAACGCCTCGCGCTGCCTAACAAACCTCTAACTTCTCGCCTCACAAACGGCTTGTGCAGTCTCGTAAACTATTGTAATGTATAAATATTAAGGACAATGTCTGCCCCTCTTCTGGGCACCATTTTCCTAACATAGCAAGTGGCGTAAGCCTCTGAAAAGATTAGGAAAACCTTATTCTTCCTTGTACTTTCCACACGGTAACTCGTGCGATTTGCCTCACGTCTTGCCTTACAAAAGGCGAGCGTAAGGAGATGGCAGGGTGAAGGTGATTAGACGACCCGGCCAATACCTACGGCTACGCGATAATATATGGCATTATGTTCGGCGGGTTCCCAAAGCCGTCAGCCACATAGAAGACCGCACATTGATATACCGCTCCCTCGAACGGATAAGCGAAAGATCGCCCGTCAGCGGCAGGACATATGCGCCGATACGGCCGAAAAAAGGTTGGCACGGGATAATGCTGAGCCAATTCCAATCGACTTCAAGATAAGTTGGCTTCCGCGATGTAAGCCAACATGCCCAAGCGTTCGGGTTCAACGATGAGCCGATGGACAGATTGATTTCGCGAGATTTGGTAAAGACCTATTGCGCCGCATACAGACTTTGGGGGCGTCAGGATAAGGGAGGCTCCGCAGCGCCCGAGGCCTCAATCACGATCAGCGAGGCCTTTGAACTTTATTATAACAAAATCGCTATAGATGACATGGAGAGTTATTCATCGGATCCGCGTCACGATTAGTTATCTGTCGTCATATAAAATAGCACAAATTCAAGGTCGAGCTTTGAGGGACTTTAGTCATCCCTTTGGTAATTATCTAAGCGAGAATCTTTCGGTATTCGAGCATCGATGAATTATTGTTTTGGTCTTGATTTTTTCCTGCAATTAAAATGGATCTTGCTCTGCCGAAGTCGTAGCGGCTTATGAGAAAAATCCACAAAGATCTCTCGCGAACGTCTTCAAAAATTCGAACGTTTGCCTGCAGGTTAAACGGTAACAGTACTCAAATATAACAGAGCTCAAGCGCAAAATATTATTGGGCCCTAAATCTTTGAGCCGTGCCCCAGCTAGCTATATGTTGAGGAGCCCTGTTTCACGGAACTATTACCGCCTTGGAGGGCCAAGTTGGCCAAGCGATTATTGCCCAATCACTCATCATGATAGTTGTACCGAAAAACTGACATACTAAAACATTATAGCAACTCTTCTTGATCCCACGCGAACAGGTGCGTCTTTAGAACCGTGGCAAGATATAAATCTCTTTACTAATATTTTTTCGTAATAAAAATTTGGCGTTCAGCGATAAATTCATGAGCTTCGCCGAATTCGATATGTATAAGTCGGTATGATTTCTGTTTCCCGGGCCCTCTCTATATTGGCGGATCACGTGCCGGATAGGCCTTGTGAGACTATTGGCTTGGAAGACGCGCTTGGGCGCATCAGCGCTGAAGATATTCAAGCCCGTGTGACGCGCCCCCCATACGACGTCTCGGCGATGGACGGCTATGCCGTGCGTTTAGAAGATGTTCGAAATTCGAGAGTCACCTTAAGGGTCATCGGCGACGTTCCGGCAGGCTCGTTTTCTGAGGGCTTGGTCGGCCAGGGAGAGGCCGTGCGGCTGTTCACTGGATCACCCATTCCCAATGGAGCGAACCATATTGTCATTCAGGAAAATACGACCCGTGATGGAGATTTTGTACATATCAAAGCGGGGTTTAAAACAGCCCAATATATCCGCCGCGCAGGAATTGACTTCACCGCCGGCGACAGTCTCGTTCCTCGTTTTGCACTGATAGGGCCTCCTGAAATGGGACTGGCCGCAGCGGGGAATGTCTTCGCACTCCCTGTATTTACAAAACTCTCTATTGGAATTTTGGCCGCCGGAGACGAATTGGTTTCGCCGGGAGACGCGGCCGCGCCGCACAATATAGTCAACTCTAACACCGCCGCTCTTTCGGCGCTTATCAGTAGATGGGGCGGGACCGCCGAGGACATGGGATTAGCCCGAGATGATCCAAATGCGATCCAAGCGATGTTTGAACGAGCGCGCAACTGCGATATTATCCTGCCTGTTGGCGGGGCCTCAATAGGCGATCATGATCATATGCGGCGAGTTTTTAGGGAGATAGGCGGCAAGATTTTGTTTGAAACTGTGGCGGTTAAGCCCGGCAAACCGACTTGGTTCGGCCTGCTTGATGATACACCGGTTTTAGGCCTGCCGGGCAATCCCGCATCTGCCATGGTCTGCGCGCATCTTTTCCTACGCGGCATGACGGGCTTCCCTCTTGCGGTGGAAACGAAAGCCCGTCTTGAAATAGACCTGCCCGGCAATGGTCCGCGCGAAACATATCTGCGTGCGCGCGTCATTTGTCGAGGCAGTCAGCTATTGGTCACGCCCATCCCGCATCAGGACAGCTCGCTCCTGACGCCGTTTCGCAGTGCAAATGTGCTGCTTCGGCGCATGCCGAATTCTGTTTCTGCTAAGGCGGGGGACGTGGTGGATGTTATTGAACTCGGCTCAGGACCAAGCGTGTTTTCGTCAGGGTGAAGCGATGGCTGTCGCCGGACATAAAGGCTCTCCTTTTCAAAGGCATATTCGACGTATGAGACATCTACGACGTTGAAATTTTTTCTTACTGAGTGTCTCAGAGCGCGGGCTGCCGGTAAGAAATTGACGGTTCGCTGCTCCATTATGCCAACCACAATCCCGGGCAAAATTCCGTACAAAAGTCTCGCGGCGAACGCGTCGCCTTCGCCGATATGGTCAACAATTTCTGCCGCATTGCTTAACGTCGGCTCCAAAGAAATTGGAGAGTGATGACGCAGGTGATAAAGTGTTGCGGATTTACTACAGTAAACGGAATAATCACATTGGTATTACCAATTTAGCAAAATTGGTCAAGATATTGGCTTGACATACCTTCAAACATTGGTTCTTTTCAGCGCTTAAAAAGCGTATCAACGATTCCAGTTCTAACTTCAGGGGAAATGAAGAAATGACTCACCGCACGGCCGACTCCGGCAAAAACAAAATGGCGTGGCTAAAAGGCTCGCTCCTTCTCGGCGCTAGCGTCTCCATGCTCGCCACAGCACCTTCCGCATTTGCTCAGGATGATGGCGATGTCGTCATTGCGACGGGCATTCGCCAAGCGTTAGAATCGGCTCTTATTGAAGAGCGGAGTGCGGATAGTCTCGTTGAAGTTATTTTGGCGGAAGATATCGGTAAGCTTCCTGACCAGAACTTGGCTGAGGTCCTTGAGAATGTCACAGGTATTCAGATCACGAGGACAGCCGGTGTGGGTACAGGCGTTCAAATTCGCGGTACAAATGATAACCGCGTAGAAATTAATGGCGTGTCGACTGTGGGTTCGGGCTCTGGCCGTGTCGGTATTAGTTTTGAAGACGTCAATCCGGCTATTATTGCCGGTGTTGAGGTCATTAAGGCGCCTGAGGCTTCAACGATTGAGGGTTCTGTTGGCGGTACTGTCAATCTCAGAACCATTCGCCCGCTTGATTTGAAAGAAACACTCGCCTCTGTCCGGGTCCAAGGTGAATATAGCGAGCTAAGCACGGAAGGTATCAAGCCTCGCGTATCCGGCGCGCTCGGAAAGAAGTGGGATAACGCCTCTGGTCAAGAAATCGGTTTTGTTCTCAGTGGCTCTTACACGGAACAAGATGCGGTGTCCTTCCGTCCGCGTGCTGATGTCGACCAGCTCCGCTCGGTTAATGGCAGGGATTTCCTTGGCATTCAGTTCCTGCTTCAAGAACAGGAAAATTTTGAATATGAAACAATCAACCTTGCCGGCACGATCGAGGCCAAGCCTACCGATAATATCAAACTGTACTTTGATGGGACCGTCAATGATCAACAACGAGCACAAGACTCTTACCGTATTCAGGCCTCTGGTGTAAGCTCGCTTCGCTCAGTTGCCGAAATTGACACATTTGAAACAATTGACTTCGGTTTTCCCGGTACAGTAACCGAGGCAGCTGTATCCGGCCGAATTCCGGTCAATCTCGGTGTTGACGATGATGACCCCAATCTTCGTTTCGCCAGTGATACTGGGGCACGTGTGACGGTCAACAACTTGTTCGTTTTAGGCGGTGAATGGGACATTACCGATCGTCTATCGGCTCGCGCGGAGTGGGCAAATACGACGTCCGAAACAGAAAACCCCAATCTCAGCACCGTACTGAACTTTATCAACCCGAATACACCGCTTGACGGTGGAGCGACGGGCGATCCGAGCACGAGTAACGACAATTCTGTGCCGTTTATTTTTGATCGTTCCGGCGAGTCTCTCTCTTTTGGTATTGATTTCTCTTCGCCATTCGCGCCGACAGTCGCGCAGCTTCTTGATCCCAATAATGTCGTAATCGACGATGTTCGAGTTGGGCGCAATACAACGGACAACGAAGAGGAATCATTGCGTCTAGATATCTCTTATGACCTTGAGGATAGCGCAATTGGCAATGTCCTGAGTTCGATAGATGTCGGATACCGCAATAACGACCGGTCTACCGAGTTCCGACGTGTTGAGGGCCGCATTGGTGGCTTTAGCCGTCTTGAGGATAGCCCGAACGGACGTTTATTTTCTGAACTTCTCGTCCCCGGTCCTGACAACTTTGGGGATGCCGATGGCCGTGATTTGTTTGTCGCGAACTTCCTATTGATTGACCCGGATCGTGCATTCAACGATCCCGATGGCACATTGGCCATATTGGAAAATGCGTTCGCTCAGCAACGTTTGCTTGAGCCTCAAGCTGATGGCCGTACCACCGCAAATGTGCAGCTTCTTCAAGGTTCATCCTACAGTGTCGATGAGTCAACTGATGCATTTTACGCGCAAGCGAATTTTGACTTTGGTATGGTGCGCGGTAATGTTGGCGCGAGATATATCGAGACAGATGTAGACTCGACCTCTTTCGTTCCTGCGCCTAACGGCGGTGGGGGACTTCAGACCACCTCGGGCTCTTATGACTTCTTCCTGCCGCGTGCCAACCTTTTGGTCGAGCCGGTCGAAAATGTTCTTATCCGTGCAGCCTATAATCAGGATATTCTGCGTCCGGGATTTGGCAGTATCAATACGGCGACGACATTCACCCAGAATGAAAACACACCGATCACGATTGGTAATCCTAGCCTACAGCCCTCGGTCACAGACTCCTTTGACATTTCCGCTGATTGGTATTTTGCGCCTGGATCCGTATTTAGCATTGGATATTTTAACAAAAGTCGAGACACGACCATCAGCCAAATCACAGATGAAGCTGCGCTTAGTGCCGGCAACTCCGGGTCAGGACTTGTTCGTGAGACGGACCCAAATTGTCCAGGTGGCGGTATATTTAACCCGGTTGTTGAGGCAAACCAATTTGCGCCTACCGGAACAATTGGCTACTGTGTGGACCTTAGAACATTCGTCAACGAAACCGCCGCAATCACGCAAGAGGGTATTGAAGTCTCTTTCCAGCATACGCTAAACGACTATGAAGACCGCATGGGCAGCTTTGGTTGGGCCTCAGGCTTCGGCGTCCTTGCCAACTACACCTACCAGAAGTTCGGCGGTGGTTCGATCAACGATACGACGGGTGGTCGCGGCCTTACAGTGTTAGGCCCGCAATCTTTGCCGCGTGGTTTGTTGGATAACTCCAAGAATGCCTATAACCTTACGGCCTTCTACGAGAAGTATGGCCTGTCAGCTCGGGCGCGTTATACTTGGCGCGAACAGTACCGGACATTGGACTTTGCTGGTGGTGCCAGCGTTAACTCAACATTCAGTTTCCCGGTTGTCAATGAAAGCCGGGGTCAGCTAAATGCCAGCATCAACTATGACGTCACAGATAATCTCAATGTTGGTGTCGAAGGGGTGAACCTGACAAAATCCAATGTGGTTCAGCGTTGCGTCAGAGACACCGGCCCAATCTGTTTTGTCGGCTACCCTGATCGCCGTATCGTTTTCGGTGCCAGCTACACATTCTAAAAGCGCAGCGTCGCAAGACGCTGTTTGAAGAAATAAAGAAACGCCTCACCTCGGTGGGGCGTTTTTTTTGCTTTGAGGGGCGGGGGTGAGCGCAAACTTAGGCAAGGAACGCTGTCGTCAGGCGAAAAGCTCAAAGACAAAACCGAGGTCGCCATTACGCCTTGCCTGTGTTCATTTCATGTCGATACTTGGCGCGGTGCCGAATGCGGGCGGCGTTCAGGGGATGAATGCGTTGACGCCCGGACGAGTGTTCTCGCCTGCAGGTCATTGGCTATGCAATAGATCTGCTAAGATCAGGCAGGCGGGTCACGCGTTTCACAGTCCCTTTTGACCTGACCTACACGCAGGGCTACCGCACGGGAGCACGACACGCAAAGCGCCTAATAAAGTCTAATAATGACTCGGGTGACCCTAACTTTCGGGCGAGCGGCTATTAGCTTGAAAAGGCGAAAGCTTACCTCTGAGGTCAGTGCGCGAAGGCCGCGCACTGACGAAATTCAGTTACGCGTGAGCTACTTCTTCAGCTTGACGAAATAGTCGTAAATTTCCGGGACATTGCCATTGCCCATACCCGCATCAACGGCGGCTTGGAGGCTTTTGGACGTCGCTTCCGCAACCAATGACTGAGAGCCCAGATCGGAGACCATCTGCGCGAAATATCCTAAATCCTTATTAGCGTTGTTAATGGAGAAGCCCAAATCGCTGACACCGTCGACGGCGTAGTTTTTGCAAAACTTCATGAAAGGCGAATTGGACGGGCCGGATGACATGATATCATAGAGCTGCTGACGATCGACACCTGCGAGCTCCGCTGCGGCAAA
>ENA-ORXR01003621-ORXR01003621.1-marine-metagenome-genome-assembly--contig:-NODE-3621-length-13661-cov-10.983289_pt1 | contig 13661 bp, 16 predicted proteins | sample MGYA00237866_ERZ511479 | MGnify/ENA metagenome assembly ERZ511479 | reverse complement strand
CTGTTGACGGAATAGGCAGACATTTTGTTTGCGAAAGAGGCAGTCAGACTATCAGTTGAACAAGTCCTCACATTTTTGTTGAAGGACAGTCCCCAAGATGATCTGCAGGTCAGCGCAGTGGGGCTCGTTGCAGGATCCACCAAAAGCGAGATTTGGCCTTGTTAATGACTGGAAAACGTGCAACGGGCGTGCAAGACCCCCCCCCCATGTGTGTGAATCGCATCTTTTTCACATTTTTTTGCATTCTTGTGCTGGTTTCTGTGTCGAAGCGCCCTGCAAGGAAGTCTTGTATGCAGTAGAACCGCGCTGAAGGATAGCTTCATGTCGCACACTGCAACGCACGGTGGGTCTGTACACACAAATCGTAGCACAGGTCCAACAACACTGCGTCAGGCCACAACAGCTTCGCTTGTCGCGGTCGTGCCAGAACCGTCCAATGATACTAGGAAGACACGACGGTCTCCCCAACAGGCTCCAGGATTAAGTCTATTCTGAGCTCATTGTCGACTGATAAACCGAGATCCACTGGCATTGTTGCCGCCTTATGAGCGAGATCTGAACGACTTAGCGAGTTGTTTCCGACTTTCTTCAGAGACATCTGTCCTCACGCATGATGTAGATTGGAATGAAGATGGCAAATGGATGTGACATTGCAACAGGCGCCCAAGAGAGCGGAAAGCCGTGCATCCGCGCTCACGGAGGCTCCCGTTAGGCCGCAAACGACTTGGCTTGAGGGCGCAAGCGGGCGACGTAGGGGCCTCAGGTCTCCGACTGCAGGTTGCCCAACGTCCTGTACTCGTTGCCCGTTGCATCGGTTCTCGTCCTCGAGCCCTCTCTTCTCTGGTGGCCCCAACCCCTTGCACCTACACGGCCGAGAGGTGAGGCGGGGGGTCAACCCCGGTCTCACCAACTGTCCACGTCTGCACTCTCCGACTCACGCATCTTAGAGGTGTGCCCCGCATGGCTACCACAGTGTGCCGCCACCAACTGGTTTCTCGCAGGAGCTGGCCGCTTGGTTCCACGTCGAGCACGCCAAACCATGGCACAATATGGTACCTTCCGCGTTGGGGAGGCCTCCGCTTTGTAGTTCAGCGGAGGCACACGTCGAGCGTTTGCTTTTGAGACGAAGGCGTGGGGCAAGCCGTAACGGTTTTTCTCGGCGCAGGGGTGGGGGGGGCTGAAACGTCAAGTGACTCTTCCCGGTGTCGGAAGTGTCTCGAGCTCAAGTCGGATTGCACTTTGCTGCACGTCCCATGCTACGATTGATGTCGATGAGAATAGATATGAACGAGATAAATGCACAGAGAAGAGCTACACAACGTGTACAACATCAGCACTGCAGGCGGCCAGGACACTCATAAGTCTTGCCTGCACATCCTCGGCAGCTTGGCGAATGGCTACCTCATCTGCCGAGTTGTTGTCGCACCAAGTGCGAAACTGTGGCGTGTGCGTACGCCGGATGAGCATCGCCAGCATAGTCAGCTCCTCGCGCACGGAGGCCGCCAAAGTACCCGAGGCATCGTCGGTAGCCAGCTCCTCCTCCCCAAAGAGATGCCGTCTCAAAACACAAGGCGGCAGAAAGTCGGAAACCTCACTAGGCTCCTCGCACATCTGGTCCAGAAAAGAAGCAGACGGGCATGCCTCGTGCGACTGTGGTGCGGCAGCATGATGAACCGCCGGCGCCTCCACGATCGAGGGGGGGGGGGGGGGGGAGACGTCGACCCGTTAGACACGGGGGCGGGGGAGGGTCCGCCCTGTAGGGCAAAGGGCTCACCGTCTAACGGGGATGTGGAGGGCAAAGGCGGGGAGGGCGCGCTCTCTGACCCGCAATGGTCGTTGGAGACGGGCGCTCCAGCCAAGGTCGTCATCAGGACGTCGGCCATTGGGCTGGAGGAGCCGCCCAGGTTGCCACAAAAGCAGACGTCAACGACCGCCTGCCTCTGCACCAGAGAGAGTGCCACGCGGCGCTCCATCCCCAGCCGGATCACGCCCTCGTCGTCCCCGCGCTCCACGCTGGCCACAATCGACTCCTCCGTTTCTCGCAGAGACGATGGAAGACAGAAGGTCGTCACATTTGTGCCGTTAGAGCCGGCAGAAGTGTTGCAAGACAACTCGACGTCTGTGGCGGCCATGTCGTGAGCTGCCTGGAGGTCGTCCTTCATGGACGCGCCAAGAGTCGTGTAGCAATGACAAACCCGGATGGAGGACGTGTAGATGCCCGCCTCGGCTGAAAAGCGGGATGCCTGGGGTCCCGTAACGAACGACCCGATGGCATGCATGTCGGTGAGTGCCTCGACGCGGGAGATGTTGCTTGTACGGGTCCGGAAGTAGACATTGAGCAGGCGAATGATGCCCTCGATATCGTCGTCGCTGACAAGCGGAACCGGCGGCGCGTTGATGCCGCTAATGCGCCGCGCGTGAGCGACCGCGGCGTGCAAGTAAAGATTCTGCACGCCGCGGTTCTTGGTGTCAGGGTCCAGCGGCTTCAGCACGGCAAAGAGCGGCGCCAGCAGCATCGCCGACAACTCCAGGATGGCCGCGGCAGCCTCGCGCTGGGCCATCGTGCCCCTACCGACAGCCTTGCGCCAAGATGCGCACAGAATCTGGGCCAACGCCAGCATCTTCATGATGGCATTGTCAATCTCCACACCCAGGATGGTGGGGCACGCCAGCAGCTTGGCGACGAGGTCGCGGAATTCCCTTCCATACATGGCGCCCATGTTTGTCTTGCCCTCGACCTTATGGATTCGAAGGCGGGCAGCGTCGGCGTCGCGACGATTTAGCCATGCCAACAAGAAGAAGATGATTGCACGGACGATGGCGCTTGTGCAGTGGAGGACGGGGTTCTGCACGACAATAGGGGTGTTGGGCACGACTGGGAAGCCGCGCACGCCGCCGAAAACTCTCCGCGCGGCGCGATAAGCGACGCCCATGGCACTCTTGGGCAAAGGTGGGAGCACCTCCCCCTGCAATGCCCCAAACAGCAGGCACTGCTCACGCCGGCATGCCAGGTGAGTCGCATCTATCGTCTCATACGACATCACCTGCTTGCAGCGGCGGCAGGGGACTCCGACGACTCCTTCCTTAGCCACCCACAGTCTAGACCGTAGGGCGCACCAGCGGGAGAAAGTCCAAGTCGACAGCCGCCACTGCTGCTCAATCATGTCGATCGTGCGCGGCCGGGACAGCGCCAAGCTCGCAGCTGACGGAGAATTCATGTCCTTCGTTGGGCACGGGTACCCCGATGGGCATCGCCACTCGTCGGCTCCACCCGTCAGGGCTAGGAAGTGATCTTGCATTGCAAAGTCCGCGCACAGGTGGAGCGACGAGTGCATCTTCAATGGCAACATAGACGACGTCGCCTCCTCCGCTGCATTGTAAGGAACACAGTACCTGCCGTTTAGGACGGCCTCAATCGCGCGCCGGAGCCGCCGACCGACGCCCGAGTGCATGATGCCCTCTCCCGACAGCAAGTACACCATCGGTAGCAACGGGGACTGGTCCCCGACTAGGAGCTCAGACGATAGCGTCACCGTGACGACGGTGAGCGTTCGCCGACAGACGGGGCCACCGTCAGCGGCCACCGTTAAAACGTTAACAGCAAGCTGCGGGTCTGTCTTGTAAGACAAATCGCGGCCGTCTTCGAGTGCCTTCTGTATGAGACCCGGCCCGTCAAACTCGAGGGCGACGACGGTGGTCCGGTCCCGCCCGTCGGACGACTCGAGAAAGGAGGTCGATGCGGCCTGCAAGTCGTCTGCCAGGCTGGCGTCTTGGTCTGCCATGGAAGCCGGGCCGGCTGTCGGTCCGGAGCTCGACTTGTCGAACACAAAAGCGAACGCCGACCGCTTCGTGCCGCTGGAGCCCAAGCGCCGCTCGCGCCCATCGGGTGTGGTGTACCTGCGCTCTCCGGATGCTGCCGAGCCAGACACGTAGGACCAAGCGTCCACCTCCCCCCTATCATCCAACGTCCACAACCAATGCTTAGAAACAACCTCCGACTCAATACCGTTGCGTTTTCTGGCAGTGTAGGCCTTGCGAGACGGCAGCAGGCGCGGCATGGTGAGGCCATGGGAGACACGCACGCGGGTGGCCACAGAGCCGTCGTTGGGACCGTCCACGAGCTCCAGGGCATGCCGCAATCGCGAGCACACGCCTGAGCCAAGCACCCGCACCACCTCGCCATCTTGCTCAATGAGCTGCCCCACGCGCCGACGGTAAAAGCAAACGGCGCGCCGTGCCACGCGCCTGTCCCGTTGGCGAAGGGTGTAGAGCCTCCACGGGTGGGTAGAGGCAGGCGTCACATCCATTGTCGTCACGCCGTTGTTGGTCCTTCGCCCCGGGGGAGACAACCTCGTCACGCGATTGAAAATGTTGGTCACGTCGGTGTCGGACAGCCCGTCGGGAGACACTCCCGTCCAGCAGGGCTCCTCGGTTCCAGCTGGCTCGACCACGTTGATGTTCCGAGCAACGAGCTTTACGGAATTGTAGGTGGCGGCGAGGGAGCGGTACATGCCGCACTGCACCAGGCGATGGGCCGCGCGCACGTACAGCTCACGACAAGTGAGAGCGGCAGGACCGCGCAGGCGCATGACGTGCGTGAAGTTGACCGCGTCGACCCTCCCCCTAGTTCTTGGCACGGGCCCGACAATGGACCAAGTGCTTGTGTTCTTGTCCGTAGAGAGGCGCTCGCAAATTGAGAAGCTCCCCGGAAAGGAGGCGTCCAACTCGTCCTCCAACGATGCGTCACCATCACTGTCCCCGTCGTCCATCCCGTCTGTGCTGGCGTCCTCGCCCCTACCGTCGTTGGGTGCGTCAAATTCTGGCCCATTCAGGTTGTCCTCGTCGGGGGGGAGCTCGTTCCCATCCCCAACGACCGCCGCGCCAAGCAGGTCATCGGTTGCGCTCCACATGTCCCCGAAACCCCGCCAGCACCGCCGGCGGGAGGTGCCGGCCACAGAGCAGGAAGGAGCAGCAGGTGCGCCGGGGGGATGGTTGCGCTGGCACGTAGACGGTAAGAGGTGGTCCGGGGGGAAGGAATGAGTGTCGGTGGAAAGAGGAGGAAAGCGAGACGGCGGGAGGGGGACGATGGTTGCCGGAGGGCGACTGGGGAATGGGGAGAGAGGGTGTTTGGAGGAGGATGGAGCGTGGTGGGAGAGGTGGTGTTTGCGTCGCTGCAGCTGGCTAGGGTGTGACATGCCCGATGGGGTCGCAGCGGGGAGCGGTCACAGGAACCAGACGTGCTGCAGCTGCAAGCGTTGAAAAGCCTCGGCGTCGTTGGTGGCGTTTTGGGCAGAGCCGATGGCGCGGCCACGGGCGACCAAGCGCGGGACGTGCGCGCCACCCGCTGCAGAGGGTCGGCCGAAACCGACTCCGCCGAGCCATAGATCCCCCTCTTCCACTGCCGGTTGGAACTCAAGTAGCCTCAGATTACGTCTAGTAGAGCACAGAGGAGGTCTCTTCGTCGAGCTAAGAGGTACACAACAAGCAAGAGACGAACCGAATTGTCATGCCATTCCATTGTAAATGGGTTTACCAAGCAGTTTTAACTCATAAGGTACTTCAGAAGCTGGTAGATGACGTCAGTTTAACTTCACGTAAGGACAAGAAGACACTAGCCAGCGATCACACTCGCGTCCCTTGAAGTGCGCACTAAGGTGCTACAAGATGTAAGAGGGGGTGCTACATCAACATTATTTCGCAAAAGAAATGCTCCGATAGTCGTTCACGGCGCCTTCTTCGCTGGAACTCGGACGGAGGCTGCGCTGCCGCCGGTAGAATCGGTCGACAAAGCCCTGATGGGGAGTAACAGGTATGGCTGAGACGAGGTTAGAGAGAAAAGCATCCCCGCGCGTGGAGCTCGTGCGCACCAAACCTTTGCCGCAGTGGCGCCGACTCGGCTAGGTCCGTGATAGTACAGCAGTGGCCTTTGGTTGCGGCCTCGGGTCGTCGATCGCGAGTTGGGGACATCTGCTGGTGAAGATGGCCGGTACGAACCACCTACGTGATTACTCTCGGAGGACCGTATTGAATGTATGATAAGCGGGTCCTAGCTGTGTCACCCGACGCTGTGCGTCCAATCCGGGATGATGATATAGAAAGCAGCGGCGCGGCAATCCTGATCCGTCATGTCCTCCTACACGTAGCGGGAAGAGGATATCTGGGTGGAGGAACAGCCACGGAACGCAACGCAGCTGCGGGACGAGAGGTGCCGGGTGCAGGAACAAGCCCATTGCGGACGAGGTGTTGTATCTCCGAGTTCATGACTGCATATCTGTATGAAGTGCACATGAGCATGACGTACGCAGCGGCCGTTCTGTGGAATCAATGGTCAGCCTCGCCACGCGTCGTGGGGCGATATGTCGTGCGCCCGTGTGGACCTCGGCCGTACCGGAGGAAAGGAAGGGAAATGACTACAAAGCCAAGCCCACTGACGTTGCAAAGACAAAACCGTCCATCTTTAACACCTTCCTGAAAGGTTGGTGCCCTCACGCATTACCCGTCACTCTCTGTGTCACTCGGCCACACTGGTATGACTGATCTCCTCCGCCTAAGAGTAGGGGGGCGCACATGATCGTCGTCAGAGTCACTGACTTCGCCCACTGCGGCGCCAGTGTTACCAAAAACATCAGGTCGGAGGCTGCACTGTACAGGAGGAAGGGTAGGGGGAGTGCTCGTCCGCAGCTCCGTCCGCTCAGTAACTCTCCTCTTGCTGCGGGTGCCTGCAGTATCAAGGGCTCGGGTACGCGCTCGGGCAGGCGGGTAAGATACAGAGGAAACAGCCGCTCCAGCGTCTCGCACGTCATCGGATGAGGTTCTCATGAAAGACCGCGGCGCACTCTGTCCCGGGCGCGACAGATGGCGGGGGGCGGTGCCATCTCCATCGTCAGCGCGTTTGGCCTCCAGCACAGACAGCGGGCCACGGAGACGCCCCTTCGATGACGCGAGCGCCCCTCGTACGGCCGGTGCGCCTCTACCGGATGCGCTCGCAAGCGCACCAGTGAAGCCAGCAGCACTGTAGCCGGCGGCTGTCCTGCTACGTGGTCGTCCATGTCTCGCATCAGTTGCATGTAAAGGTGCCCAGGTACGGCCAACGGCGCTACTGCCATCGCTGGGTGTCCGTACATCACACGCATCATGCAGGGGTCGGCGGATAGCGTCACGTACATCTCCGTAGGAGACAGGAAAATCAGCACCATCGGCTGGAGCGAAAGCGCGAGCTGACGGGGGTGGAAGGCAAGGCGGCTCCTCCTGCGGCGGGCTAGAGCCCGCAAGACCTGGTAGTACTTGCGCCGCCGCACAGGCTTGGCTGCTCGCCCCACGCTCTTTCCGTGGAGACGCCAACGCGGCGTGCTCATCTGCGGCCTCTTGGGGAGGGGTGCGCCAGGCCGCTGCCGCCGAAGGGGGGTCAGAGGGAGTTGAAGCAGTCCCAATACCGCGTCTTCCAGCCCTCGTGCTTGCTCTACGAGGAACGCTTGTGCCTCGGATCCCCGCCTCGCTCGAACCAGCAGCCAGGAGCGGTCGGCGGCCTGCTTCGGGATGACGTGCGGCATGATCAGGCTCGGGGAGGAGGGGGGCGACCGGGGCGGCTCCGGCAGGGAAAATGATGGCGCTGTCGGCTCGCGCAATTGCGAGCACTCGCCTCGCTCGCCCATTCGCGTCTGCATGTCCGCCCCCGTCCCAGAAGCACAACCGGAGCTGCTGAAGGGCGCCACCGCCACCCCCGCCGACGCCGCGACACGTGCGCCCACGCGTACCGGCGCGTCGTGGCCTGGTGCGACGGGCAACGTCACTGGAGCCTCTTGATGCGGTGCCACGGCGCCCGACGCCATGGCTGTCGATGCCGCGACCGCCAACGTCGGTTCCACGGACAACTCGAGCGGGTATGCCACCACCGTCGATGCCACGACGGCTGGAGCTACCACCGCACGAGCACTGTTCAACGGAGCCATGGACGCTGCAGCCGCAGGGGTTGGCACCGCGTGCGCGACGTGGTGGCATCCGTGGGAACTTGAAAGCGTCGGGCAGCTGCCGGGTGATGGTCGTGGTGTCTGTCGCGAGGCCAGCGATGGGACTGTCCGTGTCGTAGACCTCAGGGTGATATGGAGCGTGGTGAGCTCGTGCGGGAGGGGCGACCCGTAGAGCGACGGCGCTCAGTCTGCTGAAATGCGCGGGGGTGACGCAGAGGTGAATGTGTATGGGGGAAGTGAGGAGGAGTGAAGCTGTCCAATCTGAGGCTGCGGGCGTCTGTAGCTGCGGCTGCAACTTCAACCACTGCCACACACTCCACATGAGGTCAACAGACACGAGAGCTTGGCGCACTGCAGCTCCAGTGTCTGCAGGTACTGTGTGTATGCGGCTGCAGCTGCAGCCGGTACAGAAAACGACAGTGTCATTGGAGGAGATTGTGCGAGCGACACCTCAACTGCCGCTGCAGCTGCGCCATGCGCCGCGGCTCTCGGATCTGAGAGACCGGTTGCAGCCGCAGGTGCAGCTGCAGCTGCCGCCCCATGCACGGGCGCACTCTCCCCGCCACACGCTGCGGACAGCTGCAGCTGCAGGGTGCGCCTTGCAGCTGCAGCTGCATGTCCTTTGTTACAGTTGACCTTGAAGTGACGCGTGCGCGCGCCATTGGCAACAGAGCAGATGCAGAATCTGTCGCGCTCCGGCGGTGATCACGGCTGTGATCTATACGCTTCGATCTGCAGTGCTGCAACTGCAGTTGTCGTCATTGTGGGCACGAACCAGAGAGCTTTGTGTGAACGGCACAACGGATGTAAGTGACCGCTCAAAGTCACCCAGACAGCCAATGAGAAGCGAGAATGTGGCACGCTTGATCCATTTTTTCCGACCGCTGAGAGCCGTGCCAATGGATCATCCATTTTTCCGACCGCTGAATCCGTGGCAATGGATCTCAAGTCTGCTCTTGGGCCGGGTCGGACGGTGCCCGCGGACGCCCGTCGCAATCGTGGCGGCCCGAGCGACCACAGGATCGGGGGCGAGTGGTTTGCCGGCGGATCAACAAAAACACTAGCGGCCCTGATTGCGCCATGCACCGGTCTCTCCATACGCCATTTATGACAGCAGCTCTGCGGAGCGACCCCGCACTGCGCAATAGGATCTGCAGCTTTCCTGCAGGAAAGCTGCAGCTGGGTTGCTGATGAGCCTCTGTTTCGATAGTGGCATCATGCACAGCGCAGACGCGTGGCTGCTGCAGCAGACGGCTGCCTTTGAGTGGTCTGTGTGTGATTGTGGGCTCTTGGAGACGACGGAGACTGCGGCCGCGGTCATCACAGCCACGAGTGTGCGCAGGTCCACATAATCTCGAGCGCCGCGGACACCTCTGAGTCCGACTTGCGCGCTGGACCACGTGTGAGGACGACACCGCGGCCGGAGGGCCACGCGTACGCACCAATGGCGCCACTGAGTTGCCATGCATAGCTTCTGCGGCGCACAGCCATTGGGGGGGGTAGAGAGCGGCTACCACTCAGTTGCATCGTGTGGTCGTAGTGCCTTCTTGGCTGCAGCCGACGGCACTTTCCGTCCAGTCTCGGCCGAGATGCCGGCCGGCCGCGGCCTGCTGCATCTGCTGAGGCAGATCTACGGCCGCGGCCGTGGCAAACGACAGCTGTATCAGCAGCTCCCGCATCGACGGTGGTACCTATCCTGCTACAGTGGCCGATTTAGCTGCTGCTGATCGACGGTAAAAGGCAGCGTCAGCCCGCCTATGTGGTGGGGCCGACTCCCGCCGACGAGTTTGCGCCCGACGACTGCCTCACTGGAGCTGCCCACCACCACCGACTCTCTTTTTTCCGTTCTGTCAACACCCCTCAATGCTCCCACGGCCGCAGTCGCCCCCCCCCCCACTGCAGCTGCCCTTTTCCTGCTGTCTGCAGACAGCTGTCGCCGTCGCGCTTTGCAATGGTGGACCTAGGGGGCTCCCCCATTGGTTCTCACCTGCAGCTGCAGTTCACGGCAGGAAGCTCATCAACGGGAACATCATCAGGTCTCGGAAGCGGGGCTGACGCGGTGGAAGCGCTCAAGACCGTCGGCACACCACAGGCCGACGCACCTGCTGCTGCGTCGGCCTCTCCCTCTCCTTCGGGGCAGGCGCCCGGAGACGGCGCTGTCGGCGTCACCGTCGGAGATGGCAATGCAGCGGCGACAGCGAGCGCCCTCGAGACGGGGACTGTTGAGCGAGCCCGTTCTGCTGTGGGCGTGCCGACTTGTGCTAGTCGGGTCCCGGCGACGCCATCCACACCTCTGGAGCGGGTATCTTTTCTGATGCGTATGGCTTTTTTCTTGAGGACAGAAAGAGACGTGTCCATTTTTCCGTTCATGGGCGTCGCCTTTATCGTGGCCAAGCTGTGCTGCCTCGCGGCGACGACGGACGACTCGGACAAGAAGCTGCTGGAGGCGACGGTGCGCAATCTGTTCTCTACTCCTGCCAAAGCCCTTGCGTTCATGGAGGAAGCGTTTGGGGTGGGCGCTGGCGGCCTAGCGCTTGGCGGGCGCCTGAAGCACTACAAGCACGTCCGCGGGCAGCCCATTTCGTTCGATGCAGAGGCCTTTCGGACGCTCATCAACCCCGAAGAGCAGCGCGCTCAATGGTTCTCGCGCTTGCTGTGCTTGAGGGAGGAGTTGGTGCTTCTTCCTGGTGTGACGGAAGTACGCGGCGGGCTTGGGCGGCACGAGATGACGGCACTAGCAACACGTCTACTTGCGGACTCGCTCGTGCGCCAGGCGCACCGCGTCGGCTGCATCGTGCACTACCTTCGCGACGCCAACAACAACGTCGCCACGGCCAAGATCCACTTTACGTGGGACTTTCGTCTGAGCGAGGACGTCAAGCTCATCTCCCTCATCCGTGAGCTGCGCCCACTACTGCTGCGGCAGCCGCCACAGTCTCTAACGCGGCAACCACCGCCGCCTGTCAGCTCCCTCCCCGGTGGAGAGGCGTGCGGGATCGGACAGAACACTCCCGGCGTTCATGGGGACGGTGTCGATGTGGCACTTGCTTGGGATGGACGCCCACATGGCGGAGACCGCGGCGACGGCAACGGTGGTGGAGAGGTGTTTGCGGGCGATCCAGAGGACGCGAGGACTGGCGCCGCGAATGACATGGTGGTTGTTAAGGCCGCTGGCGGATCAACGCCCAGCTCTGCAGGCCGGCATTCTGTCGCCTCTACCATCGGTACTAAGCGCCAGTTTACCGACGGCGCTCTAGGCCGCCCGCACCAGGCCCGTTCACTGTCAAAGGGCAACGACAAGCGCGGTGCAGCCGTCAAGCAGGCAAGAACCAAGGCTCCAGCACCGCCGTCCTGTGCTTGTAGTGCGGATCGTCTCGTCAAGGCTGGGCCGTCTTGGATTGTGGCGGAGGTCCGCGTACGAGGCAGCTCCAACCTCGCTGGGATGGCAGTGGGCCTCCAACTTCCTTAGGCGTTGGACTCCATGGACACGGGGCGTCTCGCCATTAACTTTACGCTTTCGGCAGTCGCCTCAGCGAGTGAGAGACGCGGGAGGCGGCAGTACGAGCTGCGTGTGCTAGAGACGAACAAGCGCTCGGTAGTCGACCCCTCTGGCCCGACGAGCGTGACGCAGACGTCGTCTCTGTCTGTGAACGTGCGGTCCGTAGACCTGGCCGCAACCCTGCAGGACCTGTGCCACGACGTTGTTGACGAAGCAGTGTCAGCTGCGCCGTCTGCAGCAGACTTGGGTGCCTGTGGGACTGTCTCCGGCGACCAGGAGGCTCCCACTGCCCCCACTTCTTCGGGTGGGGGAGAAGGTCCCCTAGCCGCTGGGACGGTGATGCCTCCTTCCGCTGACACTGCAGCAGGTCGGGAGTTGGGCAACATTGGCGGAGCTATCCGTTTGAATGTCGTCGACGCTCCTGCCGCTGCACCACTGTCCCTCAGCATTACTATGCTCTCACCGGTGGCCTTGGACTCCAAGCGGCACCGTGCGACTCGGACTCCAGGTCGTCTTGTTATTTTCTTTCCCGTGGACAACACGCAGAGCGACGCAGTAGGTGTGTGTTGATCATGAGTTCGGTGTGTGTAGCCGCGAGTGTGGTGTGTGCAGTAGACGGGTGTCTCGGTCAGTCGATAGTCCTTGTAACAGTCTCTTTGGATGCCATTTGATGAGCCAAGTCCGTGAGCGCCATATACGCCCCTGTCATGTTTCAGTGACCGTTCCATAAGTCGCCGTCCATGTTGGTGTTTGAGCGAGACAGCGCCTGTTTTTTATCACCCCATGCACTCGCATCTTATTGATGCCATTGACTGCGCGTCGCTCTTCGATGGAGGTGCTATTGCAGGACCACCGTGTGAGCCGCATGATGCTGGTCTTAATCCCGAGCGCCATTCTCCTTGGGACTGCATGGGTTCCATGCTTCTGGGTATTCATGTCGTCACGGCACCCATACACCTCGGTCCCCAGATACTTGGTGCGTGTCGTGGACATCGGGTGGGCATGCCTTAGCACATGTCAGCGACAGAGTACGAAAACCAAAACAAAGACAGAACGCCACCCTATGTCACCACCCACAGACCGGGCAATGGTGTGATGAGCAAGGACATCTTCGCCATCAATGCTCTTTTTGACTCTCGGAGTAAGATCGTCGGGGGAGTGAGTCATGGGGGGCTACTCGACTTAATTATACATAATCATTCTTTAAGTTTTGTTTAACTGTTGACAGTTCCCATAACGTGGACACTTATATGGAGTCAAAACGGGGCATATTGCTGTCGAACTACATGTTCAATTGCCCCAAACAGCCCAGTCATGTCCCTATTAGTTGAGTAGTTACGCTAAACTCACTCCGAAACGTGTTGCGGAGCTGTCGTTTCAGGCTTGGCTATCCGATGATCTCGTGCACGGTTCTGTGCCTATCCGAGTGATTCGGTGCGGTGCCGACCCCGTCCATCCGCCTCCATCTACATGCTTGGATGGGATCCCCTCACCTCGCATGTCCGTGTCAAAGCCATCGTATGGTTGTGATGCGATGAGGTGCGGTGGGTCGAACGGGCAGTGGCCGCCGACGGGGCAGAGGCGGGGGAGGCGACGCCCCCCCCGGCCACGCCCGGCACCCCCGACGCGGCTGCCCGCCGCCGGGGCGTCGACGGGGGCGAGGCAGAGCCCGCCGACGAGGTTGGCGGCGACGCCGACGGCGGCGCGGCCGCCGCGTGCCCCCGTCGGCGGCGGCGGCGGCGGCGGCCAGGGCGCGGCCGAGGCGCGTCAGGGACGCGGCCGCCGCCGCCGCCACGGCCGCCCGCTCCAGTCGCACAACGAGGGGGTCCCCCCCGCAGCCGGCGGCGGGACCCGCCCCCCCCTCCACCGACGTGGCGGCGCGGGCGAGGGCCAGCGCCCGCCGGCGGGCATTGTCGGCGGCGGGGCCCCCCGCGGCGCCCCCCGACGCGACGGTGTGGTCGGCGAGGCGGCGGAGGCCCGCCGCGAGGCGCGCCGTCAGCGGCACGGCCGGCGGGGGGGGGGCGGTGGCGGCCGCCGCGGCGGTCGCGGCGGCCGCCCCGTCGGGCACATGCCGACGATCCCACGACGATCCCGCCACGGCGCGCCGCGGCGCGCGACCATCGGTCGCGGGGGCAGCAGACGCCACGGCTGTCGGGAGATCGGAAGAGCACACGTCTGAACTCCAGTCACGTCCG
>ENA-ORXR01003620-ORXR01003620.1-marine-metagenome-genome-assembly--contig:-NODE-3620-length-13661-cov-21.593124_pt1 | contig 13661 bp, 10 predicted proteins | sample MGYA00237866_ERZ511479 | MGnify/ENA metagenome assembly ERZ511479 | reverse complement strand
GTTGACGAATTGACGAGTTGATGAGTTGACGAATTGACGAGTTGATGAGTTGACGAATTGACGAGTTGATGAGTTGACGAATTGACGAGTTGATGAGTTGATGAGTTGATGAGTTGACGAGTTGATGAGTTGACGAATTGATGAGTTGACGAGTTGATGAGTTGACGAATTGACGAGTTGATGTGTTGACGTTTAATTTTCATCAACACAATAACTCATCAACGCTTCAATTCGTCAACACAACAACTCGTCAACACATTGAAGCATCCATGAAACGGTTCTTATTCCATTTAAAAGTTTCTCGTCCCGGCTTGTGGTTTCCAACCATTTGGCTTTATATGCTGCCCTTTGGTGGACATCAGTTTTGGATAGAACCTTTATTTTGGTTGGGATTATTGTATGTGACCTTTCCCTTGAATTTTCTGATTTATGGCTGGAATGACATCGTAGATTATGAAACCGATCAGCTTAATCCACGTAAAGATAGCTTCTTATTTGGCGCAAAAGGAACAAAAGAACAACTCGCCCGATTGCCGCAGGCAATTGCCAAAGTGCAGCTGTTTTTCTGCTTAATTTTTATTGCATTAGAAGGATGGAACATGGTGGCTTTGTTCGCTGTATTGGGAGCGATTTTGGTAGCTTATAATTTTCCGAAAAAAGGACTGCGGAATATTCCGGGATTGGATTTGGCAGCTCAATTTGGTTACTTGCTCGTCGTGCCATTTAGTATCATGGTGAATGATTTGATGGGTTTGCGGTGGCTGACCTATTTCTATTTACTGCTCTTTGCGGTTCAATCTCAACTTATCGGCGAAGTCATGGACATCACGCCCGACCGCAAAGCCGGACGCACGACTACCGCCACTACACTCGGTATGCGAGCCACTAAAGTGCTGATTATCATAATCATAGCTACTGAAACGGCTTTATTGTTTTTTGCTTACGGCGATTATATTTTTGGTGGCATGTTGGGTTTGGGCTTGATTTGGTTGATATTGGATTTGACACTTATTTACAAGACAAAACGTTATACATTAGAGCAAATGCAATTATTCGGCGTGGGGTCGAATGTGATTGCATTGGTGAGTATGGCGTATGTGTGGTGGTCGGGGTGTTTGTTGTGACGGACGGCTTCGCCTTGACGACAGACGGCTGACGGACGCTACGCTTGACGGAAATTATACAGCTTTTTATGAAATATTATATTCTGATTTTATTGCTCTTCCTAATTTCATGCAATTACCATGAGGATGGAGAATTTATGGATTACATTTCTATCAAAAGCGGATATTTTGTCGAGTGTGAAAAAGTGTATGAATTGGCTAAGACAGAAAATAAGCCTGTTTTATTTCATTTTACGGGTTATGGAGTTGGTTCGAATAATCATATGGATAAAATTTTCTCAAAAAAAGCTGTCAGGAAATTTATATTGGATAATTTTATTGTAGTCAATTTAGCGGTAGATGACAAGAGGAAATTACCGGAAAATCTAATCAGAAAATCAAAGTACAAAGACAGAGAAATCAAAACAGTAGGACATTGGAATAGTGAATTTCAAGCTGATTTGACTGATAATAATAGCCAACCGTACTTTGCAATCGTGAATGATAAAGGCGAGTTAATTGCAAATACAGGTTATACGTCAAGTAAAGGGGATTTCGCTTATTTTCTACAATCATCACTAAAAAAATATAAAGCGCGATAAAAAATCCGCGCAAATCTGCCAAATCCGTGTTCTACACTATTCGCTTTCAAATTACTTGCGTACTTTTGCGCCCATGAAATTCGGAATTTGTCCATTAAGTATGTCGCCCGTGCGTGCGAAGCCTGATGATGCGAGCGAGATGGTATCCCAACTCCTGTTTGGTGAGACCTTTGAGGTATTGAAGAAAAAGCGTAAATGGCTCAAAATCCGTTGTACCTTAGATGCTTACGAAGGCTGGATAGACCGCAAGCAAGCCCTCGAAATCAAGGATATTACACAAAAAACGCCAGCATACAGCCTCGAACTCGCTCAAGGCGCAATGACCGACAATCACTACCTCCCGATTATGATGGGAAGCACCTTACCTGATTATGACGGGATGCGCTTTCGTTTCAACAGGCAAGCTTATACCTTCAGCGGACAAACGATTAACCCTGCGGATACACCGCCTACCCGCGAATTGGTCGTCAAAATTGCCCGTAAATATCTCTTTGCGCCTTATCTGTGGGGAGGTCGTTCGCCATTCGGCATTGATTGCTCCGGCTACACACAGGTGGTGTATAAAATGTTGGGTATCAGCTTGAAGCGCGATGCTTCGCAGCAAGTAGAGCAAGGCGAACCCCTCAATTTTATCGAAGAAGCCCTGCCCGGCGATTTAGCTTTTTTTGAAAATAAAGAAGGGAAAGTCATACACGTCGGCATCGTATTGCCCGAAAGCGAAATCATTCATGCCTCCGGTCAGGTACGCATTGACCGCCTCGACCATCAAGGCATTTATGATCGCAAAAAACGAAAATATACCCATCAATTGAGGATAGTAAAAAGGGTGTTGACGAGTTGATGAATTGACGAGTTGATGAATTGACGAGTTGATGAATTGACGAGTTGATGAATTGACGAGTTGATGAATTGACGAGTTATTGAATTGATAAATTGACGAATTGTTGAATTGACGAATTATCGAAAGCCACGTTAATTCGACAACTCAACAACTCGTCAACACATCAACTCACTTCAATCATAAATTTATTTTTCTTACCATTTTCCACCATAATAAATCTATCGTGCAGTAGATGCGAGGCATTGACTGTCATATCTTTGTCTGTCACTTTCTCTTTATTCACAGAAACGGCATTACCTTTAATCGCGCGTTGTGCTTGTCCGCGTGAATCGACGATTTGTGTGGCATCAGCCATCAGGGAGATGATACCGATACCTGCTTCAAGGTCGCTTTTTGATACCGTAAAATATTTTACTTCACGACTCACGACTTCCAGATTCTGTTCGCTCAATGAAAGTAGTGCATCACGCTTCCCCCTGAATAAAAATTCCGATGCTTGCACCGCCGAATCATACGCCTCACGCGAATGTACGCGCACCGTGATTTCTTCGGCAAGGGCTTTTTGACCAACACGTCGTCCGGGGTCTTGGCTATGTTCGGCGAGAATGGCTTCGATTTCTGCCTGCGTTTTCAGTGAAAATGTTTTGAATAACTTATCCAACATCGCATCATCCGAATTCAACCAAAACTGGTAAAATTGGTAAGGCGTGGTCATTGCAGGGTCAAGCCATACATTGCCGCCTTCCGATTTGCCGTACTTTTTGCCGTCGGGTTTGGTGAGTAGGGGCGTGGTGAGCGCGTGGGCTTTTTTGCCCAACATTCTGCGGATAAATTCGACACCTGCCGTGATATTTCCCCACTGGTCAGAACCACCCATTTGCAAGGTGCAGTCGTACTGCTCATACAAGCATTTGAAATCGTAACCCTGAATGAGTTGGTAGCTAAATTCGGTAAATGATAAACCACTTTCGAGGCGATTTTTGACCGAATCTTTTGACATCAAGTAATTGACTGTCATATGTTTACCGACATCGCGCAAAAAATCGAGTGCGCCCATGTCTTTGTAAAAATCGTAGTTATTTGCCATCTGCGCCGAGGCATCTCCGCAATCAAAATCCAGAAAACTTTGCAATTGAGTAGCAATTTTCTCCACATTTTTGTCCAATACATCCAAATCCAACAATTGACGCTCGGCGTCTTTTCCCGATGGATCGCCAATGCGCCCTGTCGCACCACCTACGAGCGCGATAGGTTTGTGTCCGTGCCGTTGTAAATGTACCAATAGCATAATTGGAACCATATTACCGATATGCAATGAAGATGCAGTCGGGTCAAAGCCAATGTAAGCGGTCAGTTTGCCATTTTTTACGGCTTCTTCGAGTTCGGGGGTCATGTCTTGTATCAATCCGCGCCAGCGTAGTTCTTCTATGAAATTCATTGATTGATTTTTGATTGATTGATTTTTGATTTTTGATTGGGGGAATAAACGCCTATTTTTTTCGCGTTCCTTAGGTGTTTTTTATGGTTCTATTTGGGCAAAACGCTTTGTCTTGTTTTTAAGTTCAGCTTGATTTATCTTTTCAATTTTTGATTGACTTGAATTTTGGAGTGTAAAATGTTGAAATTTGGATGGACAAAGGTACGCAATCATTCAATCAAAAATCACACAATCGACAAATTGGATAAATCAAAAATCGAAAATCATTCAATCAAAAATCACAAAATTGTCATCGAACTTGTAAGGTTATGTTAAAATATGTAATAAATTGCATATGATGTACTTGGTTTGGCATGATAATCGTTTAGGAAGTAATAAGAATTTTATATATTGCAGAATTGTTAAATTAGTTTTTGTTTTTATAATATAAATTATTTTTTTGCAAAAAAATCGTAATAACAATGAAACAATTCAGCAATAAAATAATAATAGAACAATCCATTTTCTCATATTCAATATTTAAACTATGCAAAAATCAATCATCCTTTTAGTTGCCGCTTTTATGTTCGCGGCTACTGCATCTGCCCAGATGTTTAAAATCGGACCGAAATTAGGACTCGGTGCCACCGTTGCCAACATCGAAGCGGCTACCTCTGATGGTAGTGGTACAATAGGAGATAAGTTTGAACAAGCTAATATCAGCACCCAAGTCGGTGCATTTGCTCGTTTGAAATTATTGGGCTTTTATGTACAGCCGGAAGTGACGGTAAGTTCGCTTAAAGACCTTGATATACCTGTAATGTTTGGTACAAAACTCGGTCCGCTACGTGCCATGGCAGGACCTTATGTACGCATGGCATTTGACCGCGAAGCCATCAACGACGACGGCGCACGCGAAACGATGCTCCAATCGGCGCGTTATGGTTATCAAGCCGGTTTGGGCTTAGATGTAGGCAAGCGTATTATTATCGACTTGCGATATGAAGGTACATTCGCAGGAAACGGCATCGACGCATTCGGTGCAAATCGCCCATTTGATACCGGCGACCCACAGATTCTATTGAGCGTAGGGTATTCGCTGACAGGCGGAAGTAAAAAGTAATGAGTCGAGTAGCGAGTGCCGAGTAGCGAGATAAAACATACTCGCAACTCGCTACTCGCAACTCGCTACTACATCTTTTATCGCTCCATATGTAACCCGACTACTTTCGAGAAATTCGCTTGCCTTTAGCCATTCGGCTGTTTCTATATCTTCCTCGTGTTGGAGTTTCAATTTAGTATTTTTAGTGGTCATTCTGTACCAGTAAGTCGGCTTGAGACATTTCGTACCCTTTCTATCTTTGTAGATATGATAAGAGGTATGGATGTGTTCGTGGCGTTGTACTTTGGCGAGTCCGGTTTCTTCTTCGACTTCGCGTAGGGCAGCGATTTCGGGCGTTTCGCCGGGGTCTAGTTTTCCCTTTGCCAAATCCCAATGTTTGCGCCGATAGATAAATAAAATTTCATTTTTCGGGTTGAATACCAGACCACCCGCAGCTTCTACAATTTTATAAACACTGAAAAAATCTGCTTTCAATTGTTCTACGTCTTCGTGATACAAAATGATGGCTTGGGGCTTATGTTTTCCTTCGATTTTCGTTTTTCTGGCATTTTTAATAAATTTTTTGATATGCTCACACTTACCGTCATACACGTGTACGAGCAGGTGTGGGTGTGTGCGGTAGATTTGGTTAGGTGGGGTAGAAGTCAGCAGAAAAAATCGGCTTTTACGGTAGATTGTGTACATTTGCGTATGTTTAATCAGTCGATAGTCCATAGTCGATAGTCCATAGGTAATATGAACTACGACAACGACTAACGACACTATGGACTATGGACTATGGACTATGAACTACTCTCATCAGAAGTTGCCAAAAAACTGTTGCAAATAAACGCAATAAAACTCAGCCCACAAAACCCGTTTACTTGGGCGTCGGGTATCCAATCGCCGATTTATTGTGATAATCGTAAAACGCTTTCGTATCCGAAAGTGCGGACATTTATTAAGGAAAGTTTGGCAGAAAAATCTAAGGTTTTTGGGATGTTCAATATGGTGGCGGGTGTAGCGACGGCGGGTATTGCACATGGCGCATTGCTGGCAGATGCGCTTGATTTGCCTTTTGCCTATGTGCGTAGCAAAGCCAAAGGTCACGGCTTACAAAACCGAATAGAAGGTGATGTGCGTGGCAATGAACGTATCTTGGTAGTGGAAGACCTGATTTCGACAGGGGGCAGTAGCCTCGAAGCAGTGCATACACTGGAAGCACTCGGCTGCAATGTGGCGGGTGTATTGGCTATTTTCACTTATGGATTTGATAAATCTGTGCAGGCTTTTGAGGAAAATGATTGCCGACTCGAAACGCTCTCCAATTATGATGCTTTGCTTTCGGAGGCTCTTGATATTGAATATATTACAGCAGAGCAAGTGGAGGAGTTGAAAAATTGGCGGAAGAATTTTTAGTTTTTTAGGGAATTATTTTGATGCGATTGCCATATGTAGAGTTTAGCAACCTTCTACCGGATATGCGGTGGCTTGATGAGTTCACTTCTTACCACAACACCGCTTATGCTTTTTGCCGCTACCGCAGGGGCAGGGAGCATTTTTGCTTACATTACACCAGACCATGAAGGATTGATTTTTCCTTGATAAAAAATCAACTATTGGTATAGGATTTTCATCGATTCCGAGTTCCATATGTCTTTTTTCTTCGGGAACAGCACCCAAATCTATTATTCCGATGACTCCATAGCCTTCCACCGCCTCCCGAATGCCAATTGTTGCTGCTTCTACGATTTTTTGTTTGTTAAAAACTACGACAGGGCAGTGGGTATAAAAAGTACTACCTACAGAATTGATCATAAACTGTGCTTCATCATTCCTAGACACCACATGCAACATGACGGTCTGGTTTTTCGCTGTCAGTGCTTCGTTACATTCAGGACATTTTATACCGTCAATTTCGTCACTATAATAACGTCTTCTTTCTATAGTTATATCTATTTCTTCCATAATCATGTTTGTTCTTCGAACATGTTAAACTATGGCGCAATTTAAGAAATCATACTGTATTTTCCATACGTTTTTTTTTGCAAATTATTGTCTAATTTTCACCTCCCCTTCAATCGCTCCAACTCCTCCTTCGCCTTCCTAATCGCCGCTTTAAGTTCTTGAAGTTTGCGCTCGTCGTCAGCGATAGCATCTGCCTTGTCGTCTTTGATGCGTTGGATTTCTTGGGTGGCTGCTTTTCGGGCTGCTTCTACGTCGGCTGCGAGTTGTTGCTTGGCTTGGGTGGCATTGGTTCGGGCTGTCTTGATGTCGTCCGTGAGTTCGGCTTTTAGCGTGGCGTTTTCTTCTTGCAATTGCTTGCGGGTGACTTCGGCAGCAGCTTCGTATTCGGCTTTTTTGGTAAAAGCATTCTCACGGGCTTTGGCGACTTGGGCTTGGGCTGCTTCCTGTGCTTTGCGAATGTCTTCATTGGCTTGGGCTTCGGCTTCTGCGGTTTGTTTTTCGTATTTTCCTTGTTGGATTTTCGCTTGTTCCTTCGCTGCGGTGACTTTGCTGATAGCTGCTTCATTGGCAGCTACGATTTCATCTTCTGCTGCTTCTCTCGCTGCCAATACTTTCAATTCTATCGTTTTCTTTTTTTCGGCAGATGCTTTTCTAATTTCTTGTATTTCAGTTGCTTCTGCTTCTTTTAGTTTGGCAATTTCGAGGGCAGCCTGTTCGCGTGCTTGTGCGACTTCGTTGGCGGTGGCTTCTTTTTCGAGTGCTGCTTTTTCTTTGATTTCAGCGACTTTATTGGCGGCGTTTTCGCGGGTAGTGAGTAGCTCATCGGCTGCTCGTTTTTTGGCATTTACTACGTCTTTTGCGGTGATGTTTTTTTCGTTTTCAGCCGTTTCACGGGCGGATGCGATGAGTGTGGCGGCTTCATTTTTAGCTTTTTCGATTTCTGATGCGGCGCGTTTACGCGCTTGTGCGACTTCTTGTGCAGAGGCTTCTTTGACTTGCGATTCGGCAGCTTTTGCGGCTTTTACGCGGTCTAATGTTTCTGCTCCTATTTTCGCAATTTCGTCGGCAGCTTTCGTTTGTGCGGCTTTGACGGCTTCGGCGATTTTGGCTTTTTCTTCATCGGCTGCGCGGCGTGTTTTTTCGATTTCTGATGCAGCTTTTTCTTTCGTTTCTACGACTGCTACACCTGCTTTTTCCTTACTTGATGCCACTTCCTGTGCTGCTTTTTCTTTTTCCTCTACGACCAATGCCCGCGTCTGTTGGATTTCCTCTTGCGCCCGACTGCGCGACTCGCTCAATTCTACTGCCAATTGCTCTTTTTCCAATGCTGCCTGTTCTCTTCTATCTGCAATTTCGCGCGTACTTTTTTCTTGGGTCAATGCGACTGCTTCTGCCGCTTTGCGACGGGCTTCTGCTACTTCTTGTGCGATTTTTTCTTTTTCTAAAACAGCTTTCTCGCGGATTGCCGCAATTTCATTTGCCGCCTTTTCGCGTGTAGCGAGAATTGCATCGGTAGCACGTTTTTTACTAGTAACTACGTCTTGTCCGGTAGTATTTTTTTCCGACTTTGCTTTTTCTCTTGCTTCGGTTATTACAGCTAATGATTCAGCTCTAATTCGTTGGATTTCAGCCTGTGATGTTTCTCTTGCGGAGCTTAATTCATCTGCATATTCGAGTTTGGCGAGTTCAAGATTTTTTTGTGTTTTGGCAATTTCTTCGCTGGCTTTGCGTCGCGCTTCCGACACAGCTTCGGCAGATTCCAACCTAATTTCGCTGACTTTTTTATCTGCTTTTTGACGCGCCTCTAATACTTCTACATTAATTTTTTCCAACGCCGTTCCTGCTTTTCCCTTCGCTGCTTCCAATGCCGCGATTTGTTCGGCTTGCGCTTTTTCAATTTGCGTATCCACCTTTTTTCGTGCCTCCAACAACTCATCTGCATACGCTTGCTTTGCTTTTTCGGCATTGTCCCGTGCCTGCGAAACGCTTTCCGTCAACTTGCCTTTGATGCCTTCGGCGCGTTGGCGTTCCTTTTCAATGGCAGCGCGAATAGCTTCTTTTTCAATCCTGTATTGCTCGCGCAATGCTGCCAATTCTTCATCTTTTACGGCACCACTACCGCCACTATTTGCGATGCCGCCACCTTCACCGCCCATGAGTCGCGGAGATTTTGGATTCGCTTTATTCATCGCAATACTTCGCGGGTCAAAACTCTTACCCGCAGCGATTTTTGTTCCACTTATTTTTCCCAAAAAACACTTTGCCATTTGCTGAAATTCGGCTTGACGATTGGCATTTACAGTGAATTTCCGCATCTCATTTTTCATGCTATTTTTAATGTAAATAACAGTAGTGCGTGTATTGGCAAAACGCTCAATCGCAGCTTTATCCAGTTGTAATATGTTGACATTCACAGGCATACCGCTTTCAGAACGTACTTCACCCATTCCCACAAAAGAATATGCTTTACGATTTTGCGCCGCATCTGCAAAGATGATTTCATCGCCTTCATCTAACTCGACACCACCTTTGGAAGTAAAATTGGCGATGATGCCATCCTGCGTATTTTCCAAATCCAATCCATAGGTATAACTCCCGCGTACCACAAGGAATTGCCAATTGGTTTTCACCAAGACCATATCCTCGAAAGGCTGTGCAGATTTGATGATGTCACTACATTGAGCGTGTAATTGGTGCGTGGCAAAGAGGGAGGTAAAAAGGACGAGCGAGTAAATGTATTTTTTCATAAGCGAAGGATTTAACGTAATACGGACATTCTTGTCCGTAAAGCAAATGGCACGGACAGGAATGTCCGTGTTACGTACTCAATTTAAGATTTTTTTAACATAAAAACAAATATTTTCTTGTGTTATAATTTTTACTCAAAATTAAATTTCAAATATCGACAATTATTAAATTTTTATTTCACAAAATACGCTATTTCTGACATTAAAGAAAAGTTGAACCATAATTTCTTTAGCCATCGTAATTCACAGAGATTTAACATAAAATCAATGTTATTTTCTTTTCATTGTCCTTCACTTATACTTATTTTTGCTGTTTGGCTGAATTTAAAAGTAGCAAAAACGTAGCGACACCATAGCGTAATGCCTCCGGCTTGCGTCGCGTTAGTTTTGCAAATAGTACGTGGCGCAAGCCGGAGGCATTACGCTACGATGAACGAAATAAATCACATTGAGCAACACTTACGACATTATTTACGACCTGAGCGAGTACGAGGAACTCGGCTTTTTACCCTCTGCTTTTGTGGCAAATTGCAACGAAAACGGTATGATGACCTACGTGGCGCACAGGGTACACGCGCAGACGATAGAGGACTATGGATTGGAATTGACGTCGGAGCGTGCGGAGTTGTTTCGATTGATTGAAAATTTGCAAGTAAGTGTCCTCGAAGAAAAATATAACACCAAAGGCAAGCGCAAGAAAAAGATTGAAAAACTCCTTGAAAATGTGGAGGTTAAGAAAAGCATTGTCAAATATATTCATCGTGAATTAGGGAAGTTTTTGCAGATAATATTTGACCAGAAATTTCTATTGTCGCTCAATACTGACCGTAAAGACTACATTCCCGCCCAACAAATTAAAGCAGGAAATGCTGTCCTCACACCGCAATTATTCTTTAAGCGGAGGGAAAAAGACATCATTTACAAATTAAGTTTTTTGAGTAATCGTACTGCCTGGCGCATACAGCAACGCGACATTAGGGTACTGACAAATGAACCCGGATGGATTGTTTCTGACCGCGTATTGTATTCCCTTTCTGCGATTAATGGTAATATGGTCAAACCTTTTTTGAAGAAAGATGAGGTAAAGATTCCGGGGCATTATATGCGGGAATATTTTGAGAAATTCATTAAACGGGTAGCGTCAAGGGCAGATATTAAAGCAGAGGGTTTTGAGGTGGAAACGAATAATCAACTCGAAGTATGTGAGGTGACTTTTTCGGAAAATTATATGACTAAAAAATGCGGGATTGACCTGACATTTATTTACGGTGAATTGCGTTTTAAGTTCGGAGAAAGTACACAGCAGAAAACGTACTTGCAATTTGATGATAATGATGATGTAATCATTTATCAATATCGTCGGGATGCGAAGGCAGAGCAGGAATTTGTGGATAAACTCAATGAATTTCAAGTCGAAAAAGAAAACACTTTATTTATCCCCACCAATATAGAAGGCGAACCGAACTCGGATAGAGTCATGCAGTGGATTGTAGAAAAAAAGCCTGATTTTAAGCGACTTGGCTTCAAGGTCGTGAATCCGAAAATGGAGGAATATGAGGTCGCACTGCACATTCCACGTATCGAATTGAACTTGAAAAAGGAGCGCGATTGGTTTGATTTGTATGGCGATGTGGTGGTTGGGAAATTTTCTTTTCCCTTTATCAAACTCGCGTCTTATATCGGTTCGGGCAATCGTTTTTATCCGCTTCCCGACGGGCGTTTTTTCCTGATACCGGAAGAATGGATGGCGAAATATGAGGAAGTTTTTCGCATGGGCGAACTCGAAGGCGAGGGCGTGCGTATGATGAAAAGTCGCTTTTCTGTCCTCAAAAATCTCGACCTCGAACAGCAAGATAAAAAGTCAAAAACTGCCCTTTCCGGCAATTACAAACGCATCCGCTACCAACAGCCCGATACACTCAAAGCGACTCTGCGACCTTATCAATTGGACGGCGTGAAATGGCTAATTCATCTATACAAAAACGACCTCGGTGCCTGCCTCGCGGACGATATGGGCTTAGGTAAAACGCTGCAAACGATAGCGGTTTTGCTCTATGCAAAATCCGAAAAAGAGAAAGCAAATAAACCTCGAAAAGCCATCAAAAAGGCGGTGCAAGCGACGCTGTTTGATGTGTTGCCCTCGAATGGTGCGAGTACGCCCTTGAATGCCTTGATTATCCTGCCTGCTTCGTTGGTTTTTAATTGGAAAAGTGAAATCAATCAGTTTGCGCCGAGCCTGACTGTTTATGGGCATGTAGGTCCGAAACGCTATAAATCATCGGCAAAATTAGTGGGTTTTGATGTGGTGCTGACGACCTATCATACGGCATTGAAGGATGTGGAGATGCTTAAAAATATTAATTTTGAATATATCGTACTCGATGAAAGTCAGCAAATTAAAAATCGGGAGTCGAAGATATTTGGTGCAGTGAGCGAGTTGGAGGCGAATCATAAAATCTCCCTGAGTGGTACGCCGATTGAAAATTCGCTGTCGGATTTGTGGTCGCAGATGCAGTTTATCAATCCTGAATTGTTGGGGACTTTTCCTTTCTTTAAAAAAGAATTTTTACGACCCATAGAAAAGGCACAAAATGAAGAAAAACAGGAGCAATTGAAGCGTTTGATTGCGCCGTATCTATTGCGTCGGACAAAGGAATCGGTGGCGAAGGATTTGCCGGAATTGACGCAGAAAATATTCTACAGCGAAATGACCGCCCCACAGAAAAAAGCCTACGAAACGGAGAAATCATCTGCCCGAAATTTTATCTTGGAACAGATAGAGCAAGGCGACAAAAAATTCAATATGGTGGTGCTGAAAACGCTGTTGCGACTGCGCCAAATTGCGAATCATCCGGGTTTGTACCTTGAAGATTATACGAAAGATTCGGGTAAGTTTAATGACATTATTCACCACTTGGATGTCATCCGAAAAGGTGGGCATAAGGTCTTGATTTTTTCTCAGTTTGTGAGTTATTTAAGTATGTTTAAAGCTGAATTTGAACGAAATAACTGGGGCTACTCCATACTCACAGGCGATATGACTTCCGATAAACGCGAAGCACAAATCAAGCAATTCAAACAACAAAAAGACATCCATTTTTTCTTGATTTCCCTCAAAGCCGGCGGTACAGGACTCAATCTGACGCAAGCCGATTACGTATTCATCGCCGACCCCTGGTGGAACCCCGCCGCAGAGCAACAAGCGATAGCCCGCGCCCACCGCATCGGACAGACGCGCAATGTGATCGCCATGAAATTTATCACGAAAGATAGCATCGAAGAGAAAATCCTGAAACTACAACAACGCAAAACCAAACTCGCCGAAGATATTATCGAAAATCATGATAAGCTGAAGTTTGAACGGGAGGATTTGGAGTTTTTGTTGGGGTGAGCATATCGAATAAATGCAAGCAGGGCATAAAGCCCCGCTTGCCGATTATGTTTTGTTCGCAGAAAGCTTTATCTAATTTTACCTTTTTTTAAAATTTTCACATTCAAAACGAACTGTTTTTTTAGGATATTGAGAGTTCTTGTAAATACCTAATGACCTCGTACCACTTTTGGTAAACGTAAATTGTAGCAGAATGTCATGGTCAGTAGAGTGCCTAAAAAAGTCTTTTGGATTTTCTTTAATATGCTCATTATTAGTCACCTTACTTTTCTTATAAAATCCAAATCCGAAAGTATGGTACTTATAAAAACTTGAATCTAAAGACGAACATACGAAGTTAGTAATAGAATCAATTTGACTTTCAGAATAATTGAACCCTTCCACTAAATAGAAGAACTCCTTCATATCATCTGAATATAAATTTTTTACATGCTCATTCTGCGATGTAAATGGCTCAATTATTAATGTCTTTTCTTTTTGGCAAGATGAT
>ENA-ORXR01003618-ORXR01003618.1-marine-metagenome-genome-assembly--contig:-NODE-3618-length-13667-cov-13.214570_pt1 | contig 13667 bp, 20 predicted proteins | sample MGYA00237866_ERZ511479 | MGnify/ENA metagenome assembly ERZ511479 | reverse complement strand
GGGGGGGGGGGGGGGGGGGGGGGGGGGCGGGGGGGGCGGGGGGGGGGGGGGGGGGGGGGGGGGGGGGGGCGGATCGCAGTGGCGACGTGGTCCGAATCGACGACGCCGTCGTCCGGTCGACATTTGCCTCCGGTTCGTTACAGTTGTCAGCGAGCGATTTCGAGCGACCGAGAACGGGCCCGTCGTCTCGACCGTCGGGCCACTGTTCAGGGATCCAAGCATTACCAAAACATGCTGCGATTCCCAATACTTTTGCAATGGACTGCCCATCGTCCCGGAAACGGGCGGAAGACGAGATCTCGTTGTCTCTGTCCATCTCACACTGGGCAGTCAACCAAATTGTACGACTGGCCCGCCTCGGCTCTGTCAAGTTTTCGACGCGAACTGTGACCCCTGGCGCGGTCCGCACCAGGGAAGCAGTGAGAATGGCCGATGGCCCCCGCTCGACTACGCGGGGTGGCAGAAAGAGCGATGCAGGCCTCATTGATGTCATGTGCTGCTTTACCGACTGAGTGCCAGCAGTCTGTTGCACAAAAGAGGTTTTGAGGGCTGTTCCTTGGTACGTCACTCGTCTTCAGCAACGGTTATACGAAGCAAGGAACATGTGAGTGGCACTGCTGATCTCAGCCGAGTGCTAGGTTCGTTTGCGGAAGAAGTGTACTGGAGCAAAAGCCGGTCAATCGGATGGATCGCCGCAATCAATTCAATTTATTTCATTCATCGCCAATAATTGAAGTGAATGCTGACGTCCGAATTTCTCCTCACCGCTCCTCTCTCGTCATGTACTCGAACTGACATGGGCACATAAGGTGGATCTCACGCACTAAATTACCTGTCGGCGACGCATTTTCAGGCCCACCACATCTCTAGTTAAGCCCGCTCTTCTGGGTTTGAACTTTACACATGCCAGATGCAAGCAAAATAGCAAATTGTTAAAATTCCACTGGTCGAGAGCGACCCGGGACGCGCTCCAATTTTGTGGCACGCGTCCCAATCATACAGGCCTTCACGGCCGCTCTGTGAGAGGGGTAGCTCTGTGAGATGGGTAGATGAAAACTAAGGAAGATCCGCGCATGGCGTGCCAGGGTCCGGAGCGGATCACGTCTGGCCCGCGCTTTCTTGCATCTGCCGCTCGCAGGCGCCGCCCCTGGTGGCTTCGCAGTCGCCGTATTGTGGCCGTCATACTGTGGTGGGGCTCAACAAGGTGGATGATGATGACAGCCAGACGTAAGCTTAGTCGATGTGTGCCAGCAGAAGATGTCAGTTGAGGAGGGGGCAGGGGGAAAGCAGCTGAGAAGTGACACAGAAGGGCCCCTGAGCCCGTTTCATCTGTCAAAAAGTGAATTCGAGCACGTCCGGCATACTGGTGGCCGTGGGCAATCGTGTGCTGCAGTTACATATATACACCGACCGTCAGATGTTGTGCAGACTGAGCATTACACTTTGACAACACCACAACCATGCTCTGAAAAGGACATATAAAAATAGCGAAAGAACAGTCCGAACGCACACCCACATCAGAAGTTGTGTCCGATTCTCACCGAATTACTGGAAGCGTCCTGCCACGAGGACACCTCTTTTCTATAAGCAAGCTTCAGCTCTCGTACTGTCAAGCTCTCCCTATGCTATTCAGGGTGACATAGGATTTCGCAGCTTGTGTCTGCAGTCACGAAGGCCTGCTAAGCCTTTTTGGTTTTCTAACAGCGGAGTACTCACGCAGCGGCATCTCTTTTGTGATGCTTGCAGTGATGTGCGCCTTGTCTTTCGCATTGTGGACTCGCGGGCTCTGCAGTTCAGGAGGTGTCCGTACTTGGAAGACTGTGATTGCTGCTCATGCAAGCGCAGCATCGTAGCCCTTACTCCGCTCACTTCCTTCGCGATTGCACAAGAGAGGCCTTTGGGGAGCTTTTGTGTGGTCCGTAAGGGACTCACTTCCCGCTCGTTTTCGCTCAACACAGTCAAGACCGCGATGTCTGCACGGGCCCCTGAGTGCCAATCTGTGCAGGAAAACCCGTACAGGTTGAATGTCAGAATGAAACAAGTGTGCCATACTAGGAGGACAGACGTGATTGCTGAAAACGGCGAGGCCGACCAACGAGCTGTCACATTAGAAGCAGGGGCCAACCGTGGGAGACGTGTCTCTTCAAACCCCGGAACAGCAGGTACACTGGCTCTTAAAAAGGAGTGACCACAAACGGACACGAACGTTCCCAATGGCGAATGTTCCGGGATAGAACGAACCACCAACTCGCACGCTCTCAGTCTCTGCGCGCCATTCTGGTGTGTGGACTGCATTTGGCGCTTTGTCGCGAGTGCGAAAAGAATACGGTGCCGATTTTGTGGTACTTTCTGCGCCCTGGCTGCCGCCGTGCTTCTGTTACGGGCCTGTGGGGCGTGCTCGACCAGGGACAGTTGCACCAATGTACATGACCAGCGTTGCAGCCAGTCAGAAGTATAAATTGATCACTGCGGGTCCTCATCTGATGTTTCACATAACAAAGCCCTTCTTCCTCGCCCTTTGGGCAATGGAGTTCGCTTTATCGGGCGGCTACGGTCGGTCGCTGCGTACTGGTTAGTTAACCAGCGTCATGAATACCACACGCTACTCTGGGCAGACTCAAAAAGGACATTGGCCAGTCCGTTGGTGTTCACGAAGAGTGGGATGGCTCTCCCCCGGCCAATGTCTGATGGTTCTTGCGCAAGTTCGCCGAGGCCTGTGACGAAAACGACATCTCCGAAGGTGAGGCCTTCTACATCCTTCAGGACTCTACGAAGGAACCCCTCCAGTCAGTGGTGATGATGGTCACTCCCACTGGGCGGGATGGGCACCCCGGTGAGGTCAGTACCTACCCGGAGCTCACAAACTGCATGCTCCATCGGCATGCCGATGAGGCCTCAGTGGCGGCCCTTGTCGAAGTCTCGAACATCGCAGTCCAGCGGGACGAGGGGGACCATTTTTCCTTCGCAGAGCGGCTCCGCCGACTGAACACCCAGTGTGGGTTCATGTGAGGGCGGGCGCGCTCAAGGGTCGTTTCTTGGAAGGCATCTACCGCGCGGCGCTCGCCACCGCCCGGGAACGGAACACCTTTGCCATGACTCTGGCGGAGCTGGCTCGCATCTCCCAAATTAAGGGCGACGAGCAGAGATGAATCAGGCACGAACAGCATATGGAGAAGACGAAGGAACGAGAGGCGCTCGCTAAGGAGAATCGCCTATGGCGCCAGGCTCTCCTTGCCGCGGACCCCCGAGTGTCGGGGGAAGCTCGGGCATACACGCCGCGGGAGGCCCCGGTTCGGGTCGTTGGGGCGGTGGACGACAAGACCTACGGCGGCGGTGACAAGTAAAGACGTCGCCCCCGTAAATGGGAGGACAACCCCCGACACAAATCTCGGACGAGGGAGAGCCCCTGTTGGCAGTGTGGCTAGGTGGGGCATTGGGCCGAGGCGTCCCCGACTTTGGACGTCCGCCTACACGAATGGTTGGGAGGAGCTATCCGCTGGGTACCTCTTTTCACCCATCCGGCCCCCTTCGGAGCCAAGCGGATGGAGCGGCTAGCTGCCATTGCCACACCCAAGGAAGCTATCAGCTCAAGCGGGGAAGTGTCGACCACGATTGAGAACGGGAAACCACCCGCCGCTCAAGAGCGCGGACCGCCAACCTCCTCGGACTCCGAGACGGGAAACTAGTAGCCACTGGCGCTGGGCCGTCCCCGCGGCGACCGGTGGACCCGTAAAGAGGCACGGACCCAATGGCAGGCCGCATCCACTCCGGGCCCAAGGAGATCCGCCCCCGGGACGCACCCCACCCGAAGGGTCAGGACCCCCGAAATGTGGTTGCCATTCTGACACAGTCTAACTATCAGGTGGCCAGCTGCATCTGGATGGACGCGGGGCGTGAGTTAGCGCTCCGCGTCATCGCCGACACGCGATCCGGCGTCTATCTAGTACAAGAAGAGCTTCTTCCCCCGGAGATGAAGGTGGTTCCTGTAGCGGCGGCGGCCGCCCAGCTTTATGACGTGAGTGGGGGACTCTGTGGACCAAATGGATACATCCAGGTACTAAAGGGATGAAAGGTTCCCACCCTCCGTCAAGGTAAGACGTTTTCGTACGCCAAGGCGGACCGTGCTGGCGGGTATGGAGCCGCAAGTGACGCTGATGGAAAGGTGCGCGTCGCCCGAGAAGTAGTGTTACCTCCGCCGTCCAGGGGCTAAGTGGCCCTACAAGCGGCGCTCCAAAGAAATGGAGTCAGTACCCAACGCCGCCGGGTGTCTGACCGCCACCGAGTGAATGTGGCGTACGGTGCTATGGAATGCACCGGGAAACAAACGTTGTGGGTGGAAGTGACCAGCACGGGAGCGACAAGCAAGCGTCTTTTCAAAGAAATGATCCTTGGAAAATATGCTGCCTACTCCGGCACCGTCGCGGCCATCTCCCGGGAGTACTGGGCCGCGAGAAGCCCCGTGCTGGCCACCGCCTCCGAAGCGACTGACCCCACGGAGGAGCCGCACGTTCACACTGCGAACGTACCCGCGGGTTTACCACCCCGAGTGCTCTTGTTACCAGAGAAGCTCGAGCACCTGTGGAGCAGGCACCTGGGATCCATCACGGCGACCGAGCACCGAATCGTGCTAAATCCGGGCTCGAAGCCCGTCCGAATCAACCCGTATTGGATAGACCCCCGGACTCGGGAACTTATCAAGGTCCAGGTCGGCAGTATGCTCAAGCTGAAGGTCATAGAGCCTAACCATAGTGCTTGGGCCAGCCCGGTCTTCCTCATCCCCAAACCAGACGGGAGTCATCGGTTCCGTATCGAATGTAGGAAGTTGAAAGAGCGCACAGTACGTGCCTCGTATCCTCTCCCACGGATAGACGATTTTCTTGACGCCTTAGGGGATGCCCAGTTCTTCTCAACATTGGACTGCAGCGCTGGCTACTGGAAGATCCTCATCTATAAGGGGGACAATCCCAAGACGGCGTTTATGTCCCACTGTGGGACGTACCAGTGTACCAGTCTACCCTTCGGCTTTATCAGTGCTCCTGCTACTTTCCAGTGTGGAATGACATGATCCTGTAAGGAGGAAAGTGGCAGAATGTGCTAGTTTGCTCAGACGAGCTCATCATCTTTTCCGCGGATGCAGAGTCGCACCTGCACCATTTGGATGACGTGACCACCCTCTTGGGCCCTCACGGGGTGACTCTTAAGGCGCAGAAGAGCCACTTCTGTATTATCGAGGTGGTGTCTCTCTGGAAAGTGGTCAGGGCCCGGCGTCTGATTGTAAACGAGAAGAACCTTGAATCTATCAAAAGGGTCTCCTTTCCCATGACCAAGACCCAACTGAGGAGTTCCCTGGGTATCCACAACGTCTACCGCCGGTGTAATGTAGACTTTTCCAAGACCGCGAAGCCGCTGCATGAGTTAAACAGCGTGGTGCTTCCGAAGCCGTTGAACCACTCGATACCATTGGATTAGGCCGCGCTAGACAAACTACGCTAACAGCTATGCCACCCACGCAATCTTGCAATACCGCGCAGGGAAGTAAAGTATATCGTCCACGTGGACGCCCGCTACGACCAGCTCGTATTCTGTCTACTACAAAAGCAACCCGATGAGAAGTACCTGCCGGTCGGATACTTCAGTAAGGGCCTATCTCCGGCAGAAAAGAACTACACCGTCACCTAGATTGAGGGACTGGGGGTTGTGTGGTCCGTCGGCCTACTTCGGCCCTACATCAAAGGTACGAATTCCTCTTCGGGCGTGACCACCAAGCCCTGAGGCGGATACTAACTACGACGGCCTGTACTAACAACTGACTAAACCGGTGGCACCTCCTCCTCTCGGAGTTAGACTACGACGTGGAGTACAAGCCTGCCCCGCAGCACCCGGTGGCTGAAGCTCTGTCCCGCATCACAACGGAGGGAGTGGACGAAGGGCCCAGTGACAGGATTATCCCCACAGTCGGGGTCACCACCCAGTCGGGGGTAGTACTAGACCCCCGACGTCCCTAAAATAAAGGGATCGCCCGCAAACCCGTGGGAGAACGATCCCACAAGCAGACGGACGACTAGTTCTTTCAGGGGGTCAAAAAGTTCCTCGACGCCCCCGAACCCACGCGCTACTACTAGGATTCAGATAGGCTGCTGTTTCGAGATCGTCATCGGACAAGGACACAAGAGGTACTTGTCCACCGGTCCGTATTACAAGACCTGTTACGGCCGGAACACTCGTCCCCGTTGGCCGTACACCCCGGGGGGTCACGGATGTATCAAACGCTGCGAGACCATGACTAATGGCACTCGCTGGTGGCGGACGTCTTCGGATGGGTCTCGGCCCGTACCACCCGTGAGAGGAACCGACTCATGGGCACGCGAAGTGCAGCGCTTATGCGACTGTTCCCAGCCGCGGAACCCTTCGAAACGCTGGAAATCCACATTCTTGGCCCCTTACCGCGAACACCCGAAGGATATGAGTTCATTCTGAATATGTGTGACCGCTTCACTAAGGTCACTCGGCCGGTTCCTCTCAGGGATATCTCGGCCCTTGATGTCCTCAGTGCCTTTCTGGAGACACAGGTCTCCAGATACGGTATCGCCAACTCGGATTTATCGGACAGCGGTCCCCAGTTTGCTTTCGTGCTTTGGCAAGGCGTCCGCAAGGCACTGGGTATTGAAACCAACTAAGCAATCCCCCATCACCCGCAAACAAATTGTCAAGTCGAACGGTTTAATGAAACAGTTGATTAACAACTGCGACACGACGAAGGTGACCTCTTAATTACGTGTTCCGGGTACTTAAGCCTGGTGGTAACGGCTGATAACACTTACGTTCGTGGGAGTACTGGACAAGTCCCGTTTGCGGTTGTTATTCCGCGCGGACTCTGTCCGGTGGCATCGGAACGACTCACCAGGGGTCAAGACGCCGGGGGATCAGTAACTCCAGGGCGGGAAAAGAAAAACTTCCGCCAACGCCTCGACACCTTTATGTCCCTCGTGCGGGACTCTATGTCAACGACCCAATATCCCTATGAACGAGCCTTTTCCAAGCGCATCCAGGCCGGCCGTGAGACCCTTCGAGTCGGAGACTCGGTCTTCGTTTACTCACACAAAATTCAAAAAGGGAAGCCTGACTTCAAGGCCCTGGGTCCCTACCCGATCATGAAGAAGGATAGGCGTCGGCTAACCATCAAACGTGACGGCGAGATACGTACGAAAAACAATAATCACTCCACCTGGGCCCCCACATCCCCAGGGTGTGACCCCGGCAGGGCACGGGCCCTGGCCGCGCGGCGGGTCCCGTCCCTTCCCTCTTCGGCCAGTAAACCATCAGCGGCTGTCTTTAATCACTTCTTCGGACGAGGATACGATGAGCACGAGCGACGTATGCTTCAAGTGCGATGGTTTGGGTATGGCCGCCGGGAGGACTCCTGGTACTATGTGGAGGACCTTCCCTCAGAGAAGGTACGGAAATGCTGCCAGCAGCTCCGACTCACGGTGCGACGAAGGCTTCCAAACAACTAACCCCTACTATAGGGTGGACAACAGCAAACTCCACACAGAGAAAGCAACCCACGGCCGCGCCCCGGGCTCAAACCCCCGATAGCACTCACAACTCCGGGACTCCCGCCCTTCCACAGTAAAAGACACGCTCTCGCTACCCGAGAGACATGGACCTCCCAACTGGGGACCAGCCGGACATGGTGCCCCCGGACGGACACTGTCCACTGACCCAGGTCCTGCGACGGCGGAGTATCGCATCTCGCGTACCCCCATACTGCGCACGGGGCGGTCGGTCAAACGGATGCTCGTGCGCCGGCCCCCGGCTCGTGGGGTCCGGCCCCCGAGTCGAGCGCGGGGCCCTATTCGGCCCCGCCTCGGCTGGCAGATATCCCCCGCTCGACTGGGCGGGCTCCGCTGCGGCAGACAGCCCGGAGGAGTAGGAACAGCCGCCACAATAGTACTGTTAGCCGGCTGCGGAGGTCTCCCCAGCATACGGGGCTCGAGTTGAGCTCCCGCCTCCGCCGGTCGTCACTGGCGCCGGAGACTGCGGGCGGCCGTGCGCCTCCAAGCATTAGTCTATCTGGTACCCGATGCCATCGGGGGTGGTCTTCAAGAGGAACTGGTCCGCCGCCCCCGAGAGGTCGGACGGGCAACCCCGCAACAAGGCACCCTGAGCCTGGAAGACCTAAGCCAGGATATCCACAAAGGAGGCGACGATCGCCTCTCTATGAGCCCCCCTAAGCGTCTTTGACGCAGTTGGGTAGGTGGTCGCCCGCGCACGGACGGACTGGGCGGTGACATACCTCCGGATGCGCCTTTTCCCGACTTCCGGCGCCGAGTAATACGGCACCCCCGGGAGGGAAATCACTGGCCGCCCACCCGTACCGCCTGGGGCCTTCCCGAGCCGAGACGCTCGCCGTATCGCGCCCGCATGGGTGGGGGGGCGCTTGGCCAGCCCACTGGTGCGCTTGCTCTTCTGTGGGGGTCCTTTCTCTGCGGCACCCCAGCCAGAATACGGCTGCGCCGAGTTCGGCGTGACCCTCTCAGCGCAGGGGTACGATGCGTCCCTCAGGCCCTCATGAAGGCCGAGGCGCTCTTCAACCACACCTTTGTCACAGTGAAGAACTACCCGGGGCCCCTCTTCATCGTCCCCGCCGTCTCGGCGGGAGATACGGGCCCGCCGCACCCAGTCCAATGACTGGTGCAGCACCAACAGCGCGAGGAAGTCAGAGCTTGCCTCCGGTCCCGCCTTTGCAGCAAAGTTGGAGGGGTGAAGCCCTGCGAGGAGGTTCACAAACCCCGGCGCCAAGTGCCACATGTACCAATACGTCCGGGCGGAATCGTACCACACCACCGCCACCTCGAGCACGCACTGGGAGGTCAAGATCGCCGCCACCAGAGTAGACTCCTCCCGCCTGAGCACCGTCATGAGGTAGGCCACGACGCATGACATTCTCTCGAGGGATCCGGGGGGCACCTCCACCTCCGACCACAATGTGGGCGTCGTGACATAGTGGTCCTTCCCAACCGACACGTGGATCCGGGTGCTCTCCACTTGAGAAGCACTCAACAGCACCTTCGACGCGTCCCGCACGCACTTCTCGGTGCGCGCGTTGCGGTGGTGGAAGTCGGGGTCCCTCTTGCGAAAGTACGGGGGGAGGCGACACTCCCACTCCCACGCAACGACGGCGGGGAAGTCTTCCGCCATCGTCCCTTCCATGACGTTCGCCATGCGAGTCGACGCGCACGCCACCCACTGCGCGTCTGCCGCCTACAGAAGGACGGGTACGTCGGTCTTCACCCGAGCAGGCAGCTCATACGGCACGGGGTTACCAGTCACCCACCTCTGCCACGCCGGCCCCTGCTTCGGCACGGGGATGGCCTCGTACAGGTCCCGAAGGAGGCACGATACTATTTGTATGCGGGCGCGTGGGGGGATCCACTGGACCAACGCCCCCGGCGCATCACCAGCCGGTCCGACCCCACCCACTGCTGGGGGCCGCGCCCGCCGCGAGAACGGCGGCGGGGAGTCTTGGTCCATGGGGTCCTCCCCACCGGATGACCCCGCCGCCGCCCGAGGAGTCCCCGGCCGCCTGGGCGGCAACGGCCCTTGCTAGGCCGAAGCCGCGGGCGGCGGGGCCCCGCGCTCGGAGGACCGCCCCGACGCGCTCGATGCGCGGGTCGCTGACCCCGACCCCGACCTCGACTTGGGACGACGTGGGGGGGCAGCGTCGCCGACCCCCCATCCGCTGCGGGCTCTCGGATCGGGGTAGTGCCGCCGGCCTGTCTCGTCCGACGCGCCGCCTTCCCCCGGGCAGCCGCTGACGCGGTGCCGCTTGACTTTGTGGCACCTGTCGCCTCGGTGCCCACCGGCGGGGCTCCATCGTTCGCCCGCGCGCCGGCCAACGCGGCGCCCCTGGACTTGGTGGCACCCGTGGAGGGGACGCCCCCGCTTGCAAGAGCGGCCGCCGACGCGGCGCCGCCTGACTTGGCCCCGCCCGTCCGCGGGGCTCCGCCGCTGCGGCATGCCCCCGCCGCCGCAGGCCGGCGGTCCGACCCGACCGCCGCCGCAACCGACGACGCCACGGCGCGCCCCGCACCTGGGACCGCCGAATCCTCCCGCGGCGTCAACTCCGTTGACCTTGAGCAGAACAAGGCCTGCGAGGTTCTAGCCAGGGCGTGCGACGCAATGGGAGGGTAGGGCAGATTACCCGCTCCCTCTTACGAAGCATGAATACCCACACGGGCGGGGAGAAGGAGATTGGGGCGGGGTAGGTGGCGGTCCGGCAGGGCGTATGCGGCCGCCCCTTCTCGCCCCCGTTCGACGCGTGCGACACCTCATTTACGGGCCCCCATACACTGGCGGGGCGCCCCACACTCCCCGCGGGCGTCCCTCACCCCCTGGCGTTCTCGGACAGCGAGAGATGTGTGCGCCGCCCCGCCCTTCAGGTCGCCCGTGCGGCGCACCCCCGCCGGACGGCCCCCTTGCCACGCTTCGCCCCACCCTCTCCCCAGCGGGACAGTGCGTGCCCCCCTTGGCCCTGCGGACCCCCAACGGTCCGGGGCGGCAGCCGCCGGACCTGCCTGGGCCTGCGCGCCGCCTCTACACCGCGGAGGCCCCCACGTTAACCGTTTTGGCCCACCCGTGACTCTCGGACCGGGCCCCCTGGCTCCTGGTCGCTGGGACGGAGACCCTCTTAGAAGAGGGAACTGTGGCTGCAGGACACCTGGCCCAGGCTTCGAGAGCGAGATCCCTCCCCATAACGAGGGACACGTGGGCTCGGAAAAGAAGTCTGCCGGTCCCAAATAGCGCCGAATCGACACGCGGCCCTCACGAAGCCAATATGTTAAACTGGGGCATATTCTCGACTCTCCGGTGGTGATGCACTTGCGGATCGCTCGTGACTGGCCACGGTAAGCATCATAGTCCCTGTTCCCTGGGGCCAGTACCTCCGAGAAAACGAGGCCCCCACTCACGGGTCCTCATTTGTGTAAACCCTATTAGGACCAGGGGCTTACGTGAATAAATGGCACTCTAACATAATGGATAGATATACTCGGATATACTCAGATTCCGGAAATAGAAGCCCGAATATGCGTACTCTTAACTGAATGGCACCGCGATTTGAATGGCTCTGAAGCGGATAAACGAAAGAACAACGACTTACCAGTCGTCAAACGAAGGCATCCCACTACCTCAGGAAACTTGACTCGCCCGGCGGCTCCGAACGCTCGAAGCCGGCACGAGACACGCAGTAATATTTTGCACACATACTGGATAGCAGTGAGCCAGCTCAAGGCACATGGTCGACCGCGAAGGTGATTGGAAAACTGGGTGACTTTGCGTCTTTTGTCGCACGTGGCAGCTGACGGGCGGCCTGTACGACTCAGAACACTTCTCATCCATGAAGGTTAACCAAGGTAGCGAGATGGGCAACGATGCTTGCGCATCTTGACTCGCAATCGCTATCGCGAGCGTGTCATGGTCTCGCATAGGTCGCGTTCACATGTTCCACCACAACGCGCTCTTCGCTATTTCTTGGCAATCAGCATCGCGAATACGTCCTATCTGACGTAGTTGTTGCAGAATCTGATACATTCTGAATAGAATCCTTATTCTTATTCACATCCTACGTTTTCTCTTTTCGGATATATATCCTATCCGTACTCAAGAGACTGCGTCAAGACTCTTATCTGAATCAAAAAATGCCAATTTTGTGTATATCGGAGTGGGCCGAAAATCGGCACATTCATAAGCCCCTGATTAAGACATCTGACGAGGATTACATCGGGTGCCCGACACGGTAGCATCCCGGGGTGTCATGTATTTGCGCCCCGCGCCCTGCCTTAAGGCGGAGCCAGAAGCTTCGGCGCTCTTTCGAGAGTCTTTCCTCTTGGGACCCGGGGGGAGGGTGCACCGGGGTGGTTTCTGGGGGCTTCGGAGGAAAGGAGTATGTAGGCCGTCTGTAGAGGATGTCTGGAGGGGTTTAAGAGGGCGAGGCATGGGGACCGCATCGGGGCCCTCGACCTGGGCAGTAACATTACGGTCGCACAACTCATGTTTATCGCTCAGGGAGACTTCCCCTGGTCATATCAATGCGTGTGCGCTCTTCGAAGGTTCCTTTCGCGGCGAGTATTCCTCGACAGCACTACCCGACGACACTGTCTGGCCTGCTTTTCCGCCCGACTGCGTGGGATTTTCTGGGCCTGTTGTCACACCGCCCCCGCTCCGGCTGTACGGGCTGGCGGCGCGCGTCACCAGCGAGTGGCAGCTGCGCTATGTTACGGCGCTTCCTCTTGCAGCGCCGCTCGGCGGTCGCTACCAGGATGAATCTCTGCGCGCCGGCGCCGACTCCGAAGCGTACGCCATCCATGTCCCGGCGCCAATGATTACGAGATGATTGGCCACGCGTCGGTCCAAGCGACGCTGTGCTCGTTCGTCACCCCGCGCTGGCAGCCATCCCCAGTGGCCCGGGAAGATCTTGGGCGCCACGCGCCCACAACACTTCTCCGACATTAATGGCGTCTCTGTCCCTCTACAGTCGTTCCACAAAAAACCTAGCGCGCCAGCGGGACCAATAGCTCCATCGACATCTCACATGTGCCTCTTTTGCTCTCCAATTCTGTCTTGTGTAGACCGACGCTGTTAAAGTCCCTCGAACAGGACCAACCCACGATTACAGCAGAGGCCCGGCAGGCCTAGAGGGGACCTGCTCAAGAAGGACACGGGATTTCTGAAACATGATTACAGAGACAGCTGAGGCTGCACCGGATTTCGAAGCTCGTGGCATGTCCATTGCACGCGTGGCTCCAGATTGTCGCCCACGTTCACACGTGTTGGGCACTATCGCGCAGAGCAGCAAATTGTTCCTTCAATAGATCCTCCGGCCCTGCGCTCTCATTGGCACGAGATTCTACGAGGCACTGCCCATATTCTCGTTGATCCGGTGGACCAATGAGAGGGCGCCAGAGTGCCTCTATTGAGAAAGGGCCCTTCAATAGATGCCCCACTTGTTACCGGCTCACACCCAGCCGGGCGGCAGGTCGCGACTCAGTGGGATTGCTCCGTTCGAACCCGTCGCCGTTTTCGAAATGGGCTCATCACATGCAAGCTCCATGGACTCTGGAGGCGGTAAAAAACAGTAGTGACCTCTCCAGGGCCTTCTCTGGCCCCCCACCTCGAGGGGCCAGGCCCATTGGCCAATTTGGCTGTTCTATCAGGGGGGCGCGTGCCATGTGTCACACGTCTCGTGTCGATGATCAAAGGGCGAGGCCCAGCCCGTCGCCCACTTCAGCTGACAGCGCTGTGCGAGGTGGACAGAGACCAGTAGATCTCGTCCTCCGTGCCATTTCGGAACGATGGCAAGTCCATTGTGAAATCATCGGGAATCGCAGCATGTTTTGACTTTATCTTGATCCCTGAACGATGGCCCGACGGTCCGGATCACAGGCCCGATCTGGGTTGGTCGAAATCACATGATCAAATTTGTGACGATCAGAACGCAGATGACGACCGGACGCCGGCGTCGACGACGTCGCCGCTGCGATCCGCAGCCGCCCCGCCCCCCCCCGCCGCCGACGCCACCGTCGCCGCCGCCGCGTGCGCCGCCTCCAGATCGGGAGAGCACACGTCTGAACTCCAGTCACGTCCGCATCTCGTATGCCGTCCTCTGC
>ENA-ORXR01003616-ORXR01003616.1-marine-metagenome-genome-assembly--contig:-NODE-3616-length-13668-cov-4.294165_pt1 | contig 13668 bp, 10 predicted proteins | sample MGYA00237866_ERZ511479 | MGnify/ENA metagenome assembly ERZ511479 | reverse complement strand
AGAAGAGGTTTGCGGGTCACATCCTAGCGGAGAACAACCGTCGCGCTACGGCGAAGGTCGCGTAAGTGACGCTTAGAGGCTTGGGCCAATTGTTGGTCCATCAGGCGGTCTTCGATTTGATCGCGCGTAGGAATGTCAGAGCCTGAGGCTACGCGTGAACACACCATGATGGAGGCCGCGCCGTCGGGGCGTTCAAAGGGGTCACCCATTGAGCCGACATCGGTGCTGGAAAGAACTGCTAGAACTTCATCTGTTAGCTCACTACTTTTGATCTCGCCCATATCAGACTGTTCTACACCTTCCATGGCATCGACATCGTCTTTGAGCGTGTCGCAGGATTTAAGCGTGTCTTTTAGCGCGATAAGCTTTGATTTAGCCGCAGCGACGTCTTCATTATTAACGCGAACTTGCTTGAGCTTATAGAGCGTATCGGCTTCGGAAGTTTTCTTATCTAAAAGGGCGACAACATAAACACCACCCGGCACTTGGATGGGTTTGGAGAGATTGCCTATTTGCATTTGCTGAATGATTTGATCGACTTCAGGACGAAGCTCACCTTCGCGAACCCAGCCCATATCGCCGCCTTTAGCCGCTGTCGGTGAACTAGAGAATTGCTGCGCTAACAGCGGGAAGGGCGCGCCATCGGCGACTTGCTGGACCATAGCTTGTGCGCCCTGCATCGCGCCGTCCATGCCGCCAATGTCCTCGGTCGCTTCGATGTAAATCTCGGCGACGCGATAATTGGGTTTGGAGGCATTGGCCGTTAAGCGGTTGAGAGTCTCGTCAATCTGCGCGTCCGAAATACGGATACGCGAGCCATAAAGGCCGTTGATGATGCGCTGCCAAGCAATCTCAGAGCGAACTTGGTCTCTTAAGGTTTCGATGGAAACGCCGGCTTCGGCCAGGCGCGCGACGACTTCATTTGGGTCCAGGCCATTACGGCCAATCAAGCGTGCGACGGATTGATTGATTTCTTCATCAGATATGCTTTGGTCATATTTATCAGATTCTTGAATTTGAATGTGCTCATCTACAAGATTGCGCAAGGCTTGTTGTTGCGCACGCGCGACAGCTTCTTCTGTGCGTTCAATACCTGTTGTCGCGACCATGAAGAGGGTGCGCTGGCGTAAGTCATGTGTCGTGACGATATCGTCATTCACAACGGCGGCAATGCCGTGTGAGGTTTGAGCAAAAGCTGTTCCCGCAAAGAGCAGGGCTGCTGATGTTGAAAGCAATAATGTTTTAATCATAAGAGTCGTCTTATATGGTTCGCGCCGATTTATAGGCCAATTCTACGAAATGGCAATTCGCCTTTGCGTCTTTATTACACCTTTGGCGGCGTTAGTTTTGTTAAAAATCAGTCAGATATCAGCCGTCTTCTATTTTAGCGAGATAACTAATACCAAAAAACAGCACAAATAACGGTATGGCCCACGCTGCCAGTATGATGGGCAAGGCTGAGGCTTCACCAAAGGCGCTCACGACATTATCGGCAAAGTAGACGGTAAAGCCTAAAACACCCCCGATAATCAAAAGCCGTAGGGTGCCGCCTTCGCGGGTTAGCTGCATAGACACGCCCGCTGCGATAATGGTCATAGCCACCAACATTACGGGCAGGGCTAACAGCTTATTAAGCTGCATGCGCAGGCCGACGGTTGAAAATCCTGCACGTTCGGTTTTTTTAATCGTGTCCGGAATGTCCCAAAAGGGAGGTAAAGCGTTATTACCTGTTGTGTCACGAATGTCTTCGACTGTGATAATTGTTGGCAGAGACACGGCGGTCTGGAGCTGGGGCAATTCACCTTCGGCATTTTCGATCACGTCGCGAAGTTGCCAATAGCCTTGGGTCACAAGTTCAGCTTCTTTTGCGTCTAGCCGGCGTTCAAAAACAGCGGTGCCATCAGCGTCAATTTCAAAAATGTAGAAGGTTGCGTTAAAGAGCTTTCGGGCAAGAACGTCGGACCTTTCAGCATAAATAACGGTTTGAGCAAGTTCATTACCCTCGCGTAGCCAGACGTTTTCATCCTTAGCGGACGTTGCGCTCCCCGTAACTTGCTCAACCATACGGTCATGAACATTCATGGCGGAGGAGGCTAGGGGGTTAAAAACTGCGGCCCATATTACGCCTAATGTTGCCGTTACAATAATAGCGGGTGACAGAAAGCGCCAAGCCGATAAGCCAGAAGCGCGCAGGACGATCAATTCACTGCGCCGGTTAAGGCTATAAAGTGTGCCCATAACGCCAAATAGCACGACAAAGGGAATCGTTTGTTCAATGAGTTTGGGCGCTTTTAATAACGTCATGAGGAAAAGCGTGCCAGAGCCGATATTTTCATCTGCGCCAATATTACGTGTGGCCTCGACGAAGTCGACCAACATGATAATGCTTGTCACCACCATAAAGGCCAAGAGAAGGCCCTTGATGATACGTTTGATAAGATAGCGGTTTAAAGTCGAAAACATCATGACGGTAAATAACGCTGGCGTTTAGGGGCTTTGGGCTTGCGGGCAAACATGTGTTTGAGGCCGCGAATACGGCGGCGGCGTAACAAATACCACGCACACCCCGCGCAAACCGACAGGGGCAAGGCGTATTGCATAACATTCAGTGAGGGGTCGCTCTCCGCGGCTGACGCCAGACCAAATCCTGTCAGTCGGAGCACAAAGCCAATGGCCGCGCAAATCGCAATCCTGCGGCCATAGCCTAAGCGCTGATGTTCCCCGCGTATCATGAAGCACAAAGCGAGCATAACGAGAGCAAGATTATATATCGGCGTGGCTAAGCGGTTATGGCCTTCTGCCTTGAGTTCTTGTCTGTATTTTCGGTTCGCATAAACGCGCTGGTCAGGGCGTAAAAGTTCATGCAAGTAAAGATCGGACGGCTTCTTACGCAGAACAGAATCCATTGCCATAACATCAGAGAGGTCAATCTGGTAATCATCAAATGCGATAAGATCGAGGCTACCATCCTCTAGCACTTGCTGGACATTACCTGTTTCGAGAATAAGGCTAGCTGACTCTTCACCTCTTGCGAGGCGTCCCAATTCTGCAGTGTGCGTTGTTGCGCCGCTATCGTCGCGCGTATCATAAATGATGACGTCTTTCATTTGGCCGTCGGGGGCGATTTCGCGTGCATATACTGTCAGCCCTGCCGTTGGTGTTACAAATTCTCCGGCCCGAACCATCTGTGAGGCGATATCCGTGCGGACTTTTAAGATTTCACTGCGCATCTGGCTAAAGGCAAAGGGCTGTATAACCAGATTTATGATAAGATGCGCAATGAGAGCATACATGCCAAGCCGTAAAGCCGGACTCGCAATTTGCCATGGGCTAAACCCAGACGCCTTGGCGACAATCATTTCGCTGTCCATATTCAAGCGGTTTAGCGCGTAGAGCGTTGCCATAAATACAGCGAGCGGCATAATAATGCTAATAAGCTGGGGCAGGGCTAAAATTGTAATATAGAGAAATGTCAGACCTGACTGCCGATTCTCAACAATGAGGTCGAGTGTTTGGAGGCTCTGCGTCAGCAACGCCAAAGCCGCCAGTGCGCAGAGCGCCAGGATGAGCGGATATAGCACTTGTTTCCAGAAATATGTCTGTAGAAGTGTCACGTTACGTCCACATCCCGTTAAATTGTCTCAACTTTATCTTTTGGCCTTCTATTACGCGTTGGCTTGCTTTACCACTGTTAAAACAGTGAAAAAACGACAAGAAACAACGCCAAGATAAGGACCTCTTTTCATGAAAATTACATTCATCGCCGACAAGCCAGTTACCTCAGGATGCGCTATCATCCCCGTTAAAAAGACACTTAAGACGAGCGGCGGAGCCTCTGACTACATCGAGGCGATGGGCGGACATTTTAAAAAGGCGGCTAAGGCGGCTGGATTTAACGGCGAAAAAGGTAAGAGCTTTAGCGTCTATGCGCCCGAAGGTGTTGGCGCGTCGCGGGTGTTTGCTTGCGGTATAGGTGACGGCAAAGAGTTTGACGCGGAAATGTTTGGGGCCAAAGCCGCCAAAGCTGTCATGATGGCTGAAAGTACAGTCACGCTACATCTGGGCGGAATGGACGTCTCGCCTGACGCGGCGGCACGCGCAGCTGTGGGTATGCGCCTTGCCGCTTACCGGTTTGATCAATACCGCACAAAGCTTCCGGCGAATAAGAAACCCGTTTTGAAAACAATCAAGGTTGCCTGTGATGACCCTGCTAAAGCACGCTCATCCTATACAAAATATCACGGCCCTGTTTGCGACGGCACAGTTCTCGCGCGTGACCTCGTAAATGAACCGCCAAATGTGATTTACCCCAAAGCTTATGCCGCGCGGATTAAAAAGCTCGAAAAGCTTGGCCTTAAAGTCCAAATCCTCGGCGAAAAGCGCATGAAGACTCTTGGGATGAATACGCTTCTCTGTGTGGGACAAGGGTCCGCGCGTGAATCCCAGATGGTGATTATGACGTGGAATGGCGGCAAAAAGGGTGACAAGCCTGCCTGCATTGTGGGTAAGGGCGTTACATTTGATACGGGCGGTATCTCTTTGAAACCAGGCGCGAATATGTGGGATATGAAGGGCGATATGGGCGGCTCAGCGGCTGTGGTTGGCGCGATGGCAGGTTTGGCCGCGCGTAATGCCAAAGCCAATGTCGTGGGTATTGTCGGCCTTGTCGAAAATATGCCTGATGGCAATGCGGTCCTTCCGGGCGACATTATCACCTCTATGTCAGGACAAACTGTCGAAGTGCAGAATACAGATGCCGAAGGCCGTTTGGTTCTGGCGGACTGTCTGCATTACGCCTCCACCAAAATTAAGCCCAAAGCAATGATTAATCTTGCAACGCTGACCGGCGCTATTCTTGTTGCCCTTGGGACAGAGCGGGCAGGGGTTTTCTCTAATAATGACAAGTTAGCCGGACAGATTGCGGCGGCCTCTGAGACAACATCAGAGAAAACCTGGCGCTTACCCATTGGGCCTGAATATGACCGCCTGCTTGATAGTCCCAATGCGGATATGAAAAATATTGGCGGGCGTCTGGCTGGATCCATCACCGCCGCGCAATTCCTGCAGCGCTTTGTGGGTAAAGGCATTCCTTGGGCGCATATTGATGTGGCGGGTACGGCGATGAAGCCGTCTAATCGTCATGATCCCCGCGAGACGACATTCGGCACAGGGTTTGGCGCGCGTCTGCTTAATCGCTGGATTGCAGATAACTTTGAGGGCTAAGGACGTCGCCCAAATGGATTATTGGTTCTACCATCTTGAGGCCTCCACCGTTGAAGGCGTTTTGCCGGGGTTGCTGGAGAAGACCCTACAAAAGGGGTGGCGGGCTTTGGTTAAGCTACCCGAAGCTCAGCTTAAAGAGATGGATGATTATCTTTGGACTTACAGAGATGACAGCTTTCTGCCACATGGCCGTGATGACGAGCCTATGGCCGAGCAACTGCCGATTACATTAAGCGCCACAGCAGAGAGCGCAGAAGGCCACGGCGCGGTCTTTTTATTGGGCGGTTCTGAGGTTCCTGACATGACAGGTGTTGAGCGCTGTATGGTCATGATCAATGGCCGCTCTCAGGACGATGTCATGCGTGAGCGAAAGCGTTGGAAGACCTTGAAAGAGACGGGCGCAACCTTATCTTATTATCAGCAAAATGATCGCGGATCATGGGAAAAGAAAGCCTGATAACGTCATGAAAAAATTAGATATTTATAATGATGTCGCAAGACAGATTGAAGCTGTGATTGAGGGCGAGACATCTGTCACGGCGCGTTACGCGACGGCTGCGTGCTTGTTGAATGAGGCTTTTGAGTATTTCTTTTGGACAGGATTCTATGTGGTTGACCCTCTAAAGCCAACTGAGCTGGTTGTCGGACCATATCAGGGCACTTTGGGGTGCCTTCGTATTCCGTTTGGAAAAGGGGTTTGCGGAGCCGCCGCTGAAACCGGCGAGACTTTAATTGTGAAAGATGTTCACGAATTTCCGGGACACATCGCTTGCGATAGCCGCTCTAACTCCGAGATCGTTGTGCCAGTCTTTGATAAGAGCGGAAAGCTTACCGCTGTTCTAGATGTCGATTCAACGGAAATTGGCTCATTTGATGAGGATGATAAGGCAGGCTTAGAGGCTATCTGTAAGACGCTTTTAGCCTAGACCTTATCGTGAATATTGAGCGGCTCGCGTGTGTTCGGATTAGCAATCTTATCCGCAATGAGCGTTAAGGCTTCATGCGCCGTTGAAGCCGAGTGAATATCTTTTGCAAAGCTCTCGGGGGCAAAACCTTCATCGATTGTGTGGTGAAGACCGCGAATGATAGGGTCCCAATACCCCGTATCATCCAAGAACACTAAAGGCTTTTCGTGAAGGTTAAGGCGCATCCAGGAGAGTATTTCTATGGTCTCTTCAAGCGTCCCTATGCCGCCCGGTAAGACAATAAACGCATCAGATTCGTCATACATCATGATTTTGCGCGCATGCATATCTGGCACCATGCGGTGTTCAACATCGGTAAGAGTTTTCTCTACCTCGGTCAGAAACTCCGGCATGATACCGAGCACGTCACCGCCGGCTTGGTGCGCGGACCGGGCGACTGCGCCCATTAGCCCTAAGCCGCCGCCGCCATAGACGAGGCGATGTTTTCCTGTGGCAAGAGCTATGCCGACCTTATTTGCCAAAGCCATATGCTTGGGATCCCGTCCTGGGCTGGCCCCGCAAAATACACAGATTGATGTCATAAAAAGCTAATTTCATTTGCGTTACGAAAGTTTGGACTTAGGTTGAATCGTTCAACGAGACAATGTGGAAAGAATCGTTCAACGAGACAATGTGGAAAGAACAGTAACATAATGAAAGCTCGGCTTACATGGATGATAGCTATAGGCTTGGCGTTAGCTTTAATGCTGCTCATTGCTGTGCAAGCCACATCGTTTTTGTCGGATATGCCAACTTTATCTGATGACATGGCGAGCACGTCCGAAAGTATGTCTGACGACAATATTGTCGATTCCACAGGCGTTATGCCTGTGATTTTTAGAACTGTCAGTGAATATGGCACGCCTTCGGGGCGTTCATTACGCCTAAACGGTACGAGCGAGCCCAATGCTGTTTTAATTATGCTCAACAAAAATGAACGCTTGCGGCAGATTAAAGCAGACGAAAAAGGAAATTGGAGGTTGGATGTCAATGTCGACCCTACGGAAACCATGGTGCTGGAAGTCGTGATGTTTGTTGAGGGCGGCTTGAACGTGCGTGCAGACGAGACGGTTTTTCGCGTGCCGGTGCCTACATCAGATGACGAAGAGATGTCTCAAGATAAAACTGCGTTGATTATGGTTACGGCTCCGGGGGGGCCCACGCGTATTGTTCAGACGCCTTTTGGCGGAAGCCCTACGGATGGGCCTTTGAGTATGGGGCCGATTGATTATGATGATACGGGTGGCGTGATTTTTTCGGGCACGACTGAAGAAGAAGGCCGAGTACGCATTTACGCAGGCGCGTCAGCCATTGGCGAAACACGCGTAGGCGCGGGAGGGCGCTGGAATTTCATCGCCGGGAATATGCTGCCTTTAGGAGAATATGACATCGCGGCGGAGCTGATTAAAGAAGACGGCGTCAAAGCCCGTGTGAGTGTGCCCTTTGAAAGATTAGCGCCATCGGAAAGCGATAAAGTCTCAAATGAGCCGGATATAAAATATGAGCCATTTCGCTGGCAAATACGCCGACAACTTTTGGGCGGCGGCGCGCAATATACGGCTATCTTTGCACCGCAAGAAGCTGACGCTTTGATTGTTGAGAACTAGACCTATTCAGCTGGAGTCGGGAGAGGGGCGCTGTCCTCTTCCTTTAGGCCTTTTTGTTTATTTGTTCCGCCGAAAATCCGAAAGAAGCGCCTCTTTAAGACTGTCGGCATGGCGAGCATGACGGGCGTAATAATCAAGGTCAATATAGTTGCAAAGCCTAGGCCGCTGGAGACAACGTAAGAGATAGGCGCCCAGATATCTGATGTGCTAGACCCCGCCGTTGAAAACTCACCTGTGAAAATATTGGCACGCCAACCCAAGACAAGCGGCATAAGACCGACAATCGTCGTTAACGTCGTGAGGATAACAGGGCGCAAGCGCTGCGCGGCCGTGCGCAGAGCGGCATCTTCGCTGCTAAAACCATTGGCGAGTAGACGCTGATAGGTGTCGATCAATACGATATTATTATTTACCACAATTCCCGCCAAGGCGATGACGCCCGTCAGCACCAAAATCATCGAGATATAAGGATAGAATGTCAGCCCTAAAATCACACCAAAGACTGAGAGGACAACAGCTGAGAGCGTGAGGAAGACGTGATAAAAGCTGTTAAATTGCAAAAGCAGAATAACACCCATCATGAACATAATCGCCATAGCCGCATTTTTCCCGAATTGTGCAGCGGCGGCATTCTCTTCGGCTTGCCCAAGGAATTTAATTTGTGTTCCGGGCGGCAATTCCGCTTCCTCATCAAACCATTCTTGTAGCTCTTGCACTTGTATGTTCGTGGCATAACCTTTGCGCGTATTGCCTTGGACAACATAGAAGGGGAGCAAATCGCGGCGCTCAATTTTATCCTGACGCGGTTTCGCGACGCGCTTGACCACCGCCGACATGGGGAGGGCCCCCTGAGGCGTTTGTATGCGTAAGCTGTCAAGCTGCGCGAGATCGCGTGAGGCTCGCGGGTAGCGTATGCGGATATCGACTTCTTCTTCTACATCAAGCGGACGATATTGGCCCACAAGGGCGCCTTCAGTGACAAATTGAATGGCCGCGCCAATGCGGCCGACATCAAGGCCCAGGCGCCCCGCTTCGGCGCGATCAACCACAATTTCCCAATCCACTCCCGGCAGAGGCAAGCTGTCCTCAATCTCGTGAATGCCTTCGATAGAGGCCAGCTCTTCGCGCACATATAAAGCTGTTTCTTTTAACTGCTCGCGGTTTTCAGATGAAATCTGTATGCCGATATCTTTGGAGATTGGCGGGCCTTGATCGATAGCTGTAATTTCTGTGAGCACACCGGGGATGCCAGTGCTTGCCTCTTCAAGGTCCTCAATAATCTCTTCCAGTGGGCGTGCCCGATCAGCGAAAGGCAGTAACTCTGTGTAGATTCGCACAGTTGAGTCTATAGGCACATTTGAGGGCCCACTAAAGCCTGCGCCTGCGCTTCCGCCGCCGGCCGCGCCGGGTCCAGCAACTGTATAGATAGAATCTACGCCATCAATTTTAGCAATCCTGTTTTCGAGCTCTTTAGCGATAGCCAGACTTTGCTCAGGCGTGGAGTTACCGCGTGTGCGGGCCAGAACGAAAACCTGGTCGCTAGGTGTTTGTGTAAAGAACTCAACAGGTTTTGGGGGCGGGCCTTTTACACTTGCGCCAAACGCGCCAATGATGAGAAAGCCCAATATAGCCATCGCCAACAACACTAAGAGCGGGAAGCGGATAAGCTGCCGAATGAAGCGGGCATAGAGGCCTGTAAACCCTTTAAGCTTGGAAGGGTCGCCATCGGCACCCGCCAAAAGAGCGGCATTGGAGTTTGATTTTTTCTTAGGCTTAAAGCCGATAACCGCTCCCAAAGTCGGGAGGAATATCAACGCCATCAGCATGGAGGCAGTCAGCACGTAAATCATTGTGCGCGGGAAATAGGACATGAACTTACCAGTGATAGTCTCCCAAAAAAGAAGCGGGATAAAAGCGGCAAGCGTGGTCGCGGTAGACGACACAATCGGCCAGAACATCCGCTCGCCCGCCATTTGGAAGGCTTCGCGGCGGGGCAGACCCTCATCCATTTTTCGGTCGGCATATTCAATGATGACAATGGCGCTGTCGACCAAGACCCCCACTGAGAGGATGAGGCCGAACAGGATCATCATATTGATGGTTTCGCCTTGGACGAAGAACAGGAAGAAGGCGATTAAAAAACTGGCGGGAATAGCCCAGCCGACAAATAGAGCCGAGCGCCATCCCAGAGCTGCGATACAGACGATAAAGACAAGGATAACAGCATTGATAATTGAGGAGGATAATTCGCGCCGCATATCGTTGATGTAAACAGAGCGCGATTGGCTGTAGGTCACATTGACGGTTTGTGGCCAGTCTTCACGAGAGCTGATATTATCAACCATCTCTTGAACCAGCAGCGCTGTGTCTAGAATATTCTCACCTTGGCGTTTTGAAATTTCCAAAGAGACGGAGGTGCGCTGATTAAACCGCGCAATATTCTCAATATCCTTATAGCCACTTCGCACCTTCGAAATATCACTCATACGGATAATGCTGTTATTCTCGCCGCGTCGGACGACGAGATTGGAGAGGTCTTCGGGATTCTCAATCAGGCCTGGAAGCTTGATGTTAAATTTACCGCTATCTGTTTCGAGCGCGCCCGCCGGTATCAGGCTGTTATTGCGGCTGACGGCAATGGCGATTTCGTCGTAAGTAATCCCGAGGCTTTCGACTTTGGCCGGATCCAAAATAGCCTCAAGAACATTTATGCGCTCGCCTGAAATATTGGCTTCTAAGACTTGAGGCAGGCTTTCCAAACGCGATTGTAAATCTTTGGCACGTTTTTGAAGTTCGCGCTCTGGCACATCGCCCCACAAATTGACGGTTAAAATCGGTAAGGTGGATGTTGAGACTTCCTCGACGATGGGCTCTTGAGCTTCTTGAGGAAATTCGGAGCGCGCGCGATCGACCTTTTCAAGCACGTCCTGAATGGCTTGGTCGTGATCATGAGAAATATCAAATTCGATAATAACATAGGCGACATTGGTCGCGGCAATGGAGTCGATTTGTTTAACGCCTTCAATAGATTTTAGCTCGGTTTCCAAAGGCCGAATGAGGAGGCGTTCTGCGTCTTCAGGAGAGATACCCGGAAGGACAACTCGCACATTTACAAACGGGACGGGAATGTCAGGCTCCGCGTCAAGGGGGAGGCGGTCAAGAGCCAACAAACCGCCAATCACAGCAAAAATCATAATGCCGATTGTCATCCGCCAATTGCGGATCGAAAAGCCAACTATGCCGACAATGCCGCCCATGATTATTCAGTGGCCCCGTTATAGCCAATGACTTTAGGATCGACTTCGGTGCCGACTGAGACGTAGTCTTGGCCCTGAACAATTACGCGGGTGCTGTCCGGTAAGCCCGTCACCCATATGCCGCTTTCATCTTCGTCAATTTGCGTGACGGTAGAGAACCCCACGCGGTTATCATAATTGACATAGCGCACGCCCAATGATCCATCGGAATCCAATGTAAGAATTTTGGAGGGAACGTGCTGCGCTTTGACGATGCCAGCCTTAATGGAAACGGTCGCTGTGACGCCGCCTTTAAGCGCATAGTCTGAATTGGGCACTTCGATTTCTGTACGGAATGTGCGCGTGGATGTATTAGCATTAGCTTCGATAAAACGTATCTTGCCGCTTATGTCTTCACCCGTCGCTAATTTTACCTCGGCCGCTTGACCAATCTTCACCTTCCCGACTTGTGTTTCAGTTAGCTCGATAGCTACGATAAGTGGGTTCATTTCTATCAGTTTTCCGCAAGGTTGCCCGGGCAGCAGATAATCGCCAATTTCAGCTGTCTGGCTGTCAAATATACCAGAGAACGGGGCGCGCATATTGACGTTATCAAGCTCGATTTCAGCTTGCTTGACCCCGGCATTTGCGCCGTTAACGGCTGCTTGAAGCGACTTTAGCTGAACGGCAGAGCGGTAGCCTTTTTCAACTAAGGTTTTGGAGGATTGATAATCAAGCTCTCTCGCTTCTAGGTTTGCGCGGGCTTGGTCCAGATTGGCTTGCCGCGCATCTACATCCTGACGGCATAAAACCGTTCCGGCACTAATGCGGCGGCCTTCGCTGATAGGTGTTGAGATGACAAGGCCAGCCGTTTCGGCTTTGACGTCCACTTCGCGGTTGGCTTCGCTGCGGCCAAAAAGTTTAAAGCTGTTCTGATGATCTTGGGCTTCGCGCTGTTCGACGACAACCGTTGGAATTTTGACCTCTTGCTCTACTGATGATTCAGGTGGTGGAGCCTTGTCGTCTTTGCGGCCTGAGTTGAACAAAAACCACAGTGCAATGGCCAAGACTGCGCCCGCTGCAAAGAGATATGATTTGTTGATTTTCATGGATTGCATACGCCCTTATTTGGCGGAGGGTTTCAATTCATTGGCAATCTAGGCTCATCCGCCCGAAACGCAACTCACAATCTTGCAAGCGCCGTGGTCAGATTTGCATGACTTGCGCGCGTCACCTATTTAATCCTCTATATGATTTGACCTAAATCAGGGTTGACCCTTGCGCTCTGCTTAGTAGGGTGCCTCCTTCAGCTTTACTGGGTATCAGGGGATTAGGTTTGAGCGATATATTAGATCAGCTGCAAGTGCAGCGCGATGAGGCTAAACTAGGCGGCGGAGACCGCCGGATTGACGCCCAACATGCTAAGGGTAAGTTGACGGCGAGAGAGCGTCTCGAACTCTTGCTCGACCCGGACAGTTTTGAAGAATTTGACATGTTCGTCAAACATCGCTCCACCGATTTCGGCATGGAGAAAAAACACATTCCTGGTGATGGTGTTGTGACGGGGTGGGGCACGATTAATGGGCGTAAGACCTTTGTTTATGCCCAAGACTTTACCGTCTTTGGCGGCTCTCTCTCTAAAACTCACGCGCAGAAGATTTGTAAAATTCAGCAAATGGCTATGAAGAACGGCGCGCCTATTATTGGCCTGAACGATTCAGGCGGCGCGCGCATCCAAGAAGGCGTCGAAGCTCTCGCAGGATATACAGATGTGTTTCAAAACAATATCTTAGCGTCAGGTGTTGTTCCGCAAATTTCGGTCATTATGGGCCCATCTGCGGGCGGGGCGGTGTATTCTCCGGCGCTGACTGATTTCATCTTTATGGTGCGCGATAGCTCTTACATGTTCCTGACGGGACCAGATGTTCTGAAAACTGTGACCAATGAGATTGTCACGGCTGAGGAACTTGGCGGGGCGAAGACCCACACGACGAAATCGTCTGTGGCCGATGGCGCGTTTAATAATGATATGGAGGCGCTGGCGGAAATTCGGCGTCTGTTTGATTTTCTGCCGCTCAATAACCGCACAGGCTCCCCAACGCGGCCTTTCTTTGATAAGCATAACCGTCTTGATGCCAGTCTTGATACGATTGTCCCCGATAATCCAAACTTGCCCTATGATATGAAAGAACTGGTCGAGAAGGTGGCGGATGAGGGTGATTTCTTTGAGATACAGCGCGATTTCGCCAAGAATATTCTCTGTGGTTTCATCCGCCTTGAAGGTCAAACTGTGGGCGTGATCGCCAATCAGCCTATGGTGCTTGCGGGGTGCCTCGATAGTGATGCCTCGCGCAAGGCCGCGCGTCATGTGCGCTTCTGTGATGCCTTTGAAATCCCAATCCTGACATTGGTTGATGTGCCGGGCTTCTTGCCGGGAACGAGCCAAGAATTTGGCGGCGTGATTAAGCACGGCGCGAAACTGCTCTATGCTTACGGCGAAGCGACCGTGCCCAAAGTCACCGTCATTACCCGCAAAGCTTATGGCGGCGCCTATTGCGTGATGGCGCCCAAACATTTGCGCGGCGATATCAACTATGCCTGGCCCACCGCTCAAATCGCGGTAATGGGGGCCAAAGG